>Ga0209922_101894_pt1 | contig 19151 bp, 15 predicted proteins | sample ThiBiot_500_biof_FD_183946 | JGI IMG/M metagenome (GOLD analysis project Ga0209922, IMG submission 183946) | Wastewater bioreactor microbial communities from Cape Town, South Africa - Thiocy_expt_500_biof (SPAdes) | ecosystem: Engineered > Bioreactor > Thiocyanate-remediating > Anaerobic-Aerobic ...
GATTATGAAAATTCAATAGTGAAACAACCTCTGAAATTGATAGCATGGTCACGCACTGGTTCTATGCATTCTACTCGAGATTCGCATACGGCAACAGTTTTAAACAATGGTGAAGTATTAGTTACTGATGGAGAAGGTTATTGGAACAATGTTACTCGTAGCTGCTGAACTATACGATCCAACATTCTCAAGTTGGGCAAAGTCAGAAGAGTATTGAATATCGAGTACATTACGCATTAACATTCGTTGTATTTATTTTTCACAATGAAAAATATCTAAGTAGAAACAGTAGTGTCCGATTTGAAAGTTGAATTCAGCTTTACAACTTTCAATTTTATCTCTTCAGTCTCACCTAGGTAGTACGCTCTCTGTTTACAAAGAGACGCCTGTGCCAATAATGGACATCCTTCTTAAATTCAAATATTGTGTTTTTTTCTCTTCTGATTTTCTTTTGTTCGTAGTGTCAAGAAAGATATGTGTGCATCCCTTTGATGTGACATTCTATCTTTTTCTGCTTTCTCTCTCTTGTGCGACCATATATAAAGTACGTGTTTCATCTTGTATGAACACGATTTGGAAACATGAAGTAGTGAAATAAACATCTTATACCGAGAGTGGCGGTTCGCTACTTCTCCATTTCGTCTCACATTTCACCATTCATTCATTCTTTCAAAATTCGTTACAACGCCCTCATCCTCAAGATATTTCAATTGAAGAGATGAAATTGAAAGTTGTAAAGTTGAATTCAACTTTCAAGTTTGACATTTATGTTTTATGATTCTGAATTATTCGCTTTTTTCTTTGTTCAATTGGAGTCACAGTTGCATGATTATGATCGACATATATCTGTAAATTGTTGTGAACTCTTGTTACTTGTTGTTCTTTTTTTTTCTCGAAATAAATTTCTTCGATAGTTTTAATTTGGTTATTTTAACACCCGAGAAATTCTATACGAAAGTCATCGATGCATTTCAGTCGAGAGTCTAGTGAATTGACTCTCGATGAACGTTACTTGTCTTAATAATTGAATACATTTCATACGATCGATTTCAAAACAGAACAGTATACATCTGTATTTTTAGTGTATATATTCATCCTTGACTCACCCTAGATTTAACGACGTTAATCTATTACATTCGAGCCCATCTCACGAATCATTATCTATAGAATGCCATTTAAGATACGTGAGAAAAAAAACGAAGTGTATCGAATGTCTTTTTTTTTCTCTTTTCTATTTTTTACTTTAAAATACATGAATAAAATGCGATCATGGACCATCAACAATTGAGAAGTATTATAATAAAATTAGAAAGTCGATTGAGTGATGATGATCGAGAACGTTTACATTTTTATCTTGGAAATGATGTTCCACGAAAAATACGAGATGATGCTTCACTTCGTGGTACTCTTCGTTTAATGGACTCGCTTTTCGATCAAGATAAAATTAACGAACAAGATTTTACTATTCTTATTCGTGCTTTCGAACAAATTCAATGTATAGACGCCGTTAATCTTTTAAAAGGCTAGTTTTTTTCTTCTTCTTCTTCTTCTCGTATTTAAATTTATTTTTGAATATGTAGAACATCGGAGAGATATGCTATCACAATCAATTCAAAGTTTAGCATCAATTATGCCAACAACAATCAAACGGCTGATTGAAAATCAAGAGATAGATAAATACACTTTTCATAAATGTAAATTCCATTTTCTTATATTCGTCATATATCTAATTTTCAACATTATGTATAATTACAATTTAGCTACAATCGATTCATCAGTTGATCATAATGATCATGACGAAATGATATCTTTAAATGATAAAAATGAATCACAAATCGTTGAAAATACCAACGATCATTCACTTGAATTAACTCAAAATAGAACTCTTGATCGATCATTGAGAAAATTTAAATATTACTTTCTTCTTCTATTAATATTATCGATCAGTGGATGGGTGTCACTTATAACTTTGATTATTTCTCGTACTCATCTAATTTATCAATTAAAACAAACATCAGAAAAATATCAAAAGCAAATCAGTATGACCAATCAATCTTGTCATCAACAACTACAACAATTCATCGACGAACAACATCAACTAAATAAAGCAATTCAACAACTAACAAATCTCATCTCGACATGTAAGAGAAATTGACTAAAATTCGATACGATTCTATTGATTGAAAAGTGTCTTATCGTGTGTGTTAGTTCGATCAGTGATATTCATTCGATTTCTGTTTGTTTTTTTTATTTATTTAGATCAACAAAATTTTACTCGTTATCAATTGAAATCAAATCTCAAATGGAAACAAAATGCACAAACTGTTGCTGGAGGAAATGGATATGGAAACACATCAAATCAACTCTACTATCCTCGAGGGATCTATATCGATCGTCAACAACAATACATTTATATTGCTGATCGAAAAAATCATCGCATTGTTAAATGGAAATTAGGAGAAAGAGAAAGTAGTGGACAAATTGTTGCAGGAGGAAATGGCGAAGGAAATGGAATCGATCAATTGAATGATCCAGCTAATGTAATTGTCGATGAAAACAATAGATCTTTGATTATTTGTGATTGTGGAAACGGAAGAGTTGTTCGATGGTCATTGGAAAATTCAAATGACAAACAAATTATCATTCAGAATATTTCATGTTGGGGATTAATGTTGAATGAAAATGGAGATTTGTTTGTTTCGGATGACGGAAATTATGCAGTGAAAAGATGGAAAAAAGGTGAAAAAGAAGAAGAAGGAACATTTGTTGCAGGTGGAAATGGTAAAGGAAATAAACTCAATCAACTCAATGATCCAGGATTTCTCTTCGTCGATCGAGAAGAGTCAGTTTATGTCTCAGATTATTATAATCATCGTGTGATGAAATGGTTCAAAGGTGCAAAAGAAGGAATTATTGTTGCTGGTGGACAAGGCCAAGGAAATAGTTTAAATCAATTAGATCGTCCGCAAGGATTAATTGTGAATGAAATTGGTGATGTTTATGTGGCTGAATGGGGAAATAATCGAGTAGTATGTTGGCCATTGGGATCAAAAGAAGGTCGAATTGTTGTTGGTGGAAATGGTGAAGGAGAAGGATCAAATCAGTTCAATGGTCCAATTGATTTATTATTTGATATTGAGAATAATCTATATGTTGCCGATCAATGGAATAATCGAATCCAACGATTTGAAATTGACAAAACTTGATTTTTATAAAAATAGACTTTGAAGAAAAAATAAATTAGAAAACTTGTCTTTGAACGATTATTAACTATGAGTAAAAAATTGCCCTTTTTGTTTGTCAACATAAATGATATAAATGATTGTCACGATAGTTTTAATTTATTTATTTTAACACCCTCAATAACGATGTCCTTCACACACAAACTTTTGAATCTCAATTATTCCCTCGACTGTAAGGAGGGTCATATGAAAAAAATTCGTTTGTTTGTCTGTCTGCATCGGGGTCAAAAGAACATCGATTTAAGAACTCACTTATAGTGACCAATGATGGTTGGGACTTGGTCGGACCTTGGGTAATCGAGGTCAGGGAGTCCGAATTTGAGTACAAATCGGGTTCAAAGGTCAAAAAAACATTGGTTTTAGAAACTCGTAATAGTGACCAATGATCATTGGAACTTAGTTGGACCCTAGGTTTCCGAGGTCAGGGAGTCCGAATATGAGTCATTCTTGGGGTCAAAGGTAAAAAAAACATCTGTTGAAGAAACTCGTAATACTGACCAATGATGGTTAGAACTTGGTCGAACCTTGGGTAATCGAGGTCAGGGAGTCTGAATTTGAGTACAAATCGAGTTGAAAAGTCAAAAAAAACATCGACTTTAGTAACTCCTAATAGATGACAAATGATAGTTGGAACTTAATGGTACTCGGGATAATCCAGATCGGCGAGTTTGAATTGATAGGTAGATATTCAAAATTTTCAACTGAGTATTTTTGGAAACTGACGATTTTTCAAAATTTGGAACTGGGTATTGCTCATTAGAAGATTCGTATTGCGGAAAAACAGAGATTTTTCCTATGATGTGATTATGTTAAATCCGATATGGCGCTTCCGACTCTATTGTTGTGTTTAGAAAACTATAAAGTAGTCCTTCTCAGATATCTATAATCATCTAGACCTAGATATTCGATAACTACCTATGCTTGAGTCAAAAAATGTGGCAGCTCGTGTCGGAAATGGCGGACCGTAGGGACGCCGACGACCGACGCGGTGCTGCCCAATATGATGTATGATGAAACTTTATCATATACATGTAAATTATATACGTATAGTCGATCGTTTTTAATTCAAATTTTTATATGCGCGCACACTAACACATTCAGTCGAGGGTCAAGTGAATCGACTCTCGATGAACGTTACTTGTTTGTTAATGTCATTGTGAATTTCATCAAATAATAATATTATTTTCACACACTTTCAATTATATTGTCTCTGTAGAGCAACTAATGACGAAAAAAAACATTAACTTCAATGGGTTCGGGTTCGTATTTGATTTATTTTTTTTTATTTCGTATTACTCAGCAAACTCGTTTATTGTTTCAGAGAAAATTTCAGGATGTGCCAACCGAGGATTATCTACTTCTATCTAAAAGTAGTTGAATTTAATAAAGATTAATAAGAAAAAAAAGCAACTTACTGATGTTTTCAAATGACACATTTTACGATATTTATGACATGTCGTAAAAATGAATTCACAGATAATTTGTGCTATTATCATGTAACCAATACCAGAACCTACACTGATGATTAGTTAGAAAATAGATAAGTCACATAATTACGTACCAATGGCAACGAATAAATTGACAGCATCAAAACGTCTTCCTTCGCCTTTAATCGACAAAATAAAACGAAGTCCATAAATTTTTGTCAATGTTCGATACGTAATTCCATTTACATGAAACTTTTCAGCAAATCTACATATTAGCAAGAAAAAAAATCGAAGATGAAATGTATACACGTCCTAGCTAACCGATAGTTAATGCCAGGGGATAGTTTATCACTACCACTTTGTAGTAAATTAAAGGCAAACGTAGGAAAGCATTCTTTTTTTTCTTTAGCAATATCAAAGTTACAGTGCCAATTCTGTTGAATTTCAATGAGACCACCCTGGAAAGAAAAACAAAATGAGATTCTATAGCGTATTACAAAATTGCGTGTACACACTTGATCCTAAAGAGCGCTGAGATCGATTTTAGATTCTTTATCTTGTAAATTCTGACGAATGTATTGCATAGAAAAGAGTGGACAACGTCGATCTGTATCATTGTTAAATCGACATGAAAAACTTGTATTCTCTTTGACAGTTCGTCTAGAGTGAAATCATCATTACAACAAATGATCGATATTATGAAAGAGACAAACATTTTAATGTTATATCGTGGAAAGGTAACAATTGTTTTGATGAAAACGCTGAAATTCTGTAAATCATTCCAGCCCTAGAAAGTAAGTATATACTTATAATTTTTTTGTAAATATCATAGAAGATTAAATAAATTAAAATATTTATTTAGGCTTATTCTTTATTTTTTTCACTAGTATATGATGTCAATTTATTAATTAACGGCGATAGTGAAACAGGTCCATGTTCGATAGATTATACTGTTGTATCACTCACAATTTGGTCATTCATTGGAAAGATTACACAAATGTCATACAGCGACGTCATAGGAGCTCCTTCTTATACTGAATTTGGTCCTAGGTATTTCGTATAAAATATTTTATACTATAATTCTCATTTCTTTGTATTAGCAATCGTGGTAATTGTTTTTTCTCTGGCCACGGGGGTAATTCAACTATGTCACAAACTTTGAATTTAACTGCATTTATGCTCGCAATTGATAACAGCAGCGTTGCATACAATTTTTCTGCATGGTTAGGTGGTTATAGGTCTGACGATGATAATGCTCGTGTTTCCCTTAGTTTTCTCAATAATGTCTATCAAACAATCGATAGTGAAATTCTACTTGGTCCAATTTATGCTTCGGATCGTGAATCAATTACTAAATTAATGTTTTGTAGTCAATTGGGTTTAGTACCAATAGACACTCGATATATGAATATAGTAGTTACTACAGAAGTATTCACTGGTCCATACTGTGATGGATATATCGACAATATTCCTGTAATATTTACACGCATTTAATTGTTAATCGAAAAAATTAAATTAACAGTCTTAAATTAAAGCTTTCGTTGTTCTTTTAGTAGTGTCGAACTTGAAAGTTGAATTCAATTATCCCAATAGATGAATATTTTCATCGAAAAAAATGTCCGTTTCATTACCAATGTTATTTTTTTCATGTTTTTGACGTAAAATTCATGAAAGTCATGTCATTTTTTTAAAATTTTTTTATTCCATGAGAATAGACATATAAGTAGATTTCTGATTTCTGCTTTTCGAATCGTTTCTATAAATCTATCCTTCGAAAATCAGAAATCAGAGTTATAGTGAAAACTGGTAATAATTTAAGATTTGCCAGATCCTCATCCTAACTTAAGAAAACAGCATATCGAAAATCGCCAATTTCTTCTATGTCACCCATTATATCTACTGCCGCATCCATCGACCTTATTTTTATTGACACTCTTTTCGTTTTTTTTCTCTTTATTAGTGATGCAGTTATTATTTGTCCTCACTCGCCCAACACTAAAACGATATCAGGTCGTTGTTTTTTCCTTTCTGTTAAGGTCAACGTATAAAATGCATACCCTACCTTATTCAATTCTATGCTTGCGATGTTTCTATCTTCAGCTACCTGTCGCAAATATACTTATTGCTCCATCCCTCGACCTCATTTTTATTGACATTCTTTTCGTTTTTTTTTCTCTTTATCAGTCATGTAATCATCATTTATCTTCTCTCTCATTCAACCCTAAGACGATATTAGTTTGTTTTTTCTTCTTCTCCTCAGGACTGATATATAAAATACTTACCTTGCTGCACAAAGTAACACTAAAATATTTTTTCTTGTTCACTTCCCTCTCTGGTAAGCATATTTACTGCAATGTTTGTCTGTCCCATATTGACTAAGTCCCTTTCTATTTTTCTCTTTATCGATGATGTTAACATCTTTCACCATCTCTCTCTTCTTATATATATGTATTGCTATGTAATATTTTAGATATTGTACTGAAATTCAATTCGACATTGCATTTAGGAAGAATTGTAAATGGCGACCAGTAGCAACTCCAATGATAAGAAGGATGGTGAACGGTCGGAGATTTTCATGCATTCTACTCAAATTTCCACGGGTTTTGAATGTGACAATTGTTATATTATTATAGATAGCATTGAATGGAAACGATGTAATATATGTCATAGGTTTGATTTATGTCGTACCTGTGTAAAAGCTGCAGAGGACAATAAAGATTTGCAACAAGAAATTGAAAAACGTCATAAAAAGCTTCAAGAAAAGTGTCAAACAGGTGGAAAAATGACTGATATGAAGAATATAAACTTCGAAGAAGCTACTAAACGCAAGAAGGATGATTTTGTTGAAGTGCTTAAGAATCTGTTCAATGGAATATTGAACGGAAACAAAATTCACAATGATCTTGAGATGGGTTATGTTATGGATAAGCTAAAGGAGGATTTGCCTGAAGAAACGCGATCTAAATTAATTACAGCAGTTGGAGAATATTATACAGAAGGACGTAAAGCAGATGTCAAAATATTGTGCTTAGATGGTGGAGGTAAAATGACCAATTTTTTTTTAATGTCTAGATATTTATTCGTGCATTGTTACTTATTCATAGGTACACGTGGTTACATGTCCATGAAAGTCCTTGAACAACTTTTAATAAGTACATCTATTGGCAAGGATGTTGAACTTGATCGTAACAATGACGATCACAAGAAATTATTTAAACAGGGTCAATCAGAATTGAATAAAACATTTGATTATTTCGTTGGTACAAGTACAGGTGGACTCATTGCTTTTTGTTTGGCTGTCAATTATGATATACATAATATCATGAAATTGTATGAAGAACCTAAGAAGTATTTCAATTATCAAGTGTACTTTAAGGACTATCCAATCTTCCACGATAAATATTATCATACTGAAATACATAATGAAATTGATAGAACTATTAAAAATATTAATTTAAATCCTGAAAATGCTACTTTACATGATATACATAATTTATTGAATCCTAAATGTCAATATAAAGATGAAACATCAGCCCGGCATCGTTCATGTCATAGTAATATATTTGAATTTGCTGAATCAAACAATAATTATCGCAGTATTCAACGCGAAAAGGTTTTGCTTATTACTGCTTACAATACAAGCAAAAATACCATAACTGTATTTAATACAAGTTATGCTGAACATTGGGACTATCGCATAGCAGATGTATTAAAGGCCACTATGGCAGCTCCTACTTATTTTAAACCCCATGAAATGTGGAAGGGGAAAAAAGAGGGCGATAATTGGAAACCATATGGTGATAGTGAAATATTTATTGATGGTGGCGTATTTGCTAATGATCCAGAATTGGCAGCATTATGGGCCGTACGAATGCAATGGAAAAAACCAGTCAATTATCATTTACTTTCTATAGGTACAGGAACTTATAATGCAAAAGTATCCGTCGACAATTGGTCGGGTGGTTATCGCTATTGGCTAATGAAAAACTCAGGGTTATTGATCAATATGTTTATGGACAGTACACGTAGTTTGACTGAAACCGTTATGAATAATTTAGCCAAATTCGATAATATCACACGAATGAAATTCAATTACAATTTAACAAAATCAATGGAGTTAGATGATCTTAATTTTCCAAAAAATTTTGATGATGAATGGAAAGAATTGAAAAAAGGATCCGATTTTGATACATTAGTTTATTTTTACAAAAAATGTATAAAAAAGGAAGAGTAATTATAAAAACAAATTATATTATTACATTAATCAATTTCAAAATATATTTATCAGACAAATAATTCTTAAATTTATCAATGTAGTTTATTTTAGTAATAAATAAAATAAAAAAATTTTATACACTACGTTTTTAGTATATCATAGAGAACTTTCAAGAAATTTCATAATCCCATGAGAAGATAATTTTCTCAATTGGATATGACTCTTATCTATCAGATCGAACTTCAAAATATGTGTAATAACAATATAAAAAAAACATGAAATAAATCTCTATCTTTATTGATTTAGATTGATAATTTATATAAATCATAATTGGAGTTATCTAATCATTAAAAATGACTTTGAGATTTTCATATCGACTTTCAAGAATATACTCATCAAATTGGCACCTGAATAGATAAATTACATATTAAAAAACTGGTTGCATATGTCACTTATTATAAATTGAATGTATTATAAACTATCAAAAATTTTGTGTAAAGGTATGAGAAAGTAGAACAAAAAATGTCCTTTTTTCTTATTTTCTCGGGTTCAATAGAAAGAGAAAAAAAATAAGACAAATTTTTTATTATCGACTACCATAGAACATTCTATTCTTTGAAATTTTTCTTTCTTTCATTTTTCCTGACAACGAACAAACGGCAACATAAATACACATATAAAATAAAAAGAAAAAAAGTTTTTCATCATTATATATACGCGTAAGTATATACTCATGTCGGATGAACAATGCAACAATATGGGTCCTATTATGGTTTGTTAATATAGAAAATTATTCATATCTAATTTATTTTTCTATAGGATGCAACACCTGAAATTCAAGAATTAAGGTAAATCATTTTGCCATAGGATCTATATTCTTCTATTATAATATTTTGTTTTTGTATATTCTAAATAGTGAACGACCTGAAATTAAACATGCAGCTATTGATGCTTTACATAAAAAACATCGTGAAAATCATATACATCATTTTACTGAAGAACATCGAGAAAAACATTTAAGTGAATGGAAGTAAAGTCTTTTACTTTTCAATTTTTTTCTTTCTACAAAAACTAAGATCAATCTAGAGTAACAAAATATGCTGAAGAAGAAGTAGCATATGGTATTAATTATTTTATGAAAGTATCTATTGGTGATGGTCTATTTATTCATATTCGTGTTCATCGACAAGAAGATCATAATAAATATGATTTTTATTCATTACATGAAACAATTAAACATAATCAGGCAACATGTGTTTTTACAGAAGGTATTCGAAATAAAATTTAAATTATAAAAAAAAGAAAATTTCAAATGATTTTTCTTTTATATATAGATGATCCATTGACTTATTTTAATTATTAAATTCAATCGATCAACATGAAAATTTGAATATAGAATTTCATTTATCTCAACATCATAATTTTTAAATGACAAAAGAATATCTATGCTTCGAATGTATTCATATTTAGAAAGTATATGAGAGATTTATGAAAAGAAATATATACATTAATCGGTTGACATTATTTGAATATATATTTCATAAATAAATGACAATAGATGTAGTACATATTACTCAAAAATATTTGAAAATTTTACCAAATTTTAAAACTTAATAAATTTAGTGCATAATAACCAGGAATACCGATAATTTGAAATATAATAATCACAATCCAAAATATTAAAAAAGATTTTGATAAAACTTTTAAACTAAAAGATGATTGAATAAAAATACGCTTGTTCAATTGTATTTGTTCGTAATTCAAAAAGACAGGATTTGAACTAGTAGACCAAGGATTACTGCAAGCATCATTTTTTATCCAACAAACAATCATCAACACAATCGATAGAAGAATAAGAATTGATATAATTATTGCTAATGCTTGTATTGCAATAAAACCGGGTTGTACATCAAGAAATATGCGAGGAAATGTTGTTGTTGCAAGAGAAATAAAGAATCCAATTGATAACCAACAGGCAATAGACAAGATAAGTCCCATTAGATGAAATATAGTAAGAGGTTGTCGTTTATACAATCGATAAGCACAAATAATAGAAAATCCAAAAGCGGTGATCAACTGTGCTAACAAACCAAACGCGAACAATACATAAACAGTGATCATATTGTTACTCCAATCAATCAATGGTTTAAAATCGGGAAATTGTTCAATTTGTAATACAGTCTTTTTTGAATTGTCAGTATATGTGACCAACATGAATTGATTCCTCTTATTTGGTGAAGTTGAAGTATTGGCCATAAGTAATAACTGTCGAGAAGAAAGACCTTGAACATTTAAAGCAACCTTATATGTGACATCCATCATGATGACTGAATTATCAGAAACTTGTACAAACTGATTTCCAAGAATATAGTATAGTTTTAGTGGACTCTTTTGACCACTGCGAGATCCAACATAAGTGCCCTGAATAGAAGAAAGTTGTGTTTCATTATCAACAGAAAATGGAAATTCAGCTTGAATCGATGTATTGTAATTATCAGAAAGAAATTGATACATCATAATTTCTTCTAGAAAATCATCTGTAGGATGTGGTCCGAGCGTTGAAGCTGCAAATATTCCTTCTTCATTATCAGGATAAAGAGCAGCATTGCAAAAGAAATGCCATACACCACCGTCTTTAGCTAGAATAGTTTGATTTTGATAGAAATGTCTTTGAAATATATATCCCATTCCATCGAAACCTGTTGGATAAAGACGAGAATGCATTAATTGAGCTGTTTCTGGATTCTTAAATAATCCACTTCCATTATTGAGATGAGCGGATAAAAACTTTGAAACATCAGTCAATGTTGTATAAATGTCACCTGAAGATGTTGTTCTTATTTCATACGGTTCATAATGTTGTGCAGATCGTGGATAACAAACATTAGTAAAATCTCCATTTAAATCTCCATGAAACTTCAAAATCGACAAATTTAAAGGTTTGACAATATTTTCTTGAAAATATGCAACAAGATTCTGTTTGGAAACACTTTCAACAACAGCTCCCATAATTGTAACACCAATATTCGAATAGGTAACACGAGATCCAGGTGAAACCAATTGTTCTGTCCAAACTAAACGCGATATCTCAGGAAGAGATTCTTTTGTTCCAGCACTACCAGAAATGTATAAATTTAGCATTCGTTCATCAACACCTACTGTATGACGTAATGTATCGATAACTGTCATATCTGATGTGATAATAGAAGATAGAGAAGGAATATATGTAATAATCGAAGCATTTAAATCAAGAAGATGTTTTTCATAAAGTTGCATAATAGCTGTTGCAGTAAAGAGTTTTGTAACACTTCCAATTCGAAAAAGAGAGACATCAGGATTTGGTGTTCCAATATTAGTACCTGTCAGTGAATAACAATGACCTTTGACAACTGTTTGAATTCTACTTGAGTTTGCAGTAAAATAAGAAAAGACAAATGCATCAAACTTTCCAGTTGATTCATAAGGTGCAATAAAATTGTTGAACCAAGAATCAACTTCGGTCGGTGGGACAAGAGCTTGTCCTTGGTGATGAAGAATTATTAAGAGAATTACTATCAACATTTTTGAAAATAAGTGGATCTAAGACAACCACGTCTCAACCTCTATATTAACGTAATCACACAAAAATGTCATTAAACACTGAAAGATAAAAATTTCATAGATAATATCAAAAATGAGTAATACACTATTAGTCAACCTGTTTACTCGTATAATCAGGGTGTTCGTTCTTCACCTAGAGGAATTACGACTCGTATTGATATAATTTCTACAATGGTTACATAACTGAAAGAAATTTTAATATGAAAATATTCATTCAAGATTAGTAAAATGATCATAATTCTCTCGCAACGTTACATACGTTGATTAATGAACTACATCATCGCTTATCTTTATTCTTACTCTAGCGAGTAAAAATACGAAATAAAAAAAAATGTAGGACACAAAAAAAACACGTGACGGACCGATTTTTTTACATAGAAGAAGAAAAAACAAAATATTCAAAAGTAAATAAAACGATTGCCGTTCTTTTTTTATAACTATTTTATTAATTTAGCCTCCTTCACGTTATCTCGATGTCTTCTGCTGCTAGTTGTCCATCACTAACCACATCCGAGTACAAAGAAATTTATACTTCAGTTCTTACGCGTTATCATGGTCGTGAAAATGCCCAAGCATGTATTTCGAAGTGTCTATCTCAAATACCAATACCAGAACAAGGAGGTTTTCGTGTTTTGCTGATCGGACCCGGCAAAGCAGAGGACGAATTGAAATTACTCGCACCTCATAAAATAGATCATTTGACAGCAGTAGAACCTAACGATGAAATGGTTGATGAACTTGAAGTGAATTTAAGCGCATCGTCAAGCTTTATCAAAAAATGGAATATTGAACGAACAACAATTGAATCTTATTTAATGAATAACAATCACAATGATGATCATTTCGATATTGTTTTCATGATCCATTCGATATATTATCCTTCATCTCGTGGTGAGACACTTCGTCAAGTTCGTTCCTTACTTCGATCTCATACTGGTCAACTCATTGTAGTGGTCACATACGGTTGCTACACAGCGATTACAAACAAATATATACCATCATCAAAACATGGTTACAATTCTGATGATCTTGAAAATGATCTTCATGGTGTCAATATTCCATTCGAACATCATTTAAATAATGTTTCATTAGATATAACAGGCGTGAAGGACGATGATAAACTTCGATGGATTTTTGCTTCATTCTTCTTGGCAGTTAATGTAGCTCATGCTAAAGATAATCTTGCAGAAGAATTGATCAATGATTTGATCAATATGGCTAATACAACCAAAGATGGCAAATTAGAGCTTAACTATCGAGAAGACGTGTTCGTCATTCGACCAGTTGATTAAATTAGCATTATTAAAATTATATGCTGTATTTGTTTTTTTTTCCAAACTAAATTTCGTTCTTCTTTCGCTTATATAAAGAAAATTTTTTGGATTATATTATGTGAAAAAATAAATATTAGAGAAATATTGTTTATGTAGCTTTTAGAAACTATCTCTTCATTGAAATCGTTCGTGTTCTTTGAGACATCTACGTACAATGAATTCATCAATACAGGTCGTCTCGATACAAAAATTATTTAATGTAAATTTTATTCTCTTCTATGGAGATATCTGTGATGATACAGTTTTAGATGTTTTAATTAAATATTTCTTTGGTAAAAATAAGTTATCGAAAATAATAATCAGTTTTTTTTTCACCGATTTACTTTTAAATCGGAGAAAAGCGAAAGATACTGTTTAATAACTCAAACGAATATCTACATCTTGTGTAAAGTAGCTTAAATAAGCTCTCTTGACAAGACCTTCCCACGATAATTTCTCATTATTGTTTCCGGTAATAAACAAATTTAATCGAGCAAGAATTTGTTCACAAACATGTCAAATAAGCCATTTCATTCAGATCGAGATAGAGTAATGCAGTTGTTGCACTTGCATTAATCACTTTAATAGATATGTAACTCGTTTTCGATAAGTATTTAAACGATTGAATTCTTCAATATTCATTCATCGTTGTGTAAAATCGCTCGATACTTCAAGGTGATCAACAAATCGTAAAATATTTCATGCATCTGATGATTGCCCAAAATGAGTAACATCTCCTTGTACAAAAACCTTAAAAAAAATCAATTATTAACTAATAAAGAACAAAATTAAAGTGTTATTTTATTTGTTTTTATGAAAATAAAACGTTTTTTTTAGATATAAAACAAAATAATTCAATTGAACATCAACAAAAGAAAAAAAAATTCATTTGAAGAATTATCTCATAAAATTGATCAACTTGATATTATGATAAATAGAGTAAGTTTTAAATTAAATATTTCTTTTTATTTAAATTTATATTTATTTAGTTATATTTAATTCCTTAGAACAAAAGAATAATATATTAGTGTTGAAGATGTTTAATCGATTGATAATGAACTATAGATATTTCGAAATATATATATATGAAAAATTGAAAAAAAAATTCTTGAAAGCAGAAAAAATCTTTTGATAGACAATAGACTTAAACAAATCTTTATGAAAAAAGTTTATATGTTTCTCTATCATCCACAAAAAATCAACTTCCTTGGATTGACCATTAGCGGAAATATTCAATTGTTTCCGTTGGTGCGCGACTTTTTGGCCACCCGGTACAATAATGCAATCAGTATTATTAAAGATAGAGTCAGTATTATTAAAACTATTAAAAAAATAAAATTGCAAGTAAATTGTTTATTTATTACCATACAGGTTGCTGGTGCTATTGTTCCCACCGTTTCGTTGTATGTAATTGTAAATTGTTCTCGGTCATAATCACCTATAAAATCACCCGAAAATGTAATTAATAGCTTATAATCTTTAGATTCGAAACTGAGTCCATCGAAAGTGAATTCAATCCATTCTATTGGCATATCAAGTATTCGACTCTGTTTTTCTGAACCAAGAATAACAGTAATATTCACCACATCGTAAGGAAGATCTGCAGAGACAGTGGTGTTGACAACAATACCTAATGTATTGATAGTTGGCATTATTTGTTGCCATGTGTATTCGCCGAATGCAGGTATAGGATTAAGTGTTGTATTATCTATAAAATTAAAACAATACGAAGTGTTCATGAAAAAATTTTAAAATTCTATCTCTTGAACGAATAATTGATGCAGAATAATGAAGTCGAATATGATCCTGTATTCATTAATTTTATTAATGAGATAACTATAGATCGATGATATATTGTATTACCTATTATTCTTTCAGAATTTATAGTTGACTTGATCTTTTACAAAACTTTGGTTTCTTAATCGGAGTTTATCAGATCATATATATAGTGTGAATAATGTTCAAGAATTCTGTTAAGAATTTATCAGGTTTCAAGTGTAAGTAGGATATCGATTTTCAGATCTTAAATTTAAAAATTATTTACCTTACTCAAATTGATATGTTATGGTAACACGAACATAAGTTGAAAAATTCAAATAGATGTTTGGAATGAATCTCAATGAAAATTTATTAAAATCTTTCTTTAATCCTTTTTTACGAATTCTGTCTAGAATTTGAATGGGAATGTCGATAAATCCTAGAAGAAGAATTCTGCGTTATTAATCGCACAAATAATCTGGACGAGTATTCTCAAAAAATTAATTAGATTAAGATTAGAATAATATTTGCTTATCTTGAAATTGTACTAACAATTACTTACCTTCTGCGTATGTTCTCACAAGTCGATATTCGAAGTGATGGATTCCATAATTTCCTGTGCAATCCGCTGGCACATGCCGTGGGTACCATTTACTGTAGAAGCATCCTTGATAGATGGTATCTGGTTTAAGTTCAGTAAACCTGTAATTACCAGTCATATAAAGGTGATCCATCTCGTAAAATGTACACATACCGCGCCCCAAATTTCGACCCTGTAGCACAGTAGCAATCGATATCACACCATCATCCAGTTGACTAATATTGAGACCTTCAATAGAAGGAGATGGTTGCCAAAAACCAATAATTTCTGAAGAATCAATAGGTGTGAAATTAGTCAGAATAGGTAACAAATCAGCGGTCACTGGAATTCTTTCTTCTTTCTCAACAGTTTCAACAGGAAAATTATAAGCAGAACAAAATATGATGAAACATAAAAAAGAATATACCATAATATAAATGTTCTTCATTGTTTTTTAATACAGCAGTTATCCAAAACAAAAATAACAGAAAAAAAGAATTAATTGTTTTATCAAATGAATTCTAACATAGAAAAATACACTGACAGTTAGAAAAAAAAATTCGTTTAAATACGTCACAGCAAACTACATAAAAAAAGCTCTGATAAAGGAACAAAAAAAAGACTAAACGAAAAGAAAAATGTGATATTGTAAAGATGACAACAGAATTATTAACGAATTTTATCAAATAAACAACACTAGTTTTATCACTTTATATGTAAAGAACTCGATAAAGTTATTTATTTTCTTTCACTGGAAAGACTATTATTTTTCATTTTATTTTCTATCTCGAAAAGTCTGCCTATCATTCCATAAAATTCAGTTCGTATTCTTGAGAATCTATCAACGGATTCGAATTCTCCATAGGCGATTGCCTTCGATCAAACTTTATATAAATTTTGTATTAGATTATGATCTAAATCGTTTTCCATCAATAAAAATAAAATTTATATGAAAGATATTCCATTTGTTTCAGTTGAAACCATTTCGAATCCTCCACCAACAAAAATCGGACTAAGACTAATCGAAGTACTTTGTTTACGACGAAAAAATGTTAAATTTTGTACATCATTAAAATTTTGACCATTAAAAGACATTTGTTGTGGTGTCCATGTTAAACAATCAGTACATCCATCAGTTACATTCCATCTGATAGTCATAGTATCATTTCCATTAACTCGATGTGGTGGAGTAAAAAGTGAAACTCCAATAATTTTCTTTTCATGTAATTTAATATTGCAGTGATTCCTATATTGGCAGACATTCGAAAGCAAGAATGGATTTTTACTGACAATCTCAACTATGGACGAATGTGGCATAGTGGAATTATGCTAAAAAATGGCAAACTACTCGTAACAGGTGGAGTTGGCAATGCTGGGTAAGTCGATATATACGTATGTTTATCGTTTGAAGTTTTATTTTTTTGAAAATAAAATAGCACTGAATTATATAATCCATCAACAAATACATGGAATAAAACTGGTGATGTACTTGTTGGTCGAGCATCGCCCGCTTTAGTTACATTAAAAAATGGCAAAGTTCTACTAACTGGTGGCGATACGTTTCCTTATGCTTCATCGACAGGTGAATCTGAATTATACGATCCATTAACGGGCAATTGGACAGCTTGAGCGTATTGGCTCAATGAATACTTACATTCGAAAAATTCGTCATCGAGATAATCAAGCATCCGCTTACAAACGTTTTCGTTTTCCTATTGCAAAATTTAATCATCGAAATTTACGTATGTTTTATCAAAAATATATTTATTTCTTTTCTTTATTATTTTTTTCTACGAATTTAGCATTTACTCGTCCATTTCTCAGTTTCACACCTCGAATTCCAATCTTTGCTGATCGATTAACTAAACAAACTATTATTTTTGCACCAACCGGAAGTATAATAGAGTTCATGTGATTGTGATCTAATCATCGATTAATCCTATTTTAGCATATATTATTCCACCTCTCATCAATATGTTCGGTCAAATGTATTCAATTGCTGAATTGATTGCTTCGGATTATGCTAGTTTAGTTAGTGATGGTAGTGTTCTACCATTAGGACCAATCAATATGTTACCGTTATTTTCACCAACTCTTTGTTCGTGTTTTATTTAACGGTATAATTTTATTGGATTCGTATCTGCTTGAATATATTCTAGTGATGGGTTCGAATATTCCACAGTTTAATTCTCGACGAGGAAGTTTTGATGGTGGCTTGCGTACTAATTTCGGTAGATTTTCGACACGTCAAAGTTATAAGAATGATGGTGATGAATACAATTATAATTCTAAACCAAAACCAGACTATTACAATCCTTTGAGTAATATTGAGAATATATAAGAAAATATCTATGTTTTATATGTTTGGTCTGGTCAAGATCCATCTGTTTCCAATGCTGCAGATTTCGTAGCCGTCATTGATTTCGATGAAAGCTCGGCTACTTACGGACAAATTCTAAAAACTGTGCCACTCGTTTCGAATAGTACAGCTGGAATAAATCAAATAGAAAATGAAGCACACCATGCTGCGATTTCATCCGATGGTCGATATTACATTTCGGGTGGTCTGCTAAGTTTTGTCTCGCAAGCAAAAGAAATCTTCGTTTGGCGTATTCCAAAAAATCCTGCCCATGGCCCTGAATTTTTGTATGCACTTGATGCATCTGGTGCTTGTGTTGATGAATTTCAGCCAATTGGCGGTGGCCAATTTCTTGTTAGTATGATGTGCAATGAAAATGCTGATAGTCCAGGTGACATGGTATTTATTGATGCTGATCGACGTCTTGTAAAATATTTTCTAGCCAATGCATCAACATTAGAAAATTTCAATCCACATGGATTCGGTCGTTTGAAGAATGGGTTCGAATGCTGCCGATATTACATTTCGTAGTACAGTTCGACATTTTCTACCAAATGGAAAATTAGAACGAACGTTTCAAGTTGAAATGCCAACAGACCCCGAACAATGGAGCGGTGTCGGCTCAGGAATAGGATTTATGGAAACAAAAACCATTC
>Ga0209922_101896_pt1 | contig 19147 bp, 19 predicted proteins | sample ThiBiot_500_biof_FD_183946 | JGI IMG/M metagenome (GOLD analysis project Ga0209922, IMG submission 183946) | Wastewater bioreactor microbial communities from Cape Town, South Africa - Thiocy_expt_500_biof (SPAdes) | ecosystem: Engineered > Bioreactor > Thiocyanate-remediating > Anaerobic-Aerobic ...
TCTTTGTTTCTTGTTGCTGTTTTTTCTTCTTCTTCTTCTTCTGTTTGATTTTCATTTCTTTATTTGCCATGACATTCAAGAAGAAAGAAAATGAAAATAAGATATACGGATGTTTGTTTTATTGTTTTCAATCGAAAATATCCTTACGACGATCGCCGTATGTATTCAAAAATTCTTCGTCAATAAGAAATATTGTTAATTGTTGATCGAATATGGGTGAATCTTGAATACGATGTTGAATATCAGAGATAGTTTTATCGATTTTAATATGATAATCAAGAATTTGACTTTCGAGATAGTCTTGAATGTTTGCATCGTTTATATTCGATGCATCTTGATGACAACGTTGAATAATTTTAATTGTTTCATTGTTATGATGACGAATTTCAGTGAGACTTTGAGTGATATTTGAAATGTCAGTTAGTTTTTCATCGATATGAATACCATTTTGACTGATCAATCGATTCAATTGGATTTTTCTTAATGTCAAAAATTTAACGATTTCATGCGCTTTCGATGAATCATCATCGCTAAGTTTAATAAACCAACTTGAAAAGCCCGGATAAGCATTGGTTGTACCGAAATTCGATGATAATTGAAGATAATTATATGAATTCGTATATTCTTGTGTGAGTAAATCACTTAAACATCGGCCAACCGTATGCAATTGTACGGAATACGATTGAGCAATGAAAAATACGAAAATTAGAAACAAACTTGTTCGCATCATTCACGACGAGAAATAAAACCGTGTGATATTCGAATAACTGATAACAGATTTTCATTTTCACTTTGGATTTATTTTATCTTTTTCAGCAACGATTGGTTAAAGATAAAAAAAAACAAGCTATGATATTAACCAAATATAATTATATTCTTCGTTGGACTTTAATGAGCAAAGAAAATAAAACTCAGATTCATCCATTCATTCGAATACTTAAATATTCGTGTGTCGTCTCTTTTTTTTTCGTTCGTTCTGTATTTACCAATCAGAAAAAATACTCTTTGCATTTTACCTTTGTATTCTGTACGTGAGCATTGCTTTCAAACATTATCGACTGAGAGTAGCAACAACAACAACAACAACAACAAATAATGAAAGCGAATACTGTTGAAAATTCTAACCAACAAATCGAAAAGAAATCATCGATTTTATCTCGTTTTCGAGGATATTCTCGTCCGGCACATAATTTCGTACTCATTTGGTTAGATGTCAATATAACCGACGCATCCGATGATGATCATCACCCTTCAATCAATCAAGTACGTTCGATAATAAACGATGTTAATATATTCAATGATGCATATCAATGTATGAATTATCTCAAACAAATTAAACATGAAAAAGCATTCATGATTGTTTCGGGTTCACTTGGAGAACAAGTCGTACCACATATACATGATATAGCAAAACTCGAATCGATCTATGTGTTTTGTGGACGACCAGATCGACATGAACATTGGATTAAAAATTGGTCGAAAATCAAAGGTATTTACACACAAATAGCGCCTATTTGTGATTCATTGAAACAAACGATACAAAAAAATGCGTCAAATTTAAATACATTGAGTTTTGTTAAACCTATTCATGATCATGAACAAAATCTTGATAGACTCGATCAATCATTTATGTATACACAGGTTTTAAAAGAAATTCTATTAGAAATTGAATATAGTCCACAATCATTTCAAGATCTTATTGAATATTGTCGAAAAGAATATGCAAATAATGCGAAAGAATTAATTATTATTAAACAATTCGAAGATAATTATCAAAAACATTCGCCTATCTATTGGTATACACATCCGGGCTTTATTTATTCGACATTAAATCGTGCTTTACGCATGCTAGATATCGATACAATTATTAAAATGGGATTTTTTATTCAAGATCTATGTAAAGCTATCGAAAAAGTTCATAATAAACAAACCGATGGACAAGCTAAACAATCGTTTATTGTCTATCGTGGGCAAAGTTTATCGAAAGATGATTTTGATCAATTAGTCAAAGCTAAAAATGGTTTAATTTCGTTTAATAATTTTCTATCAACAAGTAAAAAACGTGATGTATCCATTGAATTTGCTAAAGATGCATTAGAAAATTGTTCGGACAACGAGAATGTTGGTATTGTTTTTAAAATGGTTATTGATCCGTCCGAATTAGCAACACCATATGCATTTATTGACGATGAAAGTTACTTTGAAAATGAAGAAGAAGAAGTTCTTTTTTCTATGCATACAGTTTTTCGTATTGGTGAAATCAAACAAATAACAAAAACAAATAATTTATATCAAGTGATTTTAACATTAATTAATAGCAAAAATAAACAACTTAGTGAACTAACCGAATTACTTCGATATGAAACACAAGGTACAACTGGATGGCATCGATTAGGTATGCTATTGATTAAATTGGGTAAATTCAATAAAGCTGAACAAGTCTATAAAATTCTATCTGAATTAAATCATGATGAAAATGAAAAAGCATTAGTTTACCATCAAATCGGTTTGATTAAACGGCATCAAGGTGATTACAAAGAAGCATTAAATTCCTACAATCAAGCGTTGAATATCTACAAACAAATACGATCATCCGATGATCTTGATTTAGCTGCAACATATAATAATCTTGGACAAGTACATTTTAATATGAGTGATGATTCAAAAGCATTGTCATATTATGAACAAGCCATAGACATTTTTCAAAAGAAACTCACAGAAAATCATCCATCATTAGCAAGTGTCTATAATAATATTGGTTTGATATATAAATATCAAGGTAATTATAAACAAGCACTTCAATCACATGAAAAAGCATTGAGTATTGAAATACAAAGTTTACCGAATAATCATCCATCTTTAGCAACATCTTATAAAAATCTTGGTCTCGTTTATAAAAATATGGGAGATTATACGAAAGCACTTTCTTATTTCGAAGATGCACTTACAATTGAACAAAATAGTTTACCTTCAAATCATCCATCTTTAGCTATTTCATTTAATAATATTGGTTTAATCTATGATCATATGCGTGAATATTCACAAGCACTTTCATTCTATGAGAAAACATTAGAAATCTATCAAGAAACTCTTTCACCAAATCATCCAGATTTTGCACTATGCTTTAATAATATCGGTTCAGTCTATACAAATCTTGGTGAATATGCCAAAGCACTTTCATTCTATAAACGAACATTAGAAATTGAACAGACATCATTATCAGAAGATCATTCTTCATTAGCAATTACTCATAATAATATTGGTTTAATATATAATAATAGAGGCGAATATTCACAAGCAATAGCCTCCTATGAAAAAGCACTTGATATATGCAAGAAAACACTTTCATTACAACATCCACTTATTGCAATCTTATATAGTAATATGGGTTCTGTTCATGATAATCAAGGTCATTTCGAACAAGCACTTCAATGTTATATTGAAACACTTAATATTGAGGAAAAGATCTTCCCTGAAGATCATCCTGATTTAGCTACTTCTTACAATAACATTGGATTAATCTATCATAAACTCGGTCAATTTATTCAAGCGATTAGTTATCATGAAAAAGCATTGAATATCTATCAACAACGTTTACCAATCAATCATCCTGATCTAGTTAATTCGTTTAATAATCTAGGTTTAGCTTATCAACAAATGAACGATTATTCGAAAGCATTGATATTCTACGAAAAAGCACTTGAAATTTGTCAGAAGAATCTGCCAACAGATTATCAAGATTTAATCACATGTTATGCCAATATCAGTCAATTGTATGGACTTATGGGTGAACATTCTAAAGCACTTGAATTTTTCGACTGTATTACTCGAAGTCAACAACAAATACCAACAAAGCACGATCCAAATGTAACATCAACTGACGAACATATCGATGAAATTTATGAGAAAAACAAAAAATCATCAGAAATCATGACAACATCGAAGGCAGCTATCGAAATCATGCAACAAGCACCTTTACAAAAACAATATCGTTCGACAACTTTTCGTATCAAACGTGAAAAAAAATGTCCGAAGAAACAATGATTTCTTTTCGTATGTGTTTACTTCTTTTTAAAATAAAATCGATCTGTATAAGCACATTTTTCAAATTATTAGAAAAACCGTTAAGAAACAGAATGTACACTAACTTTGTCCTTTCGTTTACTCGTTCAAATGCATATATAATTCAGTTTTTCAATAAGTTCATCGATCTTTAGAGATCACTTGGTGCTTCGTAACGTAACATAAAAATTGACCCACCCATTCTCGGATAGCACGTTTATAGTCAGCAATATCCATGAAAACATTGAAATTCAACAATAAATTCTTTTCAAATATTTACTCCACTATGTTATGAAACTAGTTTTCACTATATCAACCAACTTCATATTCTACAATGCTATTAACCAAGGCTAGATCTTATCTTCTTCAAACTCGACCATTATGCAAAACGTTCATAATCAACATGTTAAAAGCCAATCCTTCTACTTTATCATTACCAGTTCCGAATCAAAAGGAAACGCTTTTCGATAGCATAGCATCCAATATAGAGATACCTATATACAAACTCAATTTATAATTTATTGTAATTGATTGTCTATCTATTTCTGTAATTGTTTTTTTATATAAATATGCAATCATTAGATTACATAATAAAATAAAACTTAAGCAATCAATCAATCAGGCAATGATTCTCATTACTTGACATTATTTCAGACGGTTTTTTCGTTTTGAACAACTTGACTTACGTAAAAACCATCGAAATAAACCAGTTACATTTTAGAGCTGATAAACCAATAATGACCGTTACGTTTTTTCTGACATAGACAAAAAAAATGTTACTAATTTTAGCCTCGAGTTTAATCTTAATTTGAAAAGAATTTGTTTTCTTCTGATATCTTCTCACTCAACATGACGACGTGTGTCGGCGGTATGTTGATCTTTTTTCTACTTCTATTATGCTCAGCGGTCAATCAATTAGATTATGAACGAACACTATAGGTTACATCGATCAATATTAATTTTTCTTTAAACACCTTTGCTATTCACTAAACGTAATCGAACAACAAACAAAAAACCTAAAATATTCATTTCATTGATCTTCACACATTTCAATTGATCGATAATCGATAAGCGTAAAAAACATTTTATTCGAACGTAATTATTCGCGTCGATTTTACTGTTGAGAAAGAAAACGAATTTCACAGATCTCTTCATACTTCTATGCCTGAATCGTGATCATCTTGATTCATTTCGAGTGTCTTTCCCATTTCGTTATTTATTGATTGATTGCTTGATTGATAACATGATTATTGGTACACTACGTTTCTTTTCTCGTCTAGTTTTATCATCAACATATGTACTTCTTCACACTTCTATGATATCAATTCACAATTTCCATAACATAATCACAAAACAAAATACTATTCTCTTGTTTTTTTTGTAAGAACTTCGTATTTTGAACAAACATAAACAAAACCAAAGGAGAACGATAGTTCCTCGTCTATCTCAATTTCAATTTGCCACGAATATATTTTAGCTGTTGTCAAAAATGAGTCCATCGATTAGTCGCCTGTAGTGTTATTAGTTAACCAATTAGTGTAAATCAATTAGCGTATCAAATAGGCTTGACATTTTTTCCTCTTCTTCTAATCTATCACTTGATTCTATCCAATAGGATAACTGTTTATCTCTCGATTGCATATTGATTGGTTATGCGAAGAGAGAGAAGAGAGACAGTTGCTCGTCTACAAATAGATTTTGCAACTGGTGCAACAACATCATTCTCTCGACAACAATTCTACTAATCACTTGATCAAATCGAATAGAAAAATGGAAGACGATCGAAGCATTAGTCCAGCAAGTTCAATTTCAAGTCATGATGAACAGGAATTGAATATCAATATGCCAGATATTCGAACTCAAATACCAACATTCAAGTATGTCTTCGATTAGAAATCATCTGTTCGTTTTTGAAAATTTAATTTCTTTTCTAGTCCATTTTGGTTTTCATTTACACCTTTACGTAATTCACCGATGTTCAATGCAATGTCATTTCAACCACCAATTCGTACAACAACACCGGTTGTTCGTCATAATTTCAAGAGTATCGATGAACTTCTTTCTCCTCTTCCTAATTCTATAACTTCTACCCCTTCACAACGATATGGTAAGGCAAATTTCGAAAAGTTTCTTTCAGATCAAGTTCAAATAAGTATATCGATGAAAATCTTGAAAGAAATACTTTCATTATTCATTGAACTAAATCGATTTTTATATATTTAGACGATACTGGTTACAGTTCACAATTATTATCAGGTTCATCACTTTCATTACGTCAAAGTCGAGAATCAATCGATTCACAAGAAAATGAAGATGATATTGAAAATCTCAAAGTCACTGCACCACAATCAGCATCATCACCAATTGTTCAAATGAAAAAGACATCGAACGAATCGGTAAATAATTACAAAACTAGGGAAAATATTTGAATAAGAGTTTGTTTTTTTTTCGTTTGTAGAAAAATGGTAAATCGAAAAAGATTCGTACAGCATTTAGTGATCATCAGAAAATGAGTCTCGATCGTTTCTATGCAACAAATCGTTATCCGGATCCGACACAAATGGAAACATTATCACGTTTATTATCGCTCGAAGAGAAAGTTATTCGCGTTTGGTTTCAAAATAAACGATCACGAGAAAAAATTCACCCAAAAAATCCAGCACCAACAATCAATCTTTGGCAACAATATTCATCATCACCTAATTTTGCACATTGACAAAAACGAAATCTTGTTTTCTTTTTATTTTATGTCCGCAGTATATTCTGTATATATTTGTTATTCGTTTGTTGAATAAAGAAAAAACGCACTGCTTATGCATAACACACTTGTCTTTCAATTAAGAAGGAGAAATGTCAAAAGGCGATGATAATCAAAGCTGTAAATGAAATGAATGAGATAGTCTGAGAACTCGATAGATGAGCGAATACATCGTTTGTAAACAGATGTTTAATTTAATCCACTCGTTCATTCATTTATTTATTTATTTCGGAATAGAGTCGAACAAAATTGTTCATTTTAATGCAGATGGTTCGCAAGCATTTGTCGGTTGTTGACTGATACTGGCAATAGTTGCATAACCATAGGATGAATCGTCATCAATTTGATTCGAAAATGAAACATTTTGGTAGATAGTTGTCAACTGATGACTTTGTTCAGTGTTTATGTACAAATGAGGAGTAGTTGTATGAGACTGTGGATATTTCGATTGATGGGATTGTTTCCTAGAATTATCTATAGTGGCGTAACCTGGATCGGATGATGATAATCTTGGAGAGATCGAAATATGATTAATAGGATAGGAGTTAGATGTAGTTATCGAGTTTGATGAACGTCTGAAGAAGAAATTATTGATGATTTGAAATTATATATTATGATTATTTTACTTCAAGTGATTTGCTGATCGAAGTCGAGAATGTTGATAAGTATCTGGTTTAATTCTGATTGCATTTTTAGCTTGTTTAGTTTTATCAATTGCAGCATAGAGATCAGAATGATCATCACAACTTGGTGTTTGTGATGCTTGTTGAGATAGAATTGAACCTGAACATGCGAGATTATTGTTCGATTGAAGTGATTTATGTGGTGACTGAACTGAAGAGGATGAAGTGTTCGCTGGTATCTTGTATTTGCCATGATTACGTTTGAAACAATTGAAACAATTTCGAAATTCCATAATTATGAATTGAATATTATCATCTGAAAAGAATTGATTCGAAAGTAAAATAAAAATTACGAGAAAGAAATAGAAAAAAAAACGAAAGATCAATGATAAGTTTGTATTCAAAATTTAATGTTTGTCTTGACGTCCAGTAAATGTATTCATTGACTGATGAAGACCAATTGATCCTTGAGCTTCGACTTGAGCTGCAGTTGATGAAATACTAAAATGATTTGTGAAAATAAGAAGATAGATTCAATTTGATAAATTCATTCGTTCGAACCTTTTTAAGATTAAACCTAATCGAAGAACTTTTGGTAATAAAACCATTTGTTGATTTTGTCGAATAGCTTGAATAATAACATCGCAAACGTTATTCGATTTTAATAATGGAAATAAAACACTAAAATGAATGTAAAACTCATGAATGAAAGGTATTTTTAGTGATTCTTACCTTGTTTTAACGCCTTCGAACATACCAGTGTCAATAAAACTTGGACAAACAACCGTTGTTTTAATACCGGATTTTTTTAATGTATGTAATTCATGACTGAAGAAACAAAAAGAATACAGGATTTCTATGAAAGAAAATCATAAAATTCGAATTTTACGTTAAAGCTTCATGTAAACCAACGGCTGCAAATTTCGACGAACAATAATCAACTAAACCTGATGCTCCAGTTAGACCGGCACCACTAGCAATAGTGACAATATGTCCATGATTATTGTCTAACATATAAGGTAAAAATGATTTGAGAATCTAAAATTTCCATCAATCAATCAATTTGTTGGTATATATTTTTTTTATTTACCCAAAAATGTGCAATAACATTGACATCAAATGTACGTTGAATCGAAGCATCACTGCATTGAGTTAATAGTTTACCTGATACAACACCAGCATTATTAATAACCATTGTTACATTGCCAATATTTTCTTGAACCTAATATCAAATTTTGTAAAAAAATTGATTTATTTATTCAATAAGTCGTCAAGTACCTTTTTTGCGCATTCATAAATACTTTCTCGGTTGGTTAGATCACATTTCATCGCATGTATACGATTAGATCCCGTTTGTTGATTTAATTCTTCGGCAACACGAGTATTACTAACTCCATCGACATCCCATAAGATAAGTGTACAACCAAGTGGAGCAAGTCGTTCGGCCATACCTTTGCCTAAACCACTAGCAGCACCAGTTATAAGTATAGTTTCTGAACTAAGATCTTTTAAAGGTATTCCTTGGATTAATTTAAATAAATCAATAAACCAACGTTTGAATAAAACGCCAAATAAGCACAGATATTGAACGACAACTTCGAGACCAGACATTTTTTTTTGCGACTCTTTTCTTATTCAACTCTTGCGAAAGTATGAAATAAGTAGCAACCTTTGGATCTAATGTTTTAATTTTCGAGTTATCTTTTATTTATTATTTAATAAAAAAAAAACAAGCAAGATTTCTTTTTATCAGGTTTGGCGAGATAATGCAACACACCTTTGAGAAAGTATTTTCAATAATAGAGAAGATTTCAATGCAAGTTCTAACATGAAATTTATTTGAGACAAAAAATGAAAAGAACAATACACGTTAACATGATTGAGATAGAAGTTAAAATTTTATCTATGTTTTTTTAAATCTTTATCGATTTGATCCATCAGTGATTTCAATTTGTCCCATTGATCACTGGCTAAACTAATTCCTTTTTTGCCAGGTTTTTCTACGCCTTTGTCATCGTAGTATTCACGAATGTTTATATATGGTTTGCCACGAAATTCACTCACTGAAATATAACGTGATTTGCCAATCTAAATACGTAAATATTCATTGAACAAAAAGAAAAAATATTCAGAAAACATCATTTACTTCATAAAGCCGTTCACCATTTGGACCTGTTTTCGATGCTACGGCGCCATCTGATTGATCAGTTGTTTTCTGTCGTTTTGTCGATGACTAATCGGAATAAAATTCATATTCGAAAGGTTTATCTTTTCTTTTTTCGTCTGAAAATACTTACATTATCGTTACTTTTCGGTTTGATTTTCGACTGTTGAACTGTCGTTGCAACTCCTGATTCTTGATTACTGTCTGAATCTGAACTATCAATAAATTCTTTGGATTTCGGCATATTTTTCAAAAAATTCTAATCTAAAAAAAAACACAAAGCACAAAACGTTTATTTAAGTTGTTGTAATTTTTTCGTCACATCATTCAACATTTCTACATCTCGAAAACGTTCGTATTTATTTAAATTACTCAATGCTTTAGTATATTTTTCTTTTGCTTTGTCATATTTCGCAGCTTTGACAAACGCATCAGCCCATTCAATATTCGTTTGTGCAACATCGACAGCAAATAACGGTAGTAAATATTTATCATCATCATTGCATACGAGACGAACTTTTGAATATTCAAGTGCCCATTCTTGATTGAATTCGACATCGGCACAGAAAATATAAACGGCATACAATTGAGGTAAATCATGAATCATAGGTACGATTTTTCTTCCCATTGAACCTGATGCAATAAGAAATACTCGTTTATTAATACAATCATTCTTGATATAATTTGCACAAGGTTCATCTAAATTTTGAAATAACTGCCATTGGAATGTACCGCTAATTTCATCGTAAATTTCACGTGTTTCAAATAGCATTGGATCGAGTATGACGAATTTCAGACCTTTAAATGTATTTAAATCAATTGGTTGAGCGGGTAAACGTCGTGGTAACGGTGATTTCAACATATCGACGGATTGAGATATTGGTATCTGTGTAAAAACTTGATTTTTTATTGGTTATGAATATTAGTCATGTTTTTTTTCCGCTTGTTCTTTGGTATTTCATATAAAAAAGAAAAAACCAAGAAATTTTATCAAACAGAACGAGCGAAAAAAAAACAACGTGATTCTATTGACAAGACAAAAATTCACCGAGCCAATGCACGGAATCATATCGAAAGACAAATCACATGATATTTTAAACTAAGAATTTTCGAGCAAAACAGAAAAAAATTAATTATCTATCGTTTTAATTCTTTCAAAACAAATTCGTAAACAACAAATGTAATACAACAAGCTGGTACAACTCGACAAACTGTTGGTACCATTCCTTTGTAAAAACCTGTTATACCTTCTCGTTGATATGTTCGTTTAATGACATCAATAACACCATTATAATGCTGATGTTGATCTTGTAATCGTGTTCGTACAACTTGATATGGATATGTTGTTACGGCAGCGGTTAATTTCGATAGAGCAGAAAAAGTTAATATCATCGGAGTTGACAAATCAGTTCGATGATATGCTTTATTATATAAAGCTTTCATATGTTCGTAGGAAGCAAATTGTATTGTACCATGAATTGTTCCGAATAGACCTGGTATAAGACCTTTATAAAATGCTTGAATACCTTCGGTTTGATAGATTTTTCTAATACAATCCCATGTCGTTTGATATCGAATGATTTTATCTGAAGATGAATACTGTAAACACATACGTGTTTTAACAACCCAAATTGGATTTGTTAATGTAATTGTAGTTACACCTGCTATTGTCGAATAAATAAAACGATCAGTAAATGTTAAATGTTTTCGTTTTTCACCATGATTAATTAAAACATCAACTGTATTATAGAAAAATAAATATAAACCCCATGACATACCATTGCCAAGTACATTGGGTGTTACACCTTGATATAGGCCATGTCGTAAACCTTGTTCACGATAGATCGAACGGAATGCATCAAATAAACCTTTGTAATGTGGTCGATAAGGTAGAGATGTATTGGCAAGTTGAGTTTTAGTTTCTGTGACTTGAAAACGAATTTTAACGAGATCAAATGGATGAAGAATTAACGATGAAGCAACACCACCACTGAGACCGGCTAGAAATTGATTGTATTGAATTGTTGATAGAACACGTGATACTAACGAATCATTCATCTAGAGGAAAGAACTAAAACTCCTGAGCATGATTCACTTCGATCGATTTTGCGTTTCCTTTTTATTATTATATTATTCACCTTATTTGTTTTTCAAAACATGAGAAAATTTTTATCGAAAAAAAAAAGACAAATCTGTTTAGTTGAACATATGTATGTATTTGTTTTCTTATTTCTTTTCTTTTCGTATTTATCATTGTCTAGTATCTTGAAGTACATGATCAACATCAAGAGAAACAATAAGTTTATGTTTAATATCACCTAGACAAACGAGTTTATTCATATCATTCGTAGTTGAATCGTTGAGCGTATTAGTTGTTGACGCCATCTCAGTGACCATAACATTTTGTAAAAATGATGCCGGTTGTCCAATATCAACATTGAGATATGTATCGTCACTTAATTTCAATCGACATTTGCCAGATTTGTAGATTTGTAATTTACCGAGAAAGCCATCTGGCAAATCACTTAATGAAGCTAATTCAGGTTTCGTAGCTGTTGATGATGATGCTCGTATGCATGGTAAAACATCCGGAAATTGCATGAGAATAAGTTGTGATTGATCCGGTGGTATCGATTCTGTCGTTTTCGGAAGTTCAGTTTGTTCCATTGGTTCGTCTTTGACAAGAGATTTGGGTGTTGTTGATTCAAGTTGTTGTTGTGAAAAAAGATTAATAAATGAATTGATATGTTCGGCATCAGTTGATGATGATGATTCTTGTTGAAGTTTTTGTGTTGCACTCGGTTCTTTTTTAATATCAAAAACAGATCGTCGTTCAGCAAGTGGAATTCGACGTGGTTCATATTCCTCATCGATTTCATATTTAAGACCGTCGACATCACCGATGAGAACTGTTTTTGCTGTGCCAAGTTTTTTGACATTCGGCATTCGAATACTGGATGCCGATGATTCGGATTTAACTGATGAAAAACGTGATCCCGAAGAAGAACTCGTTGATGATACTGGTATTTGTGCATTGCCTTGAAAAATGCCTTCCATTTGCACGAAATTACCACGTAAATGACCACCACGTTGATTATGATGAGCGCCACGCGATTGTTGAGAACGATTACCATTAGGAAAATCTTTTTTATTCCTTGATGATTGATCATTATTGGAATTTGTTGCTGTTGGAATATTAGCTGGTGTAGTATTAGTTTTGTCTTTGTCTTTTTTTGAAGCTGCTAAATTCGGTGTAAATTTTGCTGGTGTACGTGTCGTACCACTAAGATTCGGTGTTACCGATGCGGTAGCACCTGTTTTAGCAGTATAATGTCTCAATAAATGATGATCATCTTCAATAGTTGCGGGTGTCGATGGGGTTGAACGTGTTAATGAAGAATCACGTGAAGATGATGAAGTTCTATCCGTTGGTTTTACAGATCCACCACCACGACCGCGTCCTCCTCTCGTAGACATATCTAAATATCACAATGAATTAGCTTCGATTGCATCAGATGAGAAGTTAGAAAAAAATGATTTAACAATTTCATAATATAATAGTATGTACCATCAATGATTCGATCTCGTCAAACCAACAAATAAACATTTATTTCAAAAATATTTTTTCTTTATTTATTTACACTAAAAAACGAACAAATTGATTACTAAAAAAAACTTTCTTGAAAAAAAAAACTTTATTTTTATTTACAAAACTTCGTGATAGGTAACGACATCTTCTGATACATCTCTCGCTCTATTCTATTTGCATCATTATGCGAAAAAAAAACCCGATCTAACCGGATGATGATATTCAGGCATTAGCACCTTGTCGATACAGCCAAAAAAAAGTGATAATCATTGCTTAATCGAATCATATTCATCAGTTTCCGTTGTTTTGTTTTGCAGATTACATGCTAATGTAACGAACAACAACAAAAAACTTGTACGTGTTCAAATAAGGTTGAAACAATAAAGTTTACATCATCAGTCGAAACTTATTTTTGAAGATGCACGTGTGCATGTAACACCTTTTTTTTGATCAACAACAAGCATCATTTACTGTGTCGGCTGATCATATACTCAAAACTGAAATTCTATGTTCTCAGCTTGACATTTTCTTTTCTCTTGTACCTTATTCATGAACACAAGAAGAAAAAAAACAACACCTTTGACAAAATCTCTCTAGCTGTTCACTTGCACGGTTGGATATCCTATCGAAATTGATTGAGTCACACCATCTTCATCAAGAGATTTCTTTAACAAACTTATAACTATCGATGCATAGAATATGAAGATTTTTCTTTGAACATATTCTCAATGAGAAGAAAATGCCGCACGTTCGCATACACACGTTTATTTGTGCAAGTAAATTGAGATTTTCATCAATAAGTAATTTTTCTTCTTGAACATCATCGACAAAGTTTGTCGTATGAATTCATTTGTTAATATAACTTATATCTATATATTGCCGTCAATATTGATGAAATCTGTCGAGCAAACATTAATCCGTTTTTATTTTTTCTTCTCAATGGTGTTTCTATTTGAAGTAGAAATTAAGGAACTAGAAAATGATTCCGTCGTGAAAGTTTCATTGCTGACAGGAAATATTGAGAAACAAAGAAACGCACGCTCGTGCACATTTCAAGTTGACATTTCCGCTCGTGTACATTTGTTCAGCTGTCTGAAATTCCGTTATTACTCAGCATGAGATGAGATGGTCACATCATGTCAAGAAATCATCGTTTTTTTTCTTCTTTCAAAAATGCAGAAAAAAAAGAAGACGACAGTTATGACAACAACGATAAAGGCGGAAAAAAAAGCTGAATATAGACTGAGAAAAGAAGAAAAAAAAAGAAAAGTAAACATTAGAATACAAGCGCGCGCGAAAGAGAAGAGAGAAGCAACGACTGTTATACAAAGGTGACAAAAAAAAGAAGAAGAAGAAGAAGAATGATGCGTATATTCAAATCTTATAAAACAACGTGAATTAGTTCCATGAATTATCTGTATAAGTTCCACCAGCTGCGATGACTTGAGAGGGTGGAGGCGGTGTTGTACTACCATTACTATGAAAACGTTGTTGAAGTTCATCGGAATCGAGACCAGTTGATTCAGGAACTGTCGCTGCTGAACCATTGGCTAATTCATGATGCATAGGAAATGATAAATCTATTTCAAAACAAAAATTAGTTTCGTTATATTCGATTGTTTCGTTGTCAAATCGAATACATACCACCAGGTGGTGGAGGTCCTTGTGGTGGAATCGGTCCGTAACTAAGTCTCTGTTGTAATTCTTGTTGCATTAGGTAGTCATATGGTTGTGAGGGTGGTGCTTGATACATAAAATCACCTTGAAATCCTTCTGAAAAGCAAACAAGTACGTGATTATGACATAAATCGATCATAAAAGACAACAATGATTTATTTACCTGGCATGTAATTTAAACCTGGATGAGGTATCATTTCATTTTCATCGAACGGTCTGCCCGATGCGACACGTCGATAATAATGTCGTCGCGGTCCACCGCATGTGATCGATTGTTTAATACGTCGTTCTTTCGATCGGCGATTTTGAAACCATACTTGTATGACACGCATGGCTAAGCCAGTTTCGCGCGCTAATTCCTCTCGTGTATGTCTCGTTGGTTTAGGCGTGGTTGCAAATGCTGATTTCAATTGTTCAAGTTGTTTGGTTTTAATTGTTGTTCGTGGTCCACGTTTTTTCGGACCGTTACCACTTAGATTTCCATTATCAGTACTATCGAGATTGGTCGATGAGTTCTTTTTTTGATGATGACTACTATGTGATGATGAACAACCACTCGATGAATTATTCGTATTTGTCATACACATTTGATCGTCATCTTTACAATCTAATGAACAATCAGACATTGGAATATCGCCATCATTCATAAGCATTTCATCGTCTTTTAAACAATCGGATGAACTTAAATTTGAATCGGGTGTACTCGTTAAAAGTGTTGATGTTGACGGTTGAATTTGTATTTGTTGTTGTAGGGAAGAATTTTCTTTATCGAAATCATGCATTGATGATGATGTATTTGATGTTGTTGATAGATCACTTTCAGTTTTCATTTCATTATGTGTAGATATAAGACGATTTTGTTGTTGAGATCTGATATGACGACTAGGTGATGTTAATTTACCATTTAATATCGATGAAGATTTACTAGTATCATCATCAAAATCATCTTCAAAATAAACAAAAAAACTTGTGTTTTTTTTCTTCTTCTTCGAATTCGTTTTACCTGATAAAGTTTTACAAAAATTCTTGTTATTATTAAGAAAATCTTCTTTACACATAAAACGATTATCTTGTGTTAAATGTATTTCTTCACCTGTATTCATTTTACGTGAACAAACACAACATTTATAACAATCATAATGATACAATTGGTCCCATGCACGTAAATAATATTCTCCTTGACCAATTTCATGTAAACATCCCGAACAACGACGAGACCAATAACGTCTTAAAAAAACAAAATTTCAGTTGTCTTCTTTTTTTTTATCTGTCTATCTAAGATTTTATGTCAACATCAATCAATTTATTCGATTTCTCTAAGTAGATAGAAAAACAATCGAATCGAACAGCCCTAGGAGGTGGTATATCGAATCATAATTGTTTTAGCCTTTCTGCACATACATACCTGTAGAAATCTCGATGGCAATAGAGTTTACCATCTCTGGTATAACATTTTTCAGTCAATGGTTGACTACAGTCAACACATCGAATACAATTGGCGTGCCAAACACGATCTAATACTTCGTATATCCATTGATCTTGTATAGGCTCTCGACAAGCAGCACAGACAGAAAACGTCATCTGAAAGAAAAAAAAAGAAAAAGACTTATAAATATGAAAATCTCTTAATAAATTTTTAAGATTTAATTCCGACGAATCGTGCGAACAAGAAAAGAAAAGTCGATGAAAGACGCGTAATTGATAGAGTCAATTTTCTCTCTCTCTCTCTGTCTTTCTTAAGAAAGTCAGAAAAGATTCTAATCCTTTGCTAATCTTCAAGTAAATGAAAAATGACGGCGGTCTATATGAGCAAAAGAAGTAGATAGCTAACGGGCACAAAATTGATTCTTCTATATTCATATTCAAACAATATTCGTCTTTCATCCAATAAAATAACAGTTTATTTTACAAAAATAATATAATGCTCATCTCCCTTGCTAAATATATTAGCATATTAACAAGACACGTGCCTGAGTATTGAAAAGATATTCAAGCTAACTTCAAACGTTTATGAACACATCTTCGCTTGTTTTCTTTTTTTGATCTATATGACTAATGACAATACCTTATGTTATCTCTCTTTCTCTCGCTCTCTTCTCGTTTTCTCTGCTCTGTCTTATTCACTCATCTTTGCCTTCAAAATGTTAGATTTTATCTGTTAATTTGTTTGATGGGTAACAAGGTAATACGTGCATGTTGAAATCAATCTGATTAAAATTATAGTACGCTTATATGAAAATAAACTTATTTACATGATTATCATTGGTGGAGAAAAATCATTTCTCCGTTTCTCTCTCTCTCTTTCTCGTTTTCTCTATGCTCTTTCCTTTTCTTAGCGTCTACTACGTCGTTTTCTTTCTTTTTCTTCAGTCTATTACTTTTGCGTTACTAGTATTACTACTACCACCACTACTCCGTTCCTATCTCTTTCCTATCAATTCTCGCTGTCTTCAGACGAAGCAAGAAAAAAAGAAACGAGACCGGAGATGAAGCAAAAAAAAAGAGAGAGAGAGAGCAAGAGAAAAAAAGAATGTAGACAAAGAAGAAAACGGCCGCACACACACATACATGCGTATTTCATGGTTTGATGATGCATGGAGAAGCAAAACAGAACAGACAGCTAACCGGTTTTTTTGCTTTGCTTGACACATACACACACATTGCATACTGAGAGGTCGTATGTATGTAAGAAATATAAGACAACAGATAGACGAAAAGAGAAAATGCAGTGCTAAACGTGTGACATGAATATTGGTGGCAATGTTGTTGCCAAAAAAAAAAACGAGAAAACGTTGAAACTATTTTGTTTATTTCTCAACTATATTCGAAAAAGAAACTACTTATTCAATCAAGCTAAAGAAAAGCTGTCGCACATAACACGCAAATAAATAATATTCAGTTTTAGAATTCTAACGGCGAAAGAAATCGAAAGGTGCGATAAATCTGCCCAAGAGCTATAAGAGATGTTGACAACATAGGGTGATGAATTGTACAGATGAAATTCAATTGTTGAATACGTATGGGTAAATTCAACCAAGATAGATCACTACCCGCTGCACGAAGCCAATTATACGTTCGATGACGAGCCACTCGAACTCGCAATTATTGACTCTTTCAAGTGTATACAATTGTACAAGAATATCCATTCGTGGCTTCTTGTTGACAACGAGTTGAAGAACATTCAATGTACAATAAAAGAAGAATGTATATAAAAAAAAATATCAATGAAATCGAAAATCACCAGAGAAAAATAAACATAGGAGACGAAAAGATCAGAAGAATATCAAATCAAACTCTTCAGAATAGAAAGAACAACGAATTTTAATTTGAAAAATCTAAGAAAAGAATACTTCATCTTTTTCTCATAAGTGCTTCATAACCTTTTATTTACTCATTATTGTCATCGAATATAGTTAAATCATACCTTTAAATAATATTATTAACAAAACATTCAATACAACGTGCTGTTTTTGATTGTGTAGGCAAGTGCGTGTGTGTGTGTGTGTGTTATAGCGAGACGAAGATTTACAAACAAGAACAGGTAGAGAAAAAGACGAAGAGAGAAATAGAAGAAGAAGAAGAAGAGAAAGAGAGAGCGAGAGGGAGAAAGGCAGCAATAATGTATTGTGTATTACTCTCTGATGAAGAACAACAACAAAAAAGAATAAACCTTCACTTGCAAGAAGAAATAACTTGCTTCTCGTCTTCTATTGGATGGCCCTTTTCTTTTCTCGGTCGTTTGTCGACGAACCGGGTCGAGAGAATAAGAAGAAAAAAAACTCAAACAAGTAACGATAAAACACAAGAGAGAGAGAGAAGAAGAAGAAAAAAAAATCAACCAACCAAATAATAGACAGAAAATATACATAGTACTTCTTCTCTCTTCAATCTTTTGTTGTTACCATATAGACAGCAATGAAATAACGAGAAGGAAAGAAGAAAAGAAGGAATTCTGCTCGATGCACACGCATAGAACACAATTATACAAGGTGCGATACGAATTCTTGTTTCTCTCAAGAGATAGAAACAAAATGTGTATGTGCATGTTTCGTCCCCTCGAGTATTTTATCATCGAATGCATTGTCACGCTTGAGTTCGTCAAACGAATCTCATGTATACTCACATACATACACATCTTCTTATTTTGACACTCTCGTTACAATAGAGAATAGAAGTGTGCTTAGATGCATCTTCAAATTGTATATACAACGATTTTCTAATTATTTTCACTAATTTATGGGTGGTTCGTATATATATACGTAGATATACAATCA
>Ga0209922_101898_pt1 | contig 19142 bp, 18 predicted proteins | sample ThiBiot_500_biof_FD_183946 | JGI IMG/M metagenome (GOLD analysis project Ga0209922, IMG submission 183946) | Wastewater bioreactor microbial communities from Cape Town, South Africa - Thiocy_expt_500_biof (SPAdes) | ecosystem: Engineered > Bioreactor > Thiocyanate-remediating > Anaerobic-Aerobic ...
AGCAGGCTGTGGACGGCGTTCACCGACCCGCGCCAGCTCGAGCGCTTCTGGGGCCCGCCCGGGTGGCCGGCGATCTTCACGGCTTTCGATCTGCGCCCGGGCGGACGCGTCGACTACCGCATGACGAGCCCACGCGGTGAGTCGTCGCGCGGGTCGTGGGAGGTGCTCTCGGTGACCGACGGGAGCGGATTCGAGGTGCTCGACTCGTTCGTCGACGCTGACGGCAACCCGATGGCCGAGTTCCCCGCGATGCGCATGGTGTTCGCGTTCGAGGGGACGGATGCCGGCTCCCGCTTGACGAACGTCACCTACTTCACCTCGGCCGAGGCACTCGAGCAGGTCGTCGCGATGGGCGCGATCGAGGGTTCGCGCATGGCGATGAACCAGCTCGACGCCGTGCTGCTGTCGCTCCGGGAGTACGCGCAGGGCAAGGGAACCCGCACCGAGATCCTCGACGACCAGCACGTGCGCATTACGCGCCTCGTCGAGGGCCCGCGCGAGCTCGTCTGGCGGGCGCACCACGAGCCGGAGCTGCTCCGGCAGTGGCTGCTCGGCCCCGATGGCTGGCAGCTGGTCGAGTGCGAGACCGGCGACACCTACCGGTACGTCTGGCAGCAGGGCGACGACGAGGCATCCCGCTTCGGCTTCGAGGGTGAGACGGTGTTGAGCGACCCGACGCGCCGCGCCGTCACGACCGAGAAGATGATCGGCATGGACGGCCCGTCGACCCTCAACGACCTGCAGCTCTACGAAGAGGATGGCGCGACGCTCATCACCCTGCTCATCGAGTACCCGGATGCCGCGACGCGCGACATGATCCTCGCGACCGGCATGACCGACGGGATGGAGACGAGCTACCAGCGCCTCGACGCGCTCGTCGCGGCCGGCTGAGCCGCGCGCCGCGGCGGTGTGTCGCGTCGGCGGTGCCTCTCGCGTGCTCGCCGCGCCGAAAGCAGGCTGGATCGACCTCGGGAGGGTCTCACAACCCCGAACGGGTCGGTTCAGCCTGCTTTAGCGACGGCGGGCGGGCGTGACGGTGGCGGGACGGCGCGGCCGCGGCGCGGCGGCCGGGTCAGTCCGCGGCCGGTCGCGCGCCGCGCGGCGGCCGGATCGCGGGCACGTCGCCGACGATCGGGACGGGCGTGCGATACAGCCGGAAGCCGTAGCGGACGAGAAGCCCGACCATCACCATGAAGCGGTTGCGCGGGCCGAGGAGGCTCGTGATGTGCACGAACAGCCACGCCGCCCACGCGGTCAGCCCCGTGAGGGGGATGATGCGCCGGAGGAACGGCACGCGGCGCAGGATGCCGAGGCGATGCAGCACGGGGAGGTTCGCGATCCCCGGGACCTCGCCGACCGCGGAACGGCGGCCGATGATCGCGAGCTGGCCCTTGTCGTAGTACGAGAACGGCTCCGTGGGCTCCCCGGCGAGGAGCCGCTGGATCTGGCGGGCGACGTGCTCGCCGCCCTGGATCGCCGGCTGCGCGAGCTGGGGGTAGTCCTGCGGGGATGCCGCGACGTCGCCAGCGGCGAACACTCCGGGAAGGCCCTGCACCTGCAGGTCTTCGCCGACGATGATCCGGTCGCCCTTGTCGAGCGGAAGCCGCCACGCGCGCACCTCTTCGTGCGGCGCGACACCCGTCGCCCAGATGGTGAGGTCGGACGGGAGCTCCGTGCCGTCGGAGAGGACGACGGCGTCGGGGCGCACCTCTTCGACGCCGGCGCCGAGCCGCAGGGTCACATCGCGACGACGCAGCTGATCGGCGGCGTAGGCCCGGAGCTTCGGGAGGAACGGCTTCAGGATTTCGCTGCGCTGCACTAGCGTGATGCGGAAGGCGTCGCCCTGGAGCTCCGGGTAGGCGGGCTCGAGCCCCTGGTCGCGGAGCTCCGCGAGCGATCCCGCCATCTCGACGCCGGTGGGTCCGCCGCCGATGACGACGACCGACAGCCCCTTCTGGCGGTCGGGGTTCGCGGCGGCCCGTTCGAGCCGCGTGAACAGGGCGTCGCGGATCGCGATCGCCTGCGAACGCGAGTACACCGCGAACGAGTTCTCCTTCGCGCCGGCCGTGCCGTGATATGCGGTCGTCACGCCGTTCGCGAGCAGCAGGTAGTCGTAGGAGATCTCGCTGTCGTCGAGCAGGCGGATGGTCCGGGCATCCGGATCGATCTCCATCAGATGCTCATGGACCACCTCGAGGTTCGGCTGGCGCACGCGCAGGCTCCGGAGGAAGTGCGTCACATCGCCCGGGTTCAGTCCGCCCGTCGCGACCTGGTACAGCAGGGGCTGGAACGTGTTGTACACCCGGCGGTCGATGAGCGTCACGCGGACGGGCGCCTTCCGCAGTGCTCGCGCGGCCGCGACGCCCGCGAAGCCGCCGCCGACGATCACGACGTGGGGCACGGGCAGGGCTGTGCCGTCCGCGGCGGTCGCGTGGCTCATGCCTTGGCGATGGCGTCTTCGAGGGCGACCCACGCGAGCATGGCGCACTTCACGCGGGCGGAGAACTTCGAGACCCCCGACAGCGCGGCGGCGTCGCCGTACACGTCCTCGTCGAGTTCGAGCTGCCCGCGCGAGCGCAGCGCCTCGCGGAAGCCCTCGATGAGGGTGACCGTCTCGGCGCGGCTGAGGCCTTCTTCGGCGACGAGGTCGGAGAGCATCGAGGCGGATGCCTGCGAGATCGAGCAGCCGCGCCCCTCCCACTGCACGTCGGTGACGGTCTCGCCGTCGACGAACGCACGCAGGGTGATCTCGTCACCGCACACGGGGTTGCGCTGGTGCGACGTGCCGCTGTGGCCGGAATCGGCCTGCTCTTCGGCGAGGCCGAAGTGCTGCGGGTGCTTCGAGTGGTCGAGGATCAGCTCGCGGTACAGCGCGTCGAGGTCGCTCATTCAGACTCCGAAATAGGGACGGATGCCGCTCGCGGCATCGAGGAGGGCATCCACATCATCGAGGGTGTTGTACAGGGCGGTGGAGGCGCGGACGGATGCCGTCACACCGTAGCGCGCGTGCAGGGGAGCCGCGCAGTGGTGACCGACCCGCACCGCGATGCCGCGCGCGTCGAGGAACTGGCCGGCGTCGTGCGCGTGGACGCCCTCGACGTCGAACGACCAGAGGCCCACGCGCTCCGCGCCCGGCGCGTCGCCGAGCAGGCGGACGCCCGGGATCTCCGCGAGGCCCGCCCGCATACGCTCGGCGAGCATTCCCTCGTGGGCATGGATCCGGTCGAGGCCCACTGCGTCGAGGTAGCGCACGGCGGCGGCGAGCCCGATGGCGGGTCCGATCGGCTGCGTGCCCGCCTCGAACCGCTGCGGCGGCGGGAGGTATTCCGCGCGCTCCAGCGTGACGGTCGTGATCATCGAGCCGCCGGTGAGGAACGGGGGCATCGCCTCGAGCACGTCGCTGCGTCCGTAGAGGCCGCCGACGCCGTACGGCCCGAGCATCTTGTGGCCGCTGAATACGGCGAGATCGACGCCGAGGGCGGGCAGGTCGAGCGGCAGGTGCGGGGCCGACTGGCAGGCATCCATCACCGTCAGCGCCCCGACGCGCTGCGCGAGGGCGACGAGGTCGGCGACGGGGTTCACGATCCCGAGCACGTTCGAGACGTGCGTGAAGGCGACGATGCGGGTGCGCTCGCCGATGATGTCGGCGGCGGCATCCATGTCGAGGGTGCCGTCGTCGTGCGCGGGGATGTGCCGGAGCACCGCGCCCGTGCGCGCGGCGAGCTCCTGCCAGGGAAGGAGGTTCGCGTGGTGCTCGATCGCCGTCGTGACGATCTCGTCGCCCGGGCGGAGGGCGAGGCCCGCGGATGCCGGGGCCCCGGCGCCGGCGGAGGCGTTGCCGATCGAGTACGCGACGAGGTTCAGCCCCATCGTCGCGCCGCTCGTCCACACCAACTGCTCGGGCCGGGCGCCGACGAAACCGGCGACCGTGGCGCGCGCGTCCTCGAACAGCTCCGTCGCCTCGGCGGCGAGCGTGTGGGCGCCGCGGTGCACGGCGGCGTTCGCGTGCTCGAGGAAGTCGCGCTCCGCGTCGAGGACGGGGAGCGGTCGCTGGCTCGTCGCCCCCGAGTCGAGGTAGACGAGCGGGTGTCCGTTGACCTGCTGGTGGAGGATCGGGAAGTCTTCGCGGAGCTTCGCGGCATCCAGCGCCGGCAGGGCGGTCGGTGTCGGAGAAGTCACGCTTCTAGGCTACGCCCCGCGCGCTGCTGAGGCTCCGGGGTGACAGGGTGGAGACATGAGCGATCTGGATGCCTCGTTCGACGCCCTGCGACGCGCCGCGGAAGACCGTGCGACGCGTCAGGGACTCACCGCCCGTGTCGACGAAGCCGATGCCCTCGCGCGCAGCCGCGCCGAGGAACTGCGCGACCTGCAGGCGCGCCCGCGCGTCGAGGAGGCCGATGTCCGCCGCATCGAAGGGCTGTCGCCGGCGCGCCTCTGGGCGACGCTGCGCGGGGACGCCGAGGAGAAGGCCGCGCGCGAGCGCGCCGAGCGGGATGCCGCGGCGCGGGCCGTCGCGGGGGCCACGGAGCGCGCCGACCGGGCCGCACGCGATGTGGCGGCGCTGCGGGAGCGCCGCGCCGCGCTCGGTGACGTGGATGCCCGGTACGCGGCCGCGCTCGCGGCGCACGAGGCCGTCATGTCGCGGGCGGGTGGCACGGCGGCATCCGACCTGCGCATCGTCGCCGCCGACATCGGACAGGCTGCCGCCGAACTGCGCGAGGTGGACGAGGCCATCGCCGCCGAACGGACCGCCTCGGACGCCCTCGCGGAGGCGTTCTCCTCGCTGCAGAGCGCGGGCGGGTGGTCGACCTACGACACGTTCTTCGGCGGCGGGATGATCGCCGACCTCATGAAGCACAGCCGCATCGAGGAGTCGTCGCAGGCGTTCGCGCGCGTGAACCGGGCCCTCGAGCGGCTGCGCGTCGAACTGGCGGACATCGGCGTCGGCGCCGTGCAGGGCGTCGAGATCTCGCAGTCGCTGGCCGTCTTCGACGTGCTGTTCGACAACCTCTTCAGCGACTGGATGGTGCGCGATCGCATCGCCCGCGCGAAGGATGAGGCCGTCGATCTGCAGGTGCGGTTGAGCGAACTCGCCCGCACGCTCGCCGAGCGTCGTCTCGCGGTCGCCCAGCGCCTCGTCGACCTCGGCCGGCGACGCGAGGCGCTCCTGCTCGGGGCAGGCTGAACCGGGGCGACCGGGCTCACCGCGCTGGACGCCCGGGCCGCCCCGGCACCGCGACGGCTCAGGTCTCGTCTTCGGTGTGGGCGACGAGCCCGTACGACGTGATCCGGCCGGCGCGGTCGTCACCCGGGAGAGGCCGCGACCGGCGCCCGTAGATGAGCTCCGTCGAGTCGAGCAGCCAGGGCACGAGCGTGATCTGCACGCCGTGCACGAGCATGAGCTGCTGCGCGATGCGCCGCGCGCGGCGGTTGTGCAGCACCGACTCCCACCAGTGCCCGACGATGTACTGCGGCAGGTAGACGGTGACGACCGACGAGCCGTGCTTCTGGCGATACTGCTTGATGAACTGCGCGAGGGGCGCGGCGTACTGGCGGTACGGCGAGTCGATGATCAGGAGCGGCACCGGCATGTGGTGGTACTCCCAGTCGTCCTGCACTTCTCGGGTGTCCTCGGGGCTCACCGAGATGTGGACGGCGAGGGTCTTGTCGTGCCGCGCCGCGAGGGCGTAGTCGATGGCCTTGGCGACCGGCTTCTGGAGCTTGCCGACGAGGACGATCGCGACGTCTCCGGTGGCCCCGAAGTGCACGTCGTCGTCCATCGTGATCTCGTGCTCGACATCGCGGTAGTAACGGTGCACCCCGACCATCAAGAACGAGAGCACCGGGATCGCGAGGAACACGAGCCATGCCCCGTGCGTGAACTTCGTGATCGTCACGATCACGAGCACGACGATCGTGAACGTCGCGCCGAGGGAGTTGATGACAAGGCCCGACCAGGCCGCGCGCCGCTCGGACGCCGCCTTCGGGGAGAGGAGCCGCAGCTCTCGCCGCCAGTGCTTGACCATGCCGAGCTGACCGAGCGAGAACGACACGAACACGCCGATGATGTACAGCTGGATGAGTGTCGTGAGCTTCGCCTGGAACACGATCAGCACGACGACGGCGGCGAGCCCCAGGATGATCATGCCGTTGGAGTAGACGAGACGGTCGCCGCGGGTGTTGAGCGCCTTGGGGGCGTAGCCGTCGCGGGCGAGCACCGATCCGAGCAGCGGGAATCCGTTGAACGCGGTGTTCGCCGCGAGCAGCAGGACCGCCGCCGTCGCCGCCTGGATGATGAAGAACAGCACGCTGCCGCCGCCGAAGGTCGCGGCGGCGACCTGGGCCATGAGGCTCGGCTGCACCGCCCCCGTGCAGTCGAAGCCGACGAGGTGGCACGGGTTCTCGGCGTAGTGCACGCCGGCGACGAGGGCGAGGAGCGTCAGGCCCGCGAACATCATTGCCGCGATCGACCCCATCATGACGAGGGTCGCCTGCGCGTTGCGGATCTTGGGCTTGCGGAACGCGGGCACGCCGTTGGAGACCGCTTCGACACCGGTCAGCGCGGAGCAGCCGCTGGAGAACGCGCGGAGGATGAGCAGGAACATGGCGGCCTGACTCAGGTCTTCGGCCTTCACGGCGTACTGCGCGCTCTCGGCGATCGGCGGGTCGCCGAGAGCCCAGCGGATGAGGCCCACGACGATCATGACCATGACCGAGCCGATGAAGAGGTAGGTCGGGATCGCGAAGGCGGTGGATGCCTCGCGCACGCCCCGGAGGTTCACGAGGATGATCAGCACGACGAAGCCGACCGCGAGCTCCACTCGCCAGGCATCCAGCCCCGGGAGCGCGGAGATGATGTTGTCGACGCCGGATGCCACCGACACCGCGACGGTCAGGATGTAGTCGACGAGGAGCGCCGCCGCGACGACGACGCCCGCCTTCTCGCCGAGGTTCGTGCGGGCGACCTCGTAGTCGCCGCCGCCGGAGGGGTAGGCCTTGATGAGCTGGCGATAGCTCATCACGACGACGACGAGCAGGGCCACGACGGCCGCCGCCACCCAGGGGCTGTAGGTGAGGAATGCGGTCCCGCCGATCAGCAGGATCATGAGGAGCTCCTGCGGCGCGTACGCGACGGACGACAGTGCGTCGGACGCGAAGATCGGCAATGCCATCTTCTTCGGCAGCAGCTGCCCCTCGAGCTCTTCGCTCGTCAGCGGCTCACCGATCAGGATGCGCTTGGCGATCGGCGTCGTATCGTCCGCGCCGACGTGATTCTCATCAGTCACGGCGGGCGACATTACGCCTTGCGGCGGGCGTGCGCAATTCGCCGGGATGAAAGGATCGATGAATGGGAAACGAGGTCTACTCGGGGGCGCTCGCCATGGGGCTCGGCGTGCTCGTGGGCATCGCCCTGTTCGTGCCGTTCGTCGCGCTCAGCTACAGCCGCCGCGGAGGGCTGCCTGCGCCGTGGAATGCACTGCAGCTGCTGTTCGCGGGGACGGCGATCGTGCTGCTGTTCACGACGCGCGCGGGGCGCGGGCTGCCGGGCGTGCTGTCGGGACGGCAGCTCGCGGATGCCCGGGAGCCCGTCCCGCATCCCTCGCGCGTCAGAGCTGGGAGTACAGGTAGTACAGGACCCGCGTGACGACGGTCCCGTCGGTGTCCGCGAACGTGCTGTACTGCAGCGGGTCGCCGATGCTCGAGCGCGCGGTGTCGAAGGCGAAGCGGATCGCCCCGACGTTGCCGCGCGGGATCTCGGCGTCGGGGGTGGCCGCGCGCACGGCGTCGACCGTCATCCCGATCGTGAGACCGTGCTCGGCGGTCATCGCGATACCGCCGACCTCGTTGCGGGAGAACAGCGCGTAGCTCGGCTGCGCGTAGTCTGCCCGCGACGTGCCCCCGGGCGTCGGGATCATGTCGAAGAGCATGAACCCGTCCCACTGGTACACCGTGTAGTCGGGGTAGTGGCTGCCGTCGCCCGGTTCGACGCGTTGGGTCGGCGGGGCCCCGAAGGCCTTGGTGAGTGCCGAGACAGCCGGTGCGACGTCGTCGCGCCAGCCGAACGTGAAGACCGTGCGCTTGTCGTCGTCGACGAGGGTGAAGCCGGCGCCCGAGAAGTCGAGTGCGGTGGGCTCACCGACTTCGTCGGGGGCGGTCGTCTGGCTCTGCGACGGAGCGGGCGCGGGCGCCTCCGACGAGGAGGGCGGCGGCGCCGGCGCCGGGGAGGCCTCGTCCCTCGGGCGGGTGAGAGCGACGGCGAGCGTCACGACGACAGCGACGAACAGGACGGCGGCGACGATGCCGAGCACGAGCGGGGTGCGCGAACCACCCCCGCCGCCCTCGTCCGCGGGGGATGCCTGCCGCGCCTGCCGCGGCTGCTTCGGCTCCTTCGCGGGCTTCGGCGGTTTGGGCGCCTTGGCGGGGCGGGGGCCGGGCGTCTCGTTGCCGCTCGGCTCCGGAGGCTCCGGCATGCCGAGGTCCGACCAACTCACGCGAGGAACTCCCGTGCGGCGACGACGAGCGCGTCGACACCGCGCTCGATCGTGGGGTGCAGGATGGGCGCGAAGAACGGCGAGTGGTTCGTCGGGATCTCCTCGTTGACCGTGCCGCGCGCGACCGCATCGGCGTACCGCTGCGGGTCGAGCCCGCCCCAGAACCAGTACACGAGCGGCACGCCCGCTTCGCGCGCGAACCACGACACGTCCTCGCTGCCGGTGAACATCCCCGGGTCGACGACGGTGCCCTCGCCGAAGGCACGGTCCCATGCGTCGGTGAGCCGCGCCGTGGCATCCGCGTCGTTGATCGTCGGCGGCAGGCTGTGGTCGGTCGTGATGACGGGCTCGTCGACGGCGCCGGATGCCTGCGCCTCGGCCCGGACGATCCGTTCGACCCGGGCCAGCACGTCGGCGCGTGCGTCGTCGTCGGGGTAGCGGAGGCTGAGTTCCAGCTTCGCTTCGGCGGGGATGATGTTGTTCTTCAGGCCCGCGTGGATCGAGCCGATCGTGACGACCGCCATCTCGCGCGGGTCGATCTCGCGCGAGACGATCGTCTGCAGGCGCATGACCGTCGCGGCCGCCATCACGATGGGCGGGCGCGACCCGTGCCCGCCGCGACCGAGGAGGCGCACCGTGAGCCCGTCCGAGGCGGCCATCTGGGTGCCCGGACGCACGCCGATCGTGCCGGCGGGGAGCGGCGTCAGATGCTGGCCGAGCACGATGTCGGGCTTCGGCAGAGCGTCCAGCACGCCGTCGGCGATCATCGCCTGCGCGCCGGCGCCGTACTCCTCGGCGGGCTGGAAGACGGCGACGACGGTTCCCGACCACTCGTCCTTCGTCTCGACGAGCCGCTCGAGCGCGCCGAGCATCGCCGTCACGTGCATGTCGTGGCCGCACGCGTGCATGACGGGCACATCGGTGCCGGCGGGGTCCGTGCCGCGCGCCGTGGAGGCGTAGGCGAGCCCGGTCTGCTCCTCGACGGGAAGGCCGTCCATGTCGGCGCGCAGCCACACGACGGGCCCGGAGCCGTTCTCGATGACGGTCGCGACGCCGGTCTTGCCGAGCCCCTCGGTGAACGGAAGGCCGAGGGCGGAGAGTTCGCGGGTGACGACTCCGGCCGTCCGCGTCTCCTGGAAGGAGAGTTCCGGATGCCGATGAAGGTCGATGTAGAGGGCCTCGAGATCGATGCTCATGCGTTCGAGCCTAACGGCGGGGCGGTCGTGCCGCGGGTGACGAGGGCGAAGGGGAGGGGTGCCGCGGGAGGCTCGCCCGTCCCCTGCCCGAGCGCCGCGAGGATCGCGTCGCCCGCGCGGACGCCCTGATCATGAGGGAACTGGTCGATCGTCGTCAGGTCGAACAGTTCCGCCAGCTCGTGCCCGTCCACGCCGATGACCGACAGGTCGGCGGGGACGGCGACGCCACGGTCGCGCGCGGCCTGGAGCACGCCGTACGCGAGCTCGTCGGACGCCGCGAAGATCGCCGTCGGCGGGTTCGGCCCGGCCAACAGGTCGAGCGCGGCCTGCCGTCCGCCCGCGACGGTGAAGTCCGCGGCGACGAAGCGGGCGCGTGCCCCCGGGGCATCCGCCATCGCCTGCTCGAATCCGCGTCGCCGCCGCGTCGGGATGTCGAGGGCGGGGTCGGAGCCGGACTCGTCGGAGACCGAGAACCCGATGTGGGCGATGTCGCGGTGGCCGAGCGCGAGAAGGTGCGCGGTCGCCGCCCGCCCGACCGCGGTGTCGTCGACTCGCAGCCCGTCGACCTCGGCGCGGGGGACGCCGAGCCCGACGATCGGCAGGTCGAGCACGCCGAGCCGAGCGACCTCGTCGTCCGACAGTGGCGTCGACAGGACGATGAGCCCGTCGACGCGCCCCCGGCGCAGCGACGTCTCGAACAGGTGCCGCCGCTGCGCCGGGTCGTCGGTCACGTTGTACAGCGTGATGTCGTACCCCTCGGGCGCGAGGCGCGAGGCGATCCCGTCGAGCACACGGGCGAAGAACCAGCGGTCGATCAGAGCCACGACGACGCCGATGTTCTCCGCCCGTCCCGACGCGAGGCTCGACGCCGTGGCGGATGCCACGTAGCCGAGCGCCTCCGCCGCCGCGCGCACGCGTTCCCGGGTCGCCTCCGACGATCGCCCACGCCCGCTGAGGGCGCGCGAGGCCGTGGCCGTGGAGACCCCGGCGGCGCGGGCGACGTCGTCGAGGCTCACCACGGTCAGTCCGCCCGCAGCCAGACGGCCGTGTCGACGGGGAGCTCCGCCCCCTCGAACGGCTCGCTCGCGACGAGGAGGGTCCCTGCGGGGAGGGGGATCGGGGCATCCGACACGTTCGCGATCACCGTCACGTCGCCGTTCCGGAACGCGAGGACGTCGTCGTCGAAGCCGCCGAGCCATTCGAGCGACCCGCCCCCGAGCCCCTCCGCGCGGCGGGTCGCGAGGAGGGTCCGGTAGAGCCACAGCGTCGAGTCGGGGTCGCCCTCCTGCACATCGCGCGCGAGAGCGGCCCACTCTGCGGGCTGCGGGAGCCAGCTCGCCCCGGTGTCGTTGAAGCCGAACGCCGGGGCATCCGCGCGCCAGGGGATCGGCACGCGGCATCCGTCGCGACCGTACCGCTCGTGATTCGTGCGGAACCACGTCGGGTCCTGCCGCACGTCTCCGGGCAGGTGGATGACCTCGGGCAGCCCCAGCTCCTCGCCCTGGTACAGGTAGGCCGAGCCGGGGAGGGCGAGCATGACGGTCGTCGCGGCACGCCCGCGGCGAAGGCCCACGTCGGGGATCGGCTGGCCGGGGGAGTCGGGGCCGATGCCGTGCCCCTGCGGGTTCTCCGCCGTCAGTGCGAGACGCGACGCGTGCCGCACGACGTCGTGGTTCGACAGCACCCAGGTCGCGGGGGCGCCGACGGCGGGGAACGCGCGCAGCGACTCGGAGATCACCTCGCGGATCGCCGGGGCATCCCACTCCGTCATGAGGTACGGGAAGTTGAACGCCTGGTGCAACTCGTCGGGGCGCACCCATTCGGCCGTGCGGTCGACCGTCGGCAGCCATGCCTCGGCGCACAGCGCCCGATCCCCGTCGTATTCGGCGAGCACGCGGTGCCAGTCGCGGTAGATCTCGTGCACACCGTCCTGGCCCCAGTACGGCGCCTCGTCGTGACCGCCCATGCTGTCGGCGTCGACGGGCGGCAGGTGGTCGGGCAGCCCGTCGGTCTTCACGAGCCCGTGCGCGACGTCCACGCGGAATCCGTCGACCCCGCGGTCGAGCCAGAAGCGCAGGATGCCGCGGAACTCCTCCTGCACCTCGGGGTTCGACCAGTCGAAGTCGGGCTGGCTCGTGTCGAACAGGTGCAGGTACCACTGGCCGGGGGTGCCGTCGGGGTTCGTCGTGCGGGTCCAGGCCGGCCCGCCGAAGACCGACTCCCAGTTGTTCGGCGGCTGGTCGCCGGCAGGGCCTCGGCCGTCGCGGAAGAGGTACCGGGCGCGGGCCGCGCTGCCGGGCGCCGCGGCGAGGGCCTCTTGGAACCACACGTGCTGATCGGAGGAGTGGTTCGGGACGAGGTCGACGACGACCCGGATGCCGCGCTCGTGCGCCGCCGCGATGAGCGTGTCGGCGTCGGCGAGCGTGCCGAACAGCGGGTCGATGTCGCGGTAGTCGGCGACGTCGTACCCGGCATCCTTCTGCGGCGAGCGGTAGAAGGGGCTGAGCCATACGGCGTCGACGCCGAGCGAGCTCAGATCGTCGAGGTGCGCCGTGATGCCGGCGAGGTCGCCGATGCCGTCGCCCGAGGCATCCGCGAACGAGCGGGGGTAGATCTGGTAGATGACAGCGGTGCGCCACCACTCGGCGCCGGGGTGATTCATGCATTCAGTGTAAGCGCTTCCACCGGCGGTGCGACCGTCGGCTTCCGTCGCGGTGGAACGGTCTGTTTTCGGCTGGCGGTGCCGCGCCGCGTACGCTGGGGCGGTGACCTCCGACGGCCTTGCGCGTGCCGAATCGCTCATCGCGACCATCCCCGACTTCCCCGAACCGGGCATCCTCTTCCGCGACATCTCGCCGCTCATGGCGGACGCTGCGGCGCTGCGGACCGTGGTGGATGCCGTGATCGAGCCCTTCGCCGGCGGGTTCGACGTCGTCGCCGGGATCGAGGCGCGCGGCTTCATGCTCGCCGGTGCCGTCGCGATCGCGGCAGGCGTCGGCATGGCGCCGATCCGCAAGGCCGGGAAGCTCCCGCGGCCCGCGGCATCCGTCGACTACGCGCTCGAGTACGGCACGGCGTCGATCGAGATGAGCGACGACCTGCCGCGCGGAACGCGAGTGCTTCTGGTGGACGACATCCTGGCGACCGGCGGCACGCTGCGCGCCGGGCACCAGTTGCTCACCGAGCTCGGTCTCGCTCTCGCCGGCACCGCCGTCATCATGGAACTCGGGGGCCTCGGCGGGCAGGCGACCGCCGGCCCCGTGCACACCGTCTTCCGCGTCTGAACTCTCGCGGCTACGCCGCCGTCGGCGGACCCATGCGCCGCAGGGCCACGCCCTGGCTGACGGCGAACGCCGCGACGTCCACCGCGAGCACGAGCGCGGCGGCGAACAGGACGGCCGTCTCGGCGAACAGACCGGTCGCGGCGAGTGCGGCGCTCGCCGCGACGTTCGCGATCATCACAAGGCGCGTCCGCGAGCGGAGCGGCTGCGCCCGCGCGGCCGTCCACACGTAGCACCCCCAGATCGCGGTCAGCACGCCGGCACCGACGAGAAGCAGCGGATGCAGGGCGACAGACGGGCTGGTCAGCGGAGCGGACAGCGCGAGGAGGAGTCCCAATGCGAGGCAGTACACGGCGTCGACACGAAGGCTGATGCGGGCGATCCGGGTGCCGTTCATGGTTCCCATTGTGGTGCAGAGCTGTTCGGCGCGGCCGGGTGTTCTGAAAGCAGGGCGGATCGGCCGCGGTCGGGCCTCAAGCCCCCGATGAGGTCGGTTCAGCCTGCTTTCGCGACGGCGGGCGGGCGTGGCGGGCCGCCGCGCGGAGTGTTCGATCGTGATCCTGGCGCGTGACCCTGGTGGGCTCGACCTGCTCGTGTGCGAGCTTTGTCGGCGAGAGCCGGGGCTGCTTCGTCTGCTCGTTCCGGTCGGGTGTTCCGAAAGCAGGGGGGATCGGCGCCGGGAGGGGCTCAAGCCCCCGATTGGGTCGGTACAGCCTGCTTTCGCGACGGTGGTGGGCTCAGGCGCTGGGTCCCACTCGGCTGCGGTGAGCGCGGATGATCACTGCGCCGATCACAACGAGGCCCAGAGCAATCGGGGCAAGTAGCAACACCCGTGGCTCCATACCCGTTCGGGGAAGCCCCGCGGGACTCGGGGACATGACCACATGTGACCAGACCTCGCCGAATCGCCCGGACTCGATCAGGCCCTCTGCAGTGGCGCCCGCGCCGCCGACGTCTCCCGCGAAGGTGGGCATCTGCATGCGTACACCGTACTGATGCCACCTGTCCTGAGGTGCAGATCGCGCGGTCGCGCCGGAGCGCGCACCTGGCGCTTGACCCTGACACGGTGTCAGGCTGTGGCATGGGGCCACCATGTTGAGTATCGGAGAGTTCGCCCGCCTCGTCGGGGTGTCGCAGCGCATGCTGCGCCACTACGACGGGCTCGGCCTGCTCGTGCCCGAGCGTGTCGATCCGTACAGCGGCTACCGCTACTACTCGACGGCACAGCTCGATCGCGCGAACCGGCTCGTGGCACTCAAGGAGCTCGGGTTCCGTCTCGAAGAGGTCGGGCAGATGCTCGACGAGGATGACTCGTCGCCGCGCATCACGCCTCTGCTCGAAGACCGGCGAGCCGAGCTCCGTGCGCAGATCGACGCCGACGTGCGGCGCATGCGTCACGTCGAGGCGCGCCTCCGGACGATCGAAAGGAATGATCCCATGTCCACCACACCCGAGTACACGATCACGGAGCTTCCCCGCTTGGAGCTCGCGCCATGTCGACGCGCGTCGCCGACATGGCGGAGATCGAGAACGAGATCGGCCCGATGTTCGACCGGCTCGTCGGTGCACTCATGCAGGCGGGGGTGATGTTGCCGTCGCCGGGAGTCGCCCACTACACCGTCGACGGCGATGAGACGATCGTTGCGGCAGCAGAGCAGGTCGCGCCCGGCGACGTGCCGCCGGGGCTCGACGCCGCCGTCCTCGATGCCGTGCCGCGCGCGCTCGTCGTGCGACTCGAGGGCGGAGACCTCGCCGGCATCCAGGCCGCGTGGCAGGGCCTCATGCGCGAGGTCGAACGGCGTGGGCTCCGCCCCGTCGGGACGTGCCGCGAGGTGTACCACCAGACGCCCCACGACGGCGGGCGCTGGGTGGTCGACCTCCAGCAGCCCGTCGCCTGATCGGGGCGCGACTGACGGCGCGGTGCGCGCGGGGATCGCGGGAGCGGGATGGGACAATGGGGGATCAGCAGTACTGATCGAGAGGCCACCGTGGCGACCATCACGTCCGAACCGACCGTGCACCTGACCTCCACCACTCTTGCGCGGATCACCGTCGCCGGAGAGGTCGACGAGGTCTTCGCCTCGACGGAGGAGGGGCTGCACGAGCGGATCATCGAAGCGATCCGTCAGCTCGCCGCCTCGGCGGGCGAGCCCGTGACGGCCTACGTCATCGACGGAGACGTACGCTGGCCCCTCATGGTCCACCCCGACGGCGCGTTCGTCGAGGCGACCGCTCTCGCCGAGGACGCGAACGGCGAGCCGACGTCGGTCTCCCGTCCCATGCGCACGGGGGAGCCCACCGCGGCTCCGACGACCGGACCGACCGAGACGCCCGCCACCGTGACGGCACCGGTGGCATCGGCGCCGTCGGCCATCGCCGAACCGGTGCAGGATGCCGCGCCTGCTGCTGCTGCGTCCGCCGCGCCAGAGCCTGCTGCCGCCGAGCCCGTGGCTGCCGCCGCCGCGCCCGCGCCCGAGCCTGCTTCTGCTGTGTCCGAGCCCGTGGCATCCGCCCCCGTCGCCCCGGCCGCCGAGTCCGCGTCCGCCCCGTCGACGCGCGGGGGGTCCGCACGTCGCGAGGGGGCGCCGCGTGAGGGTGCGCCGCGCACGGCACCGACCGTCGAAGACCTGCTGAACTCCCGCAACGCCCAGACGAAGCCGCGCGCGACCGAGGGGTGGCAGGGCGCCGTGCGCCGTGCGACCGGCGGCGCGATCTCGCCGCGCCCGGGCAAGGCGGAGCAGTCCCGTCTCGACCGCGAGCGGATCGTCCAGCGACGGCTCGACGGGCCGCGCACGATCGTCGTGCTGAACCCCAAGGGCGGCGCCCACAAGACGACCTCGACACTCCTGCTCGCGGCGACCTTCGGCACGCAGCGCGGCGGCGCGACCCTCGCGTGGGACAACAACGAAACCCGCGGAACGCTCGGCTGGCGCGCCCAGAACGCGCCGCACCACCGCACGGCCGTCGATCTGCTCGAGCACCTCGACTCGTTCGCCGAGCCCAGCCAGGCGAGCCTCGCCGCCCTCGACACGTTCGTCCGCACGCAGGTCGACGCACGGTTCGACGTGTTGGCCTCCGATGAGGATGCCGCCGCGTCGTCCACGATCGACGCCGCCGCCTTCGACCGGCTCCACGATGTCCTGTCGCGCTACTACCGACTGCTCATCGTCGACACGGGCAACAACATGCGGGCGTCGAACTGGGTCGCCTCGGTCGCGGCCGCGGACCAGCTCGTCATCGTCTCCACCGTCCGCGAGGACACCGCCGCGAGCGCCGCCTGGCTTCTCGACGGCCTGCGCGAGAAGGGCTTCGACCGCAAGATCGACGAGGCCGTCACGATCCTCGCCGCGCCGTCGGCGAAGCCCGACCGCAAGCTCACCGAGCGCCTGGAGCACCACTTCGCGCAGGTCACGGCCGACGTCGTGCACGTCCCGTTCGATGCCGCTCTCGTCGACGGCGGCCCGATCGACTTCGACGCGCTCGCGCCCGAGACCCGCGACGCGTGGCTCACGGTCGCGGCATCCCTCGCGCAGCGCCTCTGACGCCGCACTGACCGGAGTCGGCCGACCCCGCCCCGGGTCAGGCGCGGATCACGACATTCTCGGGCTCCTCGCCCGCGAGCAGGTGCCCGATCTGGCGGCGCACGAGCGCGGCGATCCGCGGATGCATGGCGCTCGACGCTCCGCCGACGTGCGGCGAGATCAGCACGTGCGGGATGCCCCAGAGCGGGTGGCCCGCGGGCAGCGGCTCCGGATCGGTGACATCGAGCGCCGCGCGCAGGCGCCCGTCTCGCGTGTGGCGCACAAGGGCATCCGTGTCGATGAGCGGTCCGCGGCCCACGTTGACGACGAGGGCCCCGTCGGGGAGGGCGGCGAGTTCCGCCTCGCCGATGATGTGCCGCGTCGCGTCGCCGCCGGGAAGGCTGAGGATCAGGACGTCGGCGCTCGGCAAGAGCCCCGCGAGCTCGTCGACCCCGTGCACGTGGACGCCGCCTTCGTCGCGTGCCCGTGACGCGACCGCGACGATGTCGACCTCGAACGGCGCGAGACGCGCGGCGATCGCCTTGCCCACGCCGCCGTAGCCGAGAAGCAGTACCCGCCGGTCGGCGAGACTCTGCGCGTACACGGGATGCCAGAGCCCCTCGCGCGAGTCGACGGCGAAGGCGTCGAGGTGACGCTGCACGGCGAGGGTGAGGCCGACCGCCAGTTCCGCGGTCGACGTCTCGTGCACCGTCGCCGCGTTCGCGAAGACGGTGCCCGCGGGGAGCCGCTCCGCGACCCCCTCGTACCCGATCGACTGCCCCTGTACGAGCCGCGTCTGCACCCCGGCGAGCAGCGGAAGCGCGCGCATGAGAGTCATGTACGGCGGGACGACGATGTCGATGCGGGGGACGGATGCCGGGGCATCCATCGGCCACACGACGACCTCGACCCCCTCGGGCAGCGGCTCGAGGTCGCGGGCGAGTTCGGGGCGGGGGACGGAGACGACGAGGGGCACGGCTCGACGCTACCCGCTCGTGGTGCCTGCCGTCCGGGCTCCGCTCGCGATATCGTCGCCGCAGGAGGCCACGATGATTCCCGAGATCAACTACTGGGCGGTGCTGCTGGCGACGGTCGCGGCGATCGTGATCGGCTCGATCTGGTACACCCCGAAGGTGCTCGGCGACCGCTGGAAGCGCCTGGCGGAGGTGAAGCCGCCCGCGACGAGCGTGCAGGCATGGCTGCCGATCGTGGTGTCGATCGTGCTGTCGTTCCTGCTCGCGTGGGTGCTCGCCGGGTCGGTTGCGATCGCGTGGCACTTCTACGGGGGGTCGTTCCTGGTGTCGTCACTCGTGACGGCCCTGACCCTCTGGGCCGGGTTCACCGCCGGGCGGATCATCACGCACGACGTGTTCTCGCAGCAGCCGGTACAGCTGATCGTCATCAACGTGCTCTACGAACTGCTGCTCGTCGTCGTGATGGCGCTCATCATCGGGGTGTGGCCGCCGGCCGGCACCGTCTAGGCAGCGCTGACCCGCACGCAAGGCGCGGGCAGGATGCCTGCGCTCAGGCTGCGGCGTGGGCGAGCGAGGCGATCGCCGACGTGAAGAACGACAGGCCGTCGACGCCCGAGCGCATCGCGTCGGGCGTGTTCGGCCCGAACCCGGGCTCGACCGCGTGCTCGGGGTGCGGCATGAGGCCGACGACGTTCCCGGCGGGGTTCGTGAGGCCCGCGATGTCATCGAGCGACCCGTTCGGGTTGACTCCCACGTAGCGGAAGGCGACGAGACCTTCGCCCTCGACCTCGGCGAGCGTCTCGGGGGAGCAGATGTACCCGCCGTCGGCGTTCTTCAGGGGGATCGTGATCTCCTGGCCGACCTCGAACTGCGCCGTCCACGCCGTCGACGCGTTTTCGACGCGCAGGCGCTGATCGCGGCGGATGAACTGCTGGTGGGCGTTGCGGATGAGGCCGCCCGGCAGCAGGTGCGCCTCGACGAGCATCTGGAAGCCGTTGCAGATGCCCAGGACGGGCATCCCCTTGCCGGCGGCATCCTTCACCTCGGCCATGATCGGCGCGTGCGCCGCGATCGCACCTGCGCGCAGGTAGTCGCCGTAGCTGAAGCCGCCGGGCAGGACGAGCGCGTCGACGCCCTCGAGGTCGTGCGATCCGTGCCACAGGGCCACGGGCTCGGCGCCGGCCAGGCGGATCGCGCGGCGGGCGTCGCCGTCGTCGAGCGAGCCGGGGAAGGTGATGACCCCGATGCGTGCGGTCACTCCGCGACCTCGATGCCCACGACATCCTCGATCACCGAGTTCGACAGGATCTCGTCCGCGATCACCTTGACGGCGGCGAGGGTCTCGTCCGAGGCATCCGCGACGGTCAGCTCGAACCGCTTGCCGATGCGGACGCTCTCGAACCCGTCGTGGCCCAGACGGGCGAGGGCTCCGGCGACGGCCTTCCCCTGCGGGTCCAGCAGCTCGGCCTTGGGCATGACGTCGACGACGATGGTGGGCATTCGAGGCTCCAGATGTCGCGGGAAGGGGTGTGGTCCCAGTCTACGGGCCGGGCGGCGGATGCCTCGGCATCCGCCGTTACGCAAGCGTGACCGGAACCGTGGGAGCGCTCCCTTGCGGTTGTGGGAGCGATCCCATAATGTGAGTCCCATCCGATGAGAGCGCTCCCACGGAGGGGCG
>Ga0209922_101901_pt1 | contig 19132 bp, 16 predicted proteins | sample ThiBiot_500_biof_FD_183946 | JGI IMG/M metagenome (GOLD analysis project Ga0209922, IMG submission 183946) | Wastewater bioreactor microbial communities from Cape Town, South Africa - Thiocy_expt_500_biof (SPAdes) | ecosystem: Engineered > Bioreactor > Thiocyanate-remediating > Anaerobic-Aerobic ...
ATGTTCACGTTTATCTTTCGCTATTAATCCACGAGCAAAATACAATTCCGAACAAGTTTCATTTTCATGCGGTAATTTCTTCGATAATCTCTCGTAGATTTTATCGGCACCATCGTATTTCTTCAAACGATATAGAATATCTGCAAATTGTTTTAACTGAATCGTTCGATCGCTTTGAAATTCTTTCATTGACTGAGAAAGTTGTTTGAGATGACTGTCTCGTTCGGAACATAATTCCAAACGAACAATCCATATATCTCCGTGATCGTAAACATCGATTATATGAAAAATCGAACCGATCATAAACATGATATCGCCTTGACTATCGAAACGGCAGAGTTTACTAATATCAGCGAATGGTTTTGTTGGACTGACGTTCGGCGTAGCATCGATTTCGAATAGAACGCATTGCAATTCGGATTCGCTTCGAGAATTGATTAGATTTTGAATGACTGCCTCGCGATTTCGATTCGTCAACCAAAACGAAACATTCGAAAGATATTTATCTTGATCACTTTTCAAATATTCGAGTTCGTGCAACCATAAAAGTTTGCCGTAATAAGTTTGCACGGATTGTTGACATTGATTGTTTGTTAATTGTTTGAAAATATCGTTGATAAAAAAATGTAACACCGGCAGTTCGTAGAAATTTGATTCAGTATGTAGAAGACGATTGACTGTTCGATAGAGAATGGATTCTCGTGTGTACCACCAAATAGCCTTTTCTGGACGATAGTAATCGTTGAAATCATTGAGTGCATTCAATTGTCGTTTTTCATTTTTAACAGATTTTTTACAGAAAGATACTAATTCGTGTTTGTCATCGTCTTTCGATTCGAAACGAAGAAGTGTTTCGATAATAATGAGTAAATGTGTGAATTTTTTGTTGAGTATAAACGAATCCATTGGATTGTCAGTTCGAACGAAGATATTGTATGAAAGAGAGACTTCAGGTTTCGCACGACATCGTCGAGATAGTTTGATTTCATTTAATAGAATATCACAATCGATAATAACTTCTCTGACCTAAATAAAGAAGAAAAAATTTTTGTAGAAAAAAAAACACTTTATTTTCTCGTTTGATCGTCGATACTTTGTTGAATTGACTTGACCATTCCTCATTGGCTTTTTTGTCTTGACAATAGATATAAATTGATGCAATTTGAGATAGATCATTGACTTGTGGAACAATTTCTCGACCTAAACGACCGCTAACAATTAGAATAATTCGATTTCTATTTCCATAATTTTCGATTGCGTCTTGACATGATTTTATATGTTCAAATTTCTTCAGATTCTTATTCAACAATAGAAGACATTTCTGAACCTGTTGATTATGTTCAGATGTGTGTATTTCCGCGTCGAGCCAGAATAAACAAGCATTTTCTTCTAAGTTACTATTTAATTCTGGAGAAATTTTATTAAACATAGTGTCTATGGCACCCCTATTGCGTGTTTGTTGAAATCGAATGTTTTTTGACAAAATAAAATGAAAAAGAAAAATGCATCAGGTACAAGCAACACTTATTTAATCGCACTTTTTTCGTTCGCCGGTTGAAATATTAAATTCTGACGTAACTGCAACGGCAGGCTCATGATTTTTTTCAAGTATCAATACAGAACGAAGAAAAAAAAGTGTAAAATAAACATACACTAGGGAAATGAGTGATTTAAATTAAAGGGAAAGGAGGCATCTATCGATATCGATTGTGATCGGACGAAGATTAAAATATCGATCGATCGATATATGTTTGTTCTTTATTTTGTTTATTAAATGATCAGTTAAATCTTTTCACACGCTTTTTTTTAAAGAATAAATCAGGTAAATAAACTCTGTCTTGAAATCGAAATTTAGTCTGTCAATTCGTTTTGGAATGTCATTACCAATTGACTGACTAGAAGAAGAATTCATTTTGTTCATATGTTCAACTAAGATGAGTTATTCTTCGAGTGTATTTGCTCATTCGTTAGAACAACGCCTTTAGCCACGCAAGTTCGATCACGTCCATCGATTAAACACGGCCAAATATATTCACTGATAATCTCACATTCGTTGTTCGACGCATGAAAACGTTCGTGAATTTGTTTATCGTATTTCATCGCCTGAAATTCGATGTAATAGGGAGGTGTTTGATTGACGAGACCCCATCTATACAAAAAATAACAGAACGCATATTGATGTTTTAGAAAAAAGCAAACAGAACATACGCAGTTCGACAAGCTGAGTAAATATACTTCAATAGTTCATTGCAATTTTTCAGAATAGGATAGTCGTATAAAGTAGTCCACAATTGATTTTCTACTTCCTAAAAAAATACTTCTGACTAGTTGTTGTTGTTTGTTTTTTGTTAAAAAAATAGTCGTACAAAAACTAATTTCGCAACATCGAATTTTTGTATAGTTGTTCGAAGATATTTTTCAATAGTTTCTTCTAGAACTATCGAAGATTTATCGTTCGATATCTGTAGAATTTGTTTGATTTTCATTCGAATATCTTTTGCATACGTTTGAGCATGACGAAAAGCGAGCTTGAAAAGAAATCAATAACTAATCGTTATGTCAGTGAAAAAAAAACGAATCATACGTACAACAACAACAGAAAATAATAATTTCGATTTCAAATCTTCGCACTCGGATAGTTCACGAATATTGTCTAATACATCGAGTGCATCGATTCGAGCTTGTGAATAGAGTGTATTGTACGAACGAATGAGTTCAGTAGGACGAGAGATTTGATTTAAATCTTCGAATTTGCCGCATTTTTCGATTTGTCGTTGAGCTTGTTCGGCTAATCTAAAAATGGATCGATTTGATTTTAGATGGTATTCAGTCAAATACTTTTGATTATTTTTCTGTTTTCAATCATCGAATTAGTGATCAGTTTATTTTGGCAATGTAAAAATGAACAAAAACTATTCGATTTCATTGAAATATCGGGTTTAATCGGCATTTTCAGCACAATATTTTACGTCACATTGAAACAAATCGAGAAGACCTACGAAAGTCTTTATTTACTCTTCTCAAATATTTATTTTGTTTTATTAATTTGTACGTGCATATATTGGTTAATCAATTTATCGATTGAATCTCGAGATTTCTTCGAAAAATTTACTCAATTTTCATGTGAAAATTACATTCGTTCGATGATTTTCATTTGTTTTATTGGCAATTACATGATTTTCATTTTACTGATTTGTTCAATAATCTATTTCTGCTATTTTAATAAACAAAATCTTTATTCTCAAACGGTTTTAGTCGAATAGAAACATAATCGAATCTTACCGTTCACGCATTTGTTCTTCGCTTTTCTGTAGACGAACGATTGTTTCTTTTGACTTTTGTAATTCATTTTTTAATTGAATTAAATCATTTTTCAAACGTTCTTTTTCATCATGATCTGTATTCGAAACAATTGGATGTGCTGGTAACGAGGCAAGTGATTGTAATGATGTAGCTGCTGGTAGCATCGTCTTTTGCACAGACGATGTCGATGGCGAGATGAATACACGATTGTTTCGGCCATTTAATCCTAATGATTGTAGTGGAGCTGAAAAAGAAAAAAAAATCGAAGAAATGAGTTTCTATTCGAAGATTGTTTCGATTTGGACGTACAATTCGAATTCTGCGAGTAGATGCAAGAGAGAGCAGTGGATAGAACGAGATTTTCTGATGAACTGCGAACGAGATAGATCGACATGGATATAGTTAAGCCGAAAAGTGTGTTAATAGATAGAAGAGAAAAATGTTTAACTCGTTTGTCGGGGTTTTCTTTTAACATGAGAAGGAAATGTGTCTATTGTCAATCAAAAAGTCATTTACAAACGATAAACTAGTTGTTCTTGTTTCATAATCAGACACACACACACACACACAAAAAGAAAAACGCGGATATTTATGTTGTTGATGAGGTCATATAGAAAGAATAGCATTATATCCGGATTAGTAATCGTCTTTTTCTTCGTCTCTCTCGTTGTGTTTGAGCTGTAGAAAGAATACTCTTCTCATGTTATTCAAAGGAAAACAACAAATATCGAAGCTAATAGATAGATAAAATGAATTTATACAACTGTTGTCAAATTAAATAAACAAAAGATTGTTTTGAAGAATTCGTCTTACGCATTCGATCATTTTTTTCGGATTCATCATCGGAAATATTCTTTTCAATCGAATTATGTAAATATTCTCGACGACAGATCAATGTCGGCGTCATGGATACTTGTGTCGAAGGATCTGTTGTCTGCTCGTACGTATTCAATGAATTACAAGATTTCATTGTTTGAGAACGTTTATTATAAAAACGATCTTTATTCTTTCGTAATGATCGTCGTAGCGTATTGACAAAACCTTGTTGTTTCGAATTAAGATCGATTGGTTGCGTCGAAAACCGATGTTCTCGATAGGCAGATGTTGTATTGTCATTTGGAATATTCATATTCGTTGGTATGGATCGTGCTGAATTCAACCGAATTGTCGGCGGTTCGTTAACTGTTGTCGAAGGATTATTCGTGATAAATGGACTCGTTTGAGGGATATGAAAGCTTTTAGTACGATTAAGATACTGTGCAGCTGTTGAAAGATATGTATTTATGAGTTGACTAGCAGGTTGATGTTGTTGTTTTCGATTAAGATTATTTATTGTATGTGAAGGTTGTTCGGAATAGATCGAATGAAAATCAACTGTATCTGACATTGTATTCGAATGCGTCGAGAATTTCTAACTTGAATGTACACAAATATGAACGACGATGAATGTCGATATTAGTTTATGATAAACTTCTACTGATGCGCATTAGATGCGTGTATATATCAGACATAAAAAGTTGCTTTCTCTCCCATTGTCTTTCCATCTCTCGTTCTATCTCTTGATGTTCCTTTCTCTCGCTATTTTTTTTTCGGCGAACATACTACCGAGGATATTATGTTAATGGATGAATGATAACTATAATCAAGCTCGATTGCCACAACCGAAGAGAGCTTTTATAAAGGAAGCAGATGCGTTCACATCGGGTGATTACTTAATAAATAAAAAATGATGCATATGCTTGTTCATTCTCATCATTATTGATTTCGATTGACAAGAGAATTGAAAAAAGAAAGAAGATAAATTATGTTATGTTTATGTTCGCATTTGTTTAGATCTGACTACTTGACGAAAAAGAAAGAGAAATGAGCAAAAATACATCATCATTATTTTACGCTTGATTCGTTGTTGATGAGAAACGAAGAAGTAAACAACTCCTACAGCGAGCACAAGAATAACTGTGAATTCAATCAGACGATTCTCTAGCCAACTGTTATTAGACTAATCGAGCGAGGAATCAATCGTCTTGTTTTTTTCCGTAGATAATTATCAAAATTGAGATATAACTCAAACTAATATTCAAAAACCATCGAAAAGTTATTAGTCAAATATTTATGTTATATACAGATGTGAGAAAAAAAAATCTAATCATTAATGACCTTTTTTTCATTCAAGGAAATCGATGAATATATATCATCGTCAACATTCGCATCTACATGTCAATGTCAATGGAATTTGTAATAAATATCGTGTCTCTTTTTTTTTCTTTCTTTGTTTTGAAATGTTTCGATCGCGATATCGATTAGAAATTCTGTCAAAAATTGAAAGAATATAATTATATATTGAGGATATCAAAGATTTTTCTTATCTTTCAAGGTTAATCAAAAGGATAAAGAAACGTATTTTTTGAACAGTTTTCGATTACATCTTGAAATAATAGCTTATTTGTCAATATTGAATCAAATAATCAAATATTCATTACATACCTATTTGTTGAATTTTGTCTTTATGTGTTGAAAGGTCGTTATCTGTGAGAAAGAGAGAAGAAGAAAAAAAAATGAGAGAATTGATCGATTAAAAACACAAACAAATATGCTCTTTTGCTTGCAAATGACATCTGTCATAAAAAGAAAAACTAACAATCACAATAGTTAATTCTGAGCTTACCATAACATAAAAGATGATTTGATGGTAAACGAAATGATCTATTCATCATCGTATAAACAGATGAATAAGAACGAGAAAATGATGGGAATGAAGTAAAATACAGTGTTAGATTATCATCGTTCATGTTTTTGTTCATTTTCAATGAGAAAGAGAAAGAGAGATCTTTCTATGAATATGTGTAGGCTGAATAATCCGTTGAGAATATTGAATTTACGATTAGGATTTCAATTGACTAGTACGAATAATAGAACGAAATTCAATCTTCGATTATAAGAAAGACAAACAGAATGACGAACTATCTCGTCATCGTGTATCGATTATGTATTCTTAAGTAGTTCTTCGACTTTTTCCTCTCCCTTCTTCTTTTTCTGCTTTGCGCTTGTCTGATAACCAATTCAAGATGAACGAACGAGTAATAGCTATACAACTGCTACTATGAAAATATCTCGATGTCACAAAGAAAAAAAAACGATAATACGACGTTATTAATTACCTCGAAGAAATGGACACGCATGTCATCATGCCGTAAGCTAGATGACTTGCCATTTTCTCTTTCTCTCTCTCTGCCGGTAAGTTTTTATTTGATATTGTTAACTTACCATATCGATTTCGACATGGTCGAAGATCATCCGAAACCGAATATCTTGCGTATTTGTTATGATGAGCATAATTACTGTTTTGATTCGTATGTCCAGAGGATTTCTTCGGTCGAAGCATGACTGAAGTCATATTTGAAAAAGAAATCGAAGAGAAATCAAGAACAATATCGGTTTGTCTTTAGGTTGTGATGATGTGGTGGCATATGATGTACATGTAAAAGAACGAGAATGATGATGATGATGATGGGCGAGAAAGGGAAGAACGAGGAGGAGGAGAAGAAGAAGAAGAAGAAGAAAAAGGAGAAGAAAAAAAACGCAAAATGTCTATATACAAAAGGTGCACACATCTTGCTACTTTCTCTCTTCTTTTACAGCAATTGCATTTACTCAATCATATCATTAACTTATTTTCTCTTTCGTAACTGTCTATCAGTCTAAATGTTTAATATAAAATCCCAATGAGACTATCCATCATATGTATATCCACCATTCCAAGACGATAAACGGAGAGAGGAAAAAAACATATTTCTTTTTTGTTAATCGAATAAAAAAAAAATGTCTTTAATTTAAAAATTAACATATAAAAAAATAATATCCAATTTCATGCATTATATCCCGTCGAATTTATAATATATTTCTCCTTCAATATCGCTTTTTTCTATTGAGATAATTACCACGAGTACTTACTATTTTCTCTGTTCATTTGAGCTGATTATTCGAAGGACATAATCAAGCTAAAAACGTTTTTTTTTCTCTCTTTATTTGATCGACTACTGCTGTTCGATAAACATGTTGCGTATGAATACAAGAAAACGAGTGATTGTGCTCGTTGGATACATGCCTTTCAATCATCCATATGCAAAAGAACCTCGATAGATTTCTTTTTTGTTTTCTCTTATGCACTATTCTCTATCTCGATTATGTAAACAACGAAGAAAAACCGATGAAGACAATGAAGGAGAAAGAAGAATAAGGAGTAGGAGTTTATTAATCGTTATCCTTTATAGAAGATCATGTATGATTGACAACTACTTACGAGATGACCTACGATTGAAACATATTCCACCCATAGTATCAGTATCTTTCACTGTTGAATCATCAATCACAATATCGTCTATACATTCATCAATTAATGAACTGTCTGTTACTCGTCTCCATAATTGAATAATACCTAAAAGCAAAATCGAGAGAGATTGTCGGTTAAATGTCGAACTCTCATACGTTCATAGGCGAAAGCAAATCGTTTGAATAACGGCAAAAGTGGTTCATTGAGAGGCATTTGTTTTTCATGTGTTTTGATATGTGCATATGCTAAGAGAATTTGTTTATCAATCGATACTTTATATGTCAAATTATTAATTGTTGTATAAAGTTTTGTACGTGATAAATAGGGTTCAATTTGATTCAATATCGCTTTATGTTGATAGAGACGTTTTTGTATATCATCAAGTGAACTAATTGTTGTTGTTGTTGCTGCTGTCATTGTTGAAAAAGTTGATGGAGATTTTTGTATTGAACTACGTTTCTTTGTTATGACTGGTATTGATTGAGTTGTCGAGAGATTATTTGTCGGCATTGTCGAAATGTTTGTTTTTGTGCTCAGTTTTTGTAAGGCTTGTTGACAACAGATAATTGTTGAATGTAATTCATGACGAATTGTATCTTCAAGATTGAGATTTGTCAATGATGAATAGTTTTTCAATGTGAACATATTCGTTTGAGTTGAATGATGAGTTTGTTCGAAATAGAGTATACATTCATCGATCGTTTCTTTTTGTCGTAGAAGACGTTTGAATAAAATCGGTTGAACATACGAGATAATACGAAGTATACTCGCGAGATTACTCAATATTCGTTCATCATCAATATATTGTTCGATATTTTTCGATGAAATCGATGTTGCTGATGGAGATTTAGCTAGAGCTGAAGATGGTAGACAATGTATGGATGAGAGAACACTGATCATTTTCGATATTAATCGTTCGGGTTTGAGGATTTGTAAAGGAAATGTATCGGGATCGATAATAAAGATTTTTGAATAGATAACTTCGAAGATTTCAATTGAAAAGGGTAATTGATTTAATAGAATATCGAATGATAAATCTGTTGTTAATAGTTGACGGAATGTATTTGAATGAATACGATTAATATAGATCGCACAATCGTTGTAATTATGTGTACGAAGATAATTCGAAATTCGAGATGTAACAACATCGATTGGCGCATGGCGAGTCGTGTTCATTTTTGTAAAATTGTCTAATTAATCGTGATAAGACTGTATTCTTTCACGATAACAGTTGTTGTTGTTATTGTTGTTGTTTTGAGTATATTATAATGCTAAAGAGTTCGTTGAGATTGACGAGAATGTCTATGCAACTATCACCTTTAGACAGCTATACTAGAAATAACTAGAGCTGTTGCATTTGTTCTTTATTTTTCTTTCTCTAACTTGATTGTTAACATCGATAGTACTGATCTATTATCTCTCTCTATCCATTCATCTATTGCCACACACACACACACACACACACGTATATTTATATATTCAGGATTTTCTCGACGAAAGAAATAACGTTTATGATTATATGCATAGATAATCCTTCTCTTTGTGATATGATTGACTTATCGATGACGACAATTGTCCCCTTGTCGATGGAATTCAATGCATAGTCGCCCTTCTACTTACCAGAACACATGAATCAAATTAAATATGGTGCCATTATTATTGTGGAAAGAAAAACAATTTGTGAGCAGATGTAAATAGACAATAATTCTTAGTTGAATTTAACCTCATGCATATGTCTTTAAGTCAAGATAACTCATATACTTTTGTACTTATTTGAACATTTTTGTTCTATCTACTAAACTGATTAAGATTGACTAAAGATTATATACGTAAATGTTTGTATATTAGTTGAGTCTATTTTTATTTTGATAATTCGACACAGATTGTTGTGTGAAACACATGTTGAATACAGACTATTTTGTTAGTAAACAGAATTGTTTCGCTCTCTGATAACCGCGTCAGTTATTGTTTATACAATCAGTACAAATCACTATCCAAATATTTCTGACTTTTTTTTTAATTTCGTTTGTACCCAATGAAAAGAAAGCAGATCAAGATTGAATCATAAGAAAAATCATCTAAACTGGGTGGCTGAAAAACAAACGCGAGTTCTCCCATGTAAATCGAAGCACTATGAAACCGAACATATCAATAATACAATTTTGATTGAAAATAATTAATTATTCTATTGAAATCTTTCAAAATAAAAGTGCATATAATTCATTTTTCTTGCAATCTTTTGTAATCAATAAAAAAATAACCTTCTTTTCATCTCATCCTTACATCGAAACTACTCGAAACAACAATAAAAAAAAGCTCATGTATTTTCAATATAGTCAATCAGTAGTCTTTTTTCTATCGTCTATTTTTACTGTTATTCATTGTACACATTTTCGTGGTGGAATGATATCTTGGCGTATAGTAGACGAATCATCAACACCATTAGTTGTTGAAATTCTTCAACGTTATGCTTGGAGATATACATTCTTTAGTCCGTATTGTACTGACGCAACCATACCGAACGGATTACCGATTCTAGGTTCAAGTGGTGATACTCTCGATTGTGTCAGTAATTGTCCAGCTGGTTTAGGTACACTTGGAAGTGTTCGAGTGCCTTGTACGGGTTACAATATCGATGAACAGTATGCTATGGGAGAAGGACGTTTTACAATTAATGTTCCGAAAAATGCCAATTTTACAGCTGCATTTAGTTCAGTAGCTTGGTTTGATCTGGTCACAGGAAATAATTTAGCATGGAGTATTGCTGTTCAAGTTCAAACATTTATACGATCTGATACAGGACATTATAATAATGCGCCTATTGTCACAATGTTACCCATCTATCGTTTACGAAATGGGATCAGTTATTCATTGAAAATTAACGTTGCTGACAATGATTTTGATCCGTATATTTGTATGTGGTCTGAAGGATCGACACAATGTGGTGGACTCGTTAACAGTGTACCAGATGGTGTTGTAGATAATTTCAATTGTTATTTGAATTTTACACCTCAAATCGCAGGCTTTTATGCAGCTGCATTGACTGTAGAAGATTTTCTACATCAACCTACGAGTATCTATTCAACAGACTATCTCTCGCAAGTACCAATTCAATTCGTATTTCATGTTTATGAATCACCAGATCCATGTGTCACTGGACCGATCTATATTGGAGATCTCGTTCCAGATATATGCCTTTACATGGACGTTGGTGATAATTTGACGACACGTGTTCGTTTCAAAATTCAATGTCCTAATGCAAGTATTACTAGTTATATTAGTGCGAATCCAGCTGGTCTGATTACAACACCTATTCTACAAGATCCATTCGATCCAACAATATTCGCTTTTCTTGCAAGTTTCAAAGCGAATTCCGATCAAATTGGACAGAACCTATTTTGTTTCGCTGCTGTTGATTCGATTGGTAATCAAGGTGATTCCGCGTGTCTTCGTTTTACTGTTTCATCTAAAACATCTAGTCTACAACCATTATATCTCGCCAATGCTACTCGATATCCAATGGGACTTGTCAGTAAAACAACTTCAATATGGACAATGCTCACTCTCGGACGAGTCTATGTTCGACCGTCAACGGAAACCTATATTCGATTCAAACGAACTTCTGATAATACGGATTATTATGTATTAAATGCGATGACGGCTGTTGATAATGTTCGATTTTTGAGTGATCGTATTGTCATAAATTCAACGGTAACATGGGCATCGGGTGAAGAGTTTTATATATTTTTTGAAGCCGGTGTCTTTGTCGAAGCGAGTACATGTACGAAAGAAGCCATGCCAATTAGTGATCCAAAATTTTGGCCATTTCGAACTGTTTTTGAGACGACAACGACGAGTACAAGTATGTCAAAACAACAACAAAAAAAATATTCGTCAATCGACATTGAATTTTAGCTTCAACAACAACAACATCCATAACAACTACAACTACAGGTCGAACGGTAGAGATATTTCGAGTTTCTTGATACGATATATATATATAGAAATATTTGTTTTGTTTTACAGACACCAACACGTCGTACATTGGGAACATCAACAACTACAACAACAACAAGTACTTCAACGACAAGTACTGTGTCGACACAAACAACTAGTTTTCTAGTGACAACCGGTCGGTCAATATCTCGATTATCTATAAGTACAATTGTTGGCCTTAGTCTTGCATGTTTATTCACGTGTTTTCTATTGACTTGGATCATTTTGAAATTTATTCGTGTTATTTTAATTCGTTATCTTCTTCTTGAATCAGGTCTTCGCCAACAATTCTTCAGTATTCATTCTGATTTTACGCCGAATTTAAATTTAAATTCAACTTCAACTCGAACAAAAAATCATCTACGTGCATCTTTAGTTCAATATAAATTAGCAACACGCTACCGTCAACGACGAAGTACGGCTAAATATCAAATTCTAACAAATCAGAATTCATTTCGTGAAAATCTTGTTGAAGTACAAATCTAACTTCGATAGACAAAACACAACAATTCAATTATTCTTTTAACACTCTTGAAATTTAATCTTCTTTAGTTCGATATTCGATCTTTTGACGTGTCTAATCTTTGAGTTGACATATAAAACCAACGTGAGATTTCGTTCTTTCTTTGTTTTTTTTTTATTCATCAAAAGTTTTATTTAAATTTCTATTAAGTGAAAATTCAATAAAGAAGAAAACAATCGAAAACACACACACATTTAATCGTCTATAGAAATGAGAAATAGATACATGTGTATATTTTAAAAATTGATCTCAGGTTCGAAAGACACAACCAAATCAAAAGAGAGAACAGACAACGATTAAAAATGCATTGATATTTTTGGAAGGATAATTTTCGAATAAAGCAAAAGAAAATATCTACAGATACGAAGCACACAACACATATTCTAGAAAAACATGACTAAGAACAAACAGAAAGAAGAAGAGAAGAAAAGGTTAATGCGGCAAACTCGATGATGTCTCGTTTATGTAAGCACCCAATAAAGAGCAAAGAAAAAGGACAAATACACACACCGGAAGAAGAAGAATAGAGAAAGGAAATATCTGAAAAAAAGCATTTTCAAGAAAAACAAAATGAGCATTCAAAACAGCACGAGACACAGAGAGAAAAAAAAAGAAGAATTGTGTTTATTTTTCAAGTACTTGCATTATTCACTGTTTTTGACTGAAAAAGAAATCGAATCGTTGATGATCGAAATGCAAATACCACCGGAGATGGTCTCGAATAGGTCCAGGGACTAGCACACAACAAATCGAATACAAAAGAGGAAATTATTTTCATTTTGATTTTGTTCGTTTTTTTTTGTAAATCACGTTGATTGAGATCCATATTTTGTAGACATCATTCACGTTCACTGTTATCGTATTGCTGAAGAACAACTCAAATCAGACAGTTATGCACAATTTCTATGTTATCATTTTTGATTAACTAATGGAAGGAATTGAAGAGAAACCTACCAAAGGACGGAGAACAATTACATCATAGAAGAATAAGAAGAAGATTTTGTTCGAAAGAAAAATTATTGCAAATATACATGGCTAATGAACGATTACGTTATTGACTAACTTGTTAATTTTCTATTGCCATGGAATTGCTTGTTGAAAAATATTTGTCCAAATATGATTATCAAATGATATGTTCGATTGAAATGGATTATATTCATTATCTTGATTAGCTGTAATTTTCTCGGGAATGTTTGATGGATTTGGTCGAGTTATTGTTGAACGTTGACCAACGATTTTTCTTGTTGATATATTCGATGATTTAGCCGATGAAGTTTCTTCTGGATATGTTTTCATTTGAGCACAATTGACTCCCGTTGTTGTTGTTGTTGTTGTTATCATTTCAGATATACGATCGAGATTCCACCAAAAATCTTTACTTAAACGCGTTATCCATGCACTATCATCACGTAATAAATATCGATCTAGATCAATAAGAAAAAGAAAACATTAATAATAATAATCGAAAGAGATTGGCAATATTCTCCTACCGGCATTTTCGAAAACACTCCAGTCGATATCAGGATCCGTAAATGACTTGTTGAAACTCGCTGATTGACTCATTGTCATCATCATATTTATTCAAAAAGAAAATTTCTACAAAATAAATATGTAACAAATTTTCTTTCTCTCGAACATTTGGCGACACAATGTTCAAATTTCTCTCGTTTTTTCCTCTTCTTCTTCTTCTTCTTCTTCTTCTTCTTTTCTTTCACTAGATGTAACATCTATTTGACCCTATTACAATTTAGTTCATCACTGAACGAGAGAGAGAGAGAAAAAAGTTCAACTTACCGAGCGGATACCTCAAATGTATGTGCACACAAACATTTCAAGCATTTTTTTCTCTCTCTCTCTCGTTCTATTCTCTTTTAACCGAATGTGAAAAAAACGAAGAAAAATATATATACTTAAACATACAAACATAAAAATAAAAGAAGAAGAAGAAGAAAAAAAGGATTTCGATGTATTCATGTCAACAATGACATACTGAAAATTCAATTAGCAAAAAAACAACAACGTCTATATGAGATATGACGATATGTCAGAGACAAAAAAAGAACTTTATATTGTTGTTGTTGTTGTTGTTATTATTATTATTATTTCTTCTTCTTCCTTTCGTCGTACGAGAAAAGAAGAAGAAGAAAAAAAGTCAAAGATACATATATAGCTACTCAACATCCATCGTACGCTTTATCTAAATCGAGAATAGATTATGATAGGAAAAAAAAAGAAAGGAAGATATATTCATCTATAGGCTTGTTTACGCTTTTATCTTTTAGTTGATGTGTTCGGGGGGTCAAAGATAAAAAGCAAAAATACTGAATCTTTTCAAAAAATATTTAACTAGAAGTGTGTTTTTTTTTCTTTATTTGAGTTAATAATGAAATGATGTAGCTATACGTTTTTTGACATTTCGATCGTAGACTTTTTTTACAAGTAAATTTTTATATGCCGTCCAATCGACTTCACGTTGGAGTTTTTTCTGTAGGTCATCATCGGTAGTATACGGTCGAACCTAGATCAATGAAATTTTCAATAAAATAAATTCGAAAAAAACTAACGAATAATACTTCTCGTCTCAATCGATCGAATAAACTTTCAGGAATCATTTTAATGAAGAAACTTTTTCGTATACGAATACATTCGGCACCATCCGACACTAATGTAACGCTGAGTGCGTTTTTTAGTTGTCCAAAAACAATACTAACTAAACCCTAAATGATTTTCATTTGTAAGTCAATTCGGCAGCTGTTAAAATGCATATTCACTTACGAAAACACTGTTCTCTCGTATTTGTTCGATTTCTGTGTAACATTTCGCAGGTTTAATTGGTGATTTCGGCTAAAACGTAAAAATGAATTCGATTGTCGTTTATTGACAAGATTCTACTTTGAATGTGCCTAATGCTTCCATACTGTATTGCGAAACACGTTTCGTTCCGAAATGATCATAGATAACTTCGGCTTTTTTTCTTGTTTTTAATTTCGGTGTGACTTGTGTTAGCGCTTTTATCACTCGACATGAACCAGTACGAATTACATAGATCCATTCATCTTCATTCGAATCTTTGCACATCATTGTTCCCATTCTATTGATTGAACAACAAGAAAACAATTCGGTTTTCTTTCGTATTTTGCTTTTTTTGTTTACCTGTAGTAAACGACTTGACATATATGAGGATTATTATGAGGTATTGTATCGATTGGAAATCCTCGAAACTAGAAAATCATAGCAAGTGATGTTTAGTTTTCTTGAATTGGCAAGTTCCTACTTCAGGTATTGTACGTAAATAGGTAATAAAATCTGGTTCAGTTTCTGTATCATTCGACATGAATATTTTGATGAAATCTTCTTGTTCGATTGCGAGCATAGACACGTCGGTTTGACAACAAACAGTTGCTGTTCGTCTATGTGCGTTAATCAAAGCAACCTCCTAATGTGCAGAACAAAGAAAAAGAAAAATCGAAAAAAAAAACCGATTAAGTCTTCTTTACTCCAAACGAACTGCCTTTTTTTAGTACAGCAACTAAACGAGAACTGAATGTGTGCGTCATCGGATTCTCACGTAATTTGTAAACATCAGCTAGAGAAAAAGAAAACAGCTAAACATTGAACTCGATCATTAACAAACAAACGTACTGATACCATCGACGATTAAATAGAATTTCTCAGCACGATGTCCTTCACGAAGAATGACTCGTCCTCTTTCGAATTCTTCAAGAATAGCCATGCGTGCAAGAGCATATTGTCGTTGAAGCGGAAATTCTAGAAAACAGAAAATTTGTTTTGTGTTTGCGTAAATGAATTGTAGTCAAACCGGTGAATGACGAAACAGTTTGTCCTAAACCAACGACACACAATCGAATTTCTTCTTCGGTTCGTGTTGCTGGATTCGATTTTAAAATCTTTCGTATATTTCTGCCGATCGTTTCCTAGGCAAATCAAAACAAAACAAATTCAGATTTATTCACTCGTTTCGAATTACTTCAACAGGTCGTCGAAAATTACTTAAATCAAAAAGTATTTCATTATTATTGTACAATTGTTCTCGAGTTTCATATTTCGATTCGGTGGCATATTTTCGAACGATCAAACAAACTCGAATCGCATGTCGAACGAGTCGAAAGAACTTCAATAATTTTCTATATAACTAAAAACAACAGTTCGATATTGTTTTCATGGTTTCTCGAAATTTCACTTCATCTCGATGGAATGATCGTGAACGTTTGCTTCGAATTGCTAGAGAATAAGGCCGATGAAGTGAGCCTTGAGTCCCTGTACGATGATGAAGACCAGGAGTAGCTCCGCGAGAGGACATCGAAATGTACACAAAGAAAAAGAGAAAAAGTAAATTCGAGAGAAGAAAATTTTTTTTTACGTAGGTTTTTATAATTAGTTGGCAACACAAACCAAGGAAAGAATTAATAATATGGCATTGAAATGGTTTCCTCTTACGATCATCGAAATTACTTTCAGATAGAATACCTCAAAAATAGTATTTATATTTCAAAAAAGCATATTCAATAGAAATTGATTTATTGTCACGTTGAAGAGAGAAAAAGCACAAAAAAAAGTCACTGAATATCTGTTTCGATGGTTGACATTGAATTGATCTTATTGAATGGATTCGGAATGTCGCGAAGAATTCGTAGGAGTTGTTCGTTCATCAGTGCATCTTCATCTGAACCTTGAATATCCACTGTCAAACAAAGAAATCAATTAGAAAATACGATGACGCATATTTCTAGTTCCTACATTCGGTACAAAGTTCTTGATGAAGTTGTTCGAAACATTCATCATCATTCGAATTCTGACAGACACGTGATGATCGACCGTCATCATTATCGTAGATGCTGTACTGTTCAGCTAATTCTGAGAAGAAGAAGAAAAAACACGAAATTGACAATCATATTTTCGAAGAATGGAAAATTGTAATTACCTATATTCAGTACATTTGATGCTGATTGACGAGATGTTTGTTTCGGTGGAATCGAGTCCGAAGAAGAGGTCAGTGATCTAAATCATGAATAGATAAGACCAAGTTTTTTTTTTTATAGCTGAGAAGTAAACTTACTCGAGTGATGCTTCTTGCCAATGAAGACCATCACCAAATGAAAATTCAAGTTTACGACGATAACCGTCTGATCCATAATCCGCTAATTTTGATTGTAGTTTACGACGACGCGTTTTTTTCTCGACAATAACATCGGATTTATTCGATTGATCTACGTCTACATTCGATATTTGAACAATCGGGTCAATTTTTGTTTCAAGTTCTGGTTTAAGTGTGGATGATGAGTCTGTATCAGTTACAGTCACTGCAATATCAGCCGACATATCTTTTGTCGTTGCTGTATCTGTCGAAGAATCGTTAGTCAACGTTGATGACGATGATGGATTCGTGTCATTCGCTTGAATTTGTTCGATTGATTGTTGTTGTTCTTCTACTGCTGAATCTTTCCATTCATTGATTGTTGAACATTCGAGAATTGGCACAGACGGTGATGACGGTGGTAGCGGTGATAATACCGCTTGTTGGGGTGGAACATCGGTAAAAAATCCCAGATCACCTGTGCCTCTCGATGATTCGGAATTCATTCGACTAATTCGATACAATGGATTGGAAAAACTGAATGGTGAATGTCGACGTGGAGTTGGTGTTGTTGTTGAATTCTGTTGAGTTAATTCAATTTTCGTTTCATCGAGTAAATCATTTGGAATCGGATCGAGTTCCTCCGTATCAACATTAGTCGGATTCGGAATCACTTCATCGAATTTTTGTGAATTCGCTGATACTGGTCGAGATAAGATTATTTGTGTTTGAATAATATTTTCGAGTTCTTCAGTTGATTTCGATTCTAAAGCGCATCGACTGAAAACGAAATAAACGAATACTTTCGCTTGTTTTCTTATTTGAAAAATAAAATTCTTTTGTTTTACAAAGAAGCTTGATCAACAATCGACGAGCTATTCGGTCGTGAATTTGATTTAATCGAAACACGAGTAGATGGTCGTCGTTCCTCTTCGACAGGGAGATTCGTATGACTAAAAACGAAAACATTTTCTTTTTAAGAAAATAAAACATTAACAAACAAAACGAGCGTTTACATTTCTGTTGTTTGTATTGGCGATAGATTTTTAGGTGAAGGCTAAAACATCCACTTGAAAATCATCTTTTGAAAAGGAAACCCTGGTAATGATTACTTTTTTATCTATGATCTGTGGTTCATTTGAATGATGAATATGAATCGAATAGTTCATTGATGGTTTCATCATTGTTTGAGGAGATTTTTTTGTTGAATTTATTTCATCAAAATTTAATAAAGGAAGTTTGATCGAATGATCAATTGGAGGAGAAATAATTTGATGTTTCGAATTTTTTTCTCGCCATTGTAAAAATGATCGATGAAATGAAGCAAGAGTTGATTTCTCATCGGAATTCTCTGTTGATTCTTGTTTATGAATCGTTGGAGTGTTTCTCACATTCGAAGATAAGAACACACTACGATGACGTTGAAGAGCACCACGAAGATGAAATTTTGTATAACAATCTGTACAATAATTCTCCACACATTCCAAACATTTCTACAACAGCAACAACAAAAAAAGTACAAAGTCGACAAAATGAAAGTTTTTCTTCTACCATTTTAGCATCTTCTTTTTCACATTGACCACATTTGATTATTTGTGTGATAATTAATGTTTTAACTAGAAGAAGAAATTGGATCAATTTTAGATTTCATGAAAAGATCGAACCCGTTGAATTCGGTTTCGACATTGTTTTATTTGGTTTCGAATGATTTAATTCGATACTAAACAAAAGAGATATTCAATTGAAATTTGTTTCTAATTTGCATATACATACGTGGATTTTGTTTGATCTCTCTGAGTCGTCGTAAATTTTAATTTATTGAAACTCCCTTCAAGTGCTCGTGTTTTTCTTTCAAGTAGATCGTTCGTTAATGTTCTGAATAAAA
>Ga0209922_101902_pt1 | contig 19131 bp, 16 predicted proteins | sample ThiBiot_500_biof_FD_183946 | JGI IMG/M metagenome (GOLD analysis project Ga0209922, IMG submission 183946) | Wastewater bioreactor microbial communities from Cape Town, South Africa - Thiocy_expt_500_biof (SPAdes) | ecosystem: Engineered > Bioreactor > Thiocyanate-remediating > Anaerobic-Aerobic ...
GGGCGCGGGTTGTTCCCCGGCGTCCCCGCCGCGATGTCGGTGCCACGCCGTAGGCTGTTCGGGTGACCACCGCCCTGTATCGCCGCTACCGGCCCGAGAGTTTCGGCGAGATGATCGGGCAGAGCCAGGTCACCGATCCGCTCATGACCGCGCTGCGCGGCGACCGCGTCGGGCACGCGTACCTGTTCAGCGGGCCGCGCGGCTGCGGCAAGACGACGTCGGCGCGCATCCTCGCCCGCTGCCTGAACTGCGCCGAGGGGCCGACCGACACGCCGTGCGGAACGTGCGACAGCTGCGTCGAACTCGGCCGCGGCGGCGGCGGGTCGCTCGACGTGGTCGAGATCGACGCGGCATCCCACAACGGTGTCGACGACGCGCGCGATCTGCGCGAGCGCGCGATCTTCGCGCCTGCGCGCGACCGGTTCAAGATCTTCATCCTCGACGAGGCGCACATGGTCACGCCGCAGGGCTTCAACGCGCTGCTGAAGCTCGTCGAAGAGCCGCCCGACCACGTCAAGTTCATCTTCGCGACGACCGAGCCCGAGAAGGTCATCGGCACGATCCGCTCGCGCACGCACCACTACCCCTTCCGGCTCGTCGCGCCCGCCGCAATGCTCGCCTACGTCGAGGAACTGTGTGCGCAGGAAGGCGTGCAGGTCGAAGCGGGCGTCCTGCCGCTCGTCGTGCGCGCCGGTGGCGGGTCGCCGCGCGACACGCTGTCGCTGCTCGATCAGCTCATCGCGGGTTCCGACCCGTCGACGGGTTCGGGCGAGACCATCGTCCGCTACGAGCGGGCCGTCGCCCTCCTCGGCTACACGCATGCCGAGCTTCTCGACGACGTCGTCTCCGCCTTCGGGGCGCACGACGCCGGCGCCGCGTTCGCCGCGGTCGACCGCGTCGTCCAGACCGGTCAGGATCCGCGCCGCTTCGTCGACGACCTCCTCGAGCGCCTTCGCGACCTCATCATCGTGGCCGCGACGGGCGATGCGGCCCCCGCGGTACTGCGCGGCATCCCCGCCGACGAGCTCGACCGGATGGCGCGGCAGGCCGCGACGTTCGGCACCGACCGACTGTCCCGCATCGCCGACCTCGTCGCCGGGACTCTCGACGACATGACCGGCGCCACGTCGCCGCGCCTGCAGCTCGAACTCCTCGTCGCGCGTGTGCTCGCGGCGGGGTCGGGGGTCGCGGCCGCAGACGCCGGTGCGCCGGGTGCTGCCGCCCCGGCGCCGAGCGCGCCTGCGGCCGGGACGCCCGCGCCCGCGCCGGTGACGGTATCTGCTGCGCCCGCGGCGACCGCCCCGGCCGGTTCGGGCCTCACGGCGGTGAGCGCGCCGGAGAAGACGGATGCCGCGCCAGCGTCGGCTCCCGCTGGGTCGCCCGCCGCAGCTGCCACGCCGTCGCCTCTCACGGAGTCGGCTGCCGCCGAACCGCCCCTCGCGGAAGCCCCCGCGGCGACGTCCGCCGACGCCGCGCCCCCGCGCCCCACCGGGCCCGTCACGCTCGAGCGCGTGCGCGACGCGTGGCCCGCCGTGCTCCAGCGGCTCGAATCGAACCGCCCGTCGTGGCTGCTGGCGAGCGCCGCCACTCCCGTCGGGTACGCGGATGACGTGCTCACCCTGAGCTTCCAGAGCCAGGCCGACGTCGCCGCCTTCAAGAAGCTCGCGGCGGGCAAGGGCCCGAGCGAGGACCTCCGCGGTGCGATCCTCGACAAACTCGGCGTCCGCGTGAAGTACGTCGCGCGCCACGACGCCGGTGGCGCCGGACCCGACAGCGGCACTGGAGGCCCCGGACCCGACAATGGACCCGGCGATGGACCCAGAGCTTCCGGCGGTGCCGGACCCACCGGACCCACGGGCGGCGCCGGAGCAGGCGGATCCACCGGACCCGCGGCAGGTCATGGCCGTCCCGGCGGGCCCGGGGCGCCGGCATCCGGGCGAACCTCACGCGCGGCATCCGCGGCCGGGCCCGTCCGCGGCCCCGCTCCCTCCGCGCACGCTGCAGCGCCCGTCACCGAATGGGCCGTTGCGGCCATCCCGGCGAGCGACCCGGCCGGTCCGTCGTTGCCGGTCGACGACGAGCCCGAGGATGCCGCCGTGTCACCCGTGCGCACGATGACGCTCGAGCACGACGGTGCGGTGATCCCGTTCTCCGACACTCCGCCCGACGACGAGGACGAGATCCCGCCGCCACCCGATGACGACGCACCGATCCCCGCGCGCGCCCCGGTCGCGGTCGAGCGCCCCGCCGTCCGCGCGCCGCGAGTCCCCGGCCGAAACGGCATCGAACGCGTCGGAGAGTCGGTCGTGCGGCAGGTGCTCGGTGCGACCTACGTGCGAGACGAGCCGTACCAATCAGCCACGAGGTTCTCCTGAGCCATGTACGACGGCATCGTCCAAGACCTGATCGATGAGTTCGGCCGGCTTCCCGGCATCGGACCGAAGTCGGCCCAGCGCATCGCGTTCCACATCCTGCAGACGCCGACGTTCGACGTCTCGCGCCTGTCGCAGCTGCTCGGTGAGCTGCGCGAGCGCGTGCGCTTCTGCGAGATCTGCGGCAACGTCAGCGAGCAGGAACGCTGCGCGATCTGCCGCGACCCGCGGCGCGACCAGACGCTCATCTGCGTCGTCGAGGATGCCAAGGACGTCTCGGCCATCGAGCGGACCCGCGAGTTCCGGGGCCTCTACCACGTGCTGGGCGGAGCGATCAGTCCGATCGCCGGCATCGGCCCCGACGATCTGCGGGTCACCCAGCTCATGCAGCGCCTCGCCGACGGGACGGTGCAGGAGGTCATCCTCGCCACGAACCCGAACCTCGAGGGCGAGGCGACCGCGACCTACCTCAGCAGGCTTCTGCACACGCTCGAGATCCGCGTGACCCGTCTCGCCTCCGGTCTGCCGGTCGGCGGCGACCTCGAGTACGCCGACGAGGTCACCCTCGGCCGGGCGTTCGAGGGGCGCCGGAGCGTCTGATGCGGGCGGCCGTCTCGGGTCGGGCGTGGCTGCTGTACGGCGCGATGGCGGTGCTGTGGGGCATCCCGTACCTCTTCATCAAAGAGGCCGTCGATTCGTACTCGCCGGCCGCGATCGTCGCGGGCAGGACGCTCCTCGGAGCGCTGGTCCTCCTGCCCCTCGCCATCCGACGCGGGGCGCTGCGCCCCGCACTGCGGCTGTGGCCGTGGGTGCTGGCATTCGGGGCGATCGAGATGGCGGGGCCGTTCTTCCTCCTCGGGCACGCCGAGCAGACCCTCTCGTCCGGGCTCACGGGGCTCCTCGTCGCGACCGTGCCCCTGTTCGCCGCGGGCATCGCACTCGTGCGCGGAGACCGAACGATGCTCGCCCCGGCTCGTGCGTCGGGCCTTGCGATCGGCTTCATCGGGGTGGCGATCATCGTCGCGGGCCCCGGCCTTCAGGTCGCCGACCCCGCCGGAGCGCTCGGCGCGATCGGCGAGGTGCTGCTCGTCGCCCTGCTGTACGCGGTGGCACCGTTCATCATCGCGACGAAGCTCGCGCAGGTTCCCTCGCTCGGGACGATCACGCTCGCGCTGCTCGCCGTCGGCATCGCCTACCTCCCGCTCGCATTCCTCACGCAGCACGACGTCCCCACGGTCCGCAGCACGGTGTCGCTCGTGGCGCTCGGCATCCTGTGCACGGCGGTCGCATTCCTCGGGTTCTTCGCCCTGATCGGCGAAGTCGGCCCCGTCCGCGCACCGCTGTTCACGTACGTCAACCCGATCGTCGCGATCGGGCTCGGCGTGCTGGTCCTCGGCGAGCCCCTCTCCCCGGGTCTTCTCCTCGGGTTCCCCGTCGTCATCGCCGGCTGCTGGCTCGCCGCGACGGGCGGGCGCCTCCGACGGTCGGTGGATGCCACGATCCCGGACCCGGCCGGTCTCGTCAGCGAAGAACCTCCACGAGAACCACCCACGAGATGAGGAGCGCCGCCACGATCGCGAGGATCGATCCGGCGGCGAACAGCACGAGACCGTAGGGCAGTCCGAGGAGCAGGAGCGTCGCACCGACCACATAGGCGATGGGTGCCACGAAGCCGACGGCCGCCTTCAGCGGGCGTGCCCGGTTCGCCGGGTCGGAGTTCTCGAAGACGCGTCGCGCCGCCGCGGCGGGGAACACCGATGACGCGACGCCGACGACGAGCACCGTGACCCCGTAGGCCGTCGCGCTGATCTCCGGGATCAGGCCGACCGCCGAGACGACGATCGCGAGCACGAGGCCGCTGATGCCCGACGCGACGCGCGCCGTCAGCGACGGTGCCTTCACGATGTCACCGATGTTCACGCTCGCCGCAACGATCACGAGGCCGGCGAGAGCGGCCGCGGCACCGAGCATCGCGACGTGGAACTCGTGCCAGCTCTCCAGGGCGTCCATGCTCGGAGGCTACCGGCGTGCCGGCAGGAGGACCACCCCGGAGCGCGATCGTTGCGGGCGCGGGCGCGGGCGCGGGCGCGGGCGCGGGCGCGGGCGCGGGGGCGGGGGGTGGGAGTCGAGTGCGACGGACGCGCCTGCGCGGCGGCGGCCACCCGGTGAGCCCGCTTGCGTGTCATATGGCGCGCGCGGCATCCAGGCCATCCGTAAAATGGGGGAGGATCGGCATCCGCCCGCATCCGAGAGTCCCCGGGGAGTTCCACACGTGGCGCTGATCGTCCAGAAGTACGGCGGGTCGTCCGTCGCCGACGCCGAGAGCATCAAGCGGGTCGCGAAGCGCATCGTCGACACCCGCCGCGCGGGCCACGATGTCGTCGTCGCGGTGAGCGCGATGGGGGACACGACCGACGAGCTCCTGGATCTCGCGCACCAGGTCGCCCCCATCTCCGCGCCGCGCGAGCTCGACATGCTGCTGAGCTCGGGTGAGCGCATCTCGATGGCGCTCCTCGCGATGGCGATCCACTCGATGGGGTTCGAGGCGCGGTCGTTCACCGGCAGTCAGGCCGGAATGATCACGGATGCCACACACGGCGCGGCCCGCATCGTCGACGTCACGCCGGTGCGCCTGCGCGAGGCGCTCGACGAGGGTGCGATCGTCATCGTCGCCGGCTTCCAGGGCTTCAACCGCGACACGCGCGACATCACGACGCTCGGCCGCGGCGGATCAGACACGACGGCGGTCGCCCTCGCGGCGGCCCTCGACGCGGACGTCTGCGAGATCTACAGCGACGTCGACGGCATCTTCACCGCTGACCCGCGCGTCGTCCCGAAGGCACGGAAGCTCGATGTCATCACGTCGGAGGAGATGCTCGAACTCGCCGCCAACGGCGCGAAGGTCCTGTACATCCGCGCGGTCGAGTACGCGCGCCGCCACGGCGTGATGATCAACGCCCGTTCCACTTTCAGCTCCGGCCAGGGCACCTTCGTCCTCGGCGCGGGAATGACCGTCCCGGCCGCGATCGCGGCCACACTGGAGGAGTCCGCCATGGAAGAGCCCATCGTCGCCGGCGTCGCCACCGACCTCGGGCAGGCGAAGATCACCGTCATCGGCGTGCCGGACGTCCCCGGCAAGGCGGCCGAGATCTTCACGGTCGTCGCGAAGAGCGGCGCCAACGTCGACATGATCGTCCAGAACGTGTCGGCGGCGGCGACCGGTCGCACCGACATCTCGTTCACGTTGCCGAAGTCGGATGCCGCGACGGCCCTGCGCGCCCTCGCCGCCGAGCAGGCGCACATCGGGTTCGAGAGCCTCGTGCACGACGACCAGATCGGCAAGCTCTCGGTGGTCGGCGCGGGCATGCGCACGCACTCGGGTGTCTCGGCGACGCTGTTCGAGGCGCTCGCGACCTCGGGCGTCAACATCGAGATGATCTCCACCTCCGAGATCCGCATCTCGGTCGTGGTGCGCGGCGACGATCTCGCCCAGGCGGCGCGGGTGGTCCACACCGCCTACGGCCTCGACGGCGAGGTCGACGCCATCGTCCACGCGGGCACCGGCCGCTGACGCATCCCCCGCGTCACCGGCACAGGAGATCTCACCAACGCAGGACGCTTTGGCCTGATTTCCACCTGTCTCGGTGAGTTCTCCTGTCTTGGTGAGGCGCCCCGGTGGTCCGCTCAGGGCATCCGCCCGGCAGGCGGGCCCGCGCCCGAGGCATGCGCATCCCGGCCGACTGCTCGCGCCCGCGGCATCCAGCCCGTCGGGCGTGCCCGCACCGGAGGCATCCACCCACATCACCGACACAGGAGATCTCACCAAGGCAGGACGCTTTGGCCTGATTTCGGCCTGTCTCGGTGAGTTCTCCTGTCTCCGTGACGCGCAACCCCCAGGTATCCGCCTCCCCGACGGACCCGCGCCGCGGCATCCGCCCACTCCGTGACGCCCGCCCGGGGTATCCACACCCGCGTCACCGACGCAGGAGATCTCACCGAGGCAGGATGCCTGGGCGCGATTCGCTCCTGCCTCGGTGACATCTCCTGTCCGGGTGACATCTCCTGTCCGGGTGAGGCGTCTCGGGGCATACGAGGCCCGGTAGAATCGCCCACATCCCGACCCCCACGCAAGGATCCGCTATGACCCGCATCTCCGATTCAGGACTCTCCGTCGCCGTTGTCGGCGCGACCGGACAGGTCGGGACCGTCATGCGCGAGATTCTCGCGGAGCGCGCGTTCCCGATCAGTGAGCTGCGTCTGTTCGCCACGGCCCGCTCGGCGGGCACGGCGGTCGAATTCGGCGGCGAGACGGTCATCATCGAGGACGTCGCGACAGCCGACCCTTCGGGCATCGATATCGCCCTCTTCTCCGCCGGCGCCACCGGCTCGCGCGCCCATGCCCCGCGCTTCGCCGAGGCGGGCGCCGTCGTCATCGACAACTCCAGCGCCTGGCGCATGGACCCCGACGTTCCGCTCGTCGTCAGCGAGGTCAACCCGCACGCGACCGCGAACCCGCCGAAGGGCATCATCGCGAACCCGAACTGCACGACGATGGCCGCGATGCCGGTGCTGAAGCCCCTGCACGAGGCCGCCGGGCTCGAGCGCCTCATCGTCAGCACCTACCAGGCCGTGTCCGGGTCGGGCCTCGCCGGCGCCCAGGAGCTCCTCGGCCAGGTCGAGGGCGTCCTCGCGCAGGGGAACACCATCGACCTCGTGCACGACGGCTCGGCGGTCGACTTCCCCCAGCCGGAGAAGTACATCGCCCCGATCGCCTTCGACGTCATCCCCTTCGCCGGCAACCTCGTCGACGACGGGCTGAACGAGACCGACGAGGAGAAGAAGCTCCGCAACGAGTCGCGGAAGATCCTCGAACTCCCGGACCTTCTCGTCGCGGGCACGTGCGTGCGCGTTCCCGTCTTCACGGGCCACTCGCTGTCGATCCACGCCGAGTTCGCCCGGGACATCACCCCCGAGCAGGCGCGCGAGATCCTGGCATCCGCGCCCGGCGTCGTCCTCGAAGAGGTGCCGACGCCGCTGCAGGCGGCGGGCGCCGACCCGAGCTTCGTCGGACGCATCCGCGCCGACCAGTCCGCGCCTGCGGGCAAGGGCCTCGTGCTCTTCGTCAGCAACGACAACCTCCGCAAGGGCGCCGCACTCAATGCGGTGCAGATCGCCGAGATCGTCGCGGCACGCCTGGGTGCCACCACCGCCTGACCCGCGCGTCGCGGCGTTTGCCGAAAGCGCAAGAACCGGGATCCTTGACGGGCTCCGGATGCCGCAGACGGCGAAAACTCCCGGAATCGCGGCCTAGACTGGACCACTGTGAGTGAGCCCGTCGACGTCGTCCTGATCGGTGGTGGCATCATGAGTGCCACCCTCGGAACCCTGCTGAAGAAGCTGCAGCCCGACTGGAAGATCGTCGTGCTCGAGCGGCTGAGCGAGCTCGCCGAGGAGTCGTCCAACGCGTGGAACAACGCCGGCACGGGACACTCGGCGCTGTGCGAGCTCAACTACATGCCGAACGCCGCCGACCCCGCGAAGGCGGTCGGCATCAACGAGCAGTTCCAGGAGAGCCGCGAACTGTGGTCCGCGCTCGTCGAGGACGGTGTGCTGGATGCCCCGTCGACGTTCATCAACCCGACGCCCCACATGACGTTCGTGCGCGGCGAGAAGGACGTCGCCTACCTCAAGGCGCGCTACGAGACCCTGCGTCAGCAGCCCCTGTTCTCGACGATCGAGTACTCGGAGGATTCCCGCGTCATCAACCAGTGGGCACCGCTGCTGATGGACGGGCGGCTCAAGGCGGACCTCCCGTTCGCGGCCACGCGCGTCACCGCGGGCACGGACGTCGATTTCGGGGCGCTCACCCGACAGCTCTTCTCCCACCTCGCATCCGAAGGCGTCGAGGTGCGCACCAACATCGAGGCGCGGAAGCTCAAGAAGCGCCCGGACGGCACGTGGCGCGTCTCGTACCGCCGCTCTCTCGGCCGCACCCCCGGGACGATCGACGCACGCTTCGTGTTCGTCGGCGCGGGCGGGTGGGCCATCAAGCTGTTGCAGTCCTCGGGCATCCCCGAGATCAAGGGCTACGGCGTCTTCCCGATCGGCGGGCAGTGGCTGAAGACCTCCGACCCCGCGATCGTCGCCCGCCACAAGGCGAAGGTCTACTCTCAGGCGGCCGTCGGCGCCCCGCCCATGTCGGTGCCGCACCTGGATGCCCGTGTCGTCGACGGTGAGTCGTCGCTGCTGTTCGGCCCGTTCGCGACGTTCAGCCCCAAGTTCCTGAAGAACGGCCACTGGTGGGACATCATCGCCCAGGTACGGCCGTCGAACCTCTTCAGCATGCTGAAGGTGGCCGTCACGAACCTCGACCTCGTGAAGTACCTCATCTCGGAGCTCGCCAAGAACCACCGCCGCAAGGTGGAGAGCCTGCGCGAGTTCATGCCCACGGCGAAGGATGCCGATTGGGAGCTCCTCAACGCCGGCCAGCGCGCCCAGGTCATGGTCGGAGGCCAGCTGAAGCTCGGCACGGAGGTCGTGACGGCGGCCGACGGGTCGATCGCGGGCCTCCTCGGCGCCTCGCCGGGGGCGTCGACGGCGGCATCCATCATGCTCGGGCTCCTGGGGACCTGCTTCCCCGATCGGATCGCCGAGTGGGAACCGGAGCTCAAGCGCCTCATCCCGAGCTACGGTGAGAAGCTCAACGCCGAGCCCGCTGCGGCGGAGAAGTCGCTCGAGGCCACGGCCGAGGCCCTGAGCATCAACCCCTGAGCATCAACCCCTGAGCATCAACCCCTGAGCAGGCGCAGGGCGGCCGTAGACTTCTGCGGTGGCAAAACTGTACTTCCGCTATGGCGCGATGAACTCCGGCAAGTCGACCGCGCTCCTGCAGGCCGCGTTCAACTACGAGGAGCGCGGGCAGCACGTGCTCCTCGCGAAGCCCGAGATCGACACCAAGGGCGCGGACCGGATCTCCAGCCGCCTGGGGGTCGACCGTGAGGTCGACTTCCTGATCGGAGCGCAGGACGACGTGCGCGCGCTGGTCGCGGAGCAGGCCGCACGGTTCGAGGGCGGCGTCGCGTGCATCCTCATCGATGAGGCGCAGTTCCTCACGCGCGCGCAGGTGGACGATCTTCTGCGGATCGTGGTGGAGGAGCGTATCCCCGTGCTCGCGTACGGCATCCGCACCGACTTCCAGACCCGTGCCTTCCCGGGGTCGGCGCGTCTGCTCGAGCTGGCCCACAGCCTCGAGGAGCTGAAGACCATCTGTCGCTGCGGCCGCAAGGCGCTCTACAACGCGCGCCTCGTGGGTGGTCGGTTCGTCTTCGACGGCGACCAGGTCGCCATCGACGAGCTCTCGCACGAGAAGGTCACCTACGAGTCGATGTGCGCGGAGTGCTACCTGCGCGAGTCGGGCGGGCGACTGAACTGATCCACATCTCGCGCCGTGTTGCAAGGTAAGACCACCGGAGATAATGTGGTCTGACAACGAAGGGCAGACTATGGCGGAGAACACGCCTGCACGCGCGTGGCGCGTCGTGCTGGAGAAGATCGAAGGCGATTTGCTCGCCGGGACACTCGGCCCGGGAGACCGGCTGCCACCCGAACGCGAACTCGCGGCGACCCTCGGAGTCGGGCGATCGAGCGTGCGCGAAGCGTTGCGGGTGCTCGAGGTCATGGGCCTCATCCGCACGGCGACGGGCTCCGGCCCGACAGCGGGCGCGATCGTCACGGCGACCCCTCACGGCGGTCTCGCGCAGCTTCTGCGGCTCCAGGTCGCGGCCCAGGGCTTCCCGATCCCCGACGTGTACGAGACGCGTCTGCTGCTCGAAGAGTGGGCGGTCGCGCACCTCGCGGCCCGCCCTGATGCCGACCTCGACGACGCGCGCGCGACCCTCGCCGCCATGGATGCCGAGGGCATCGGCCTGGAGGACTTCCTCGCACTCGACACGCAGTTCCATGTGCGCCTCACCGAGGCATCCGGCAACCTCGTCGTCTCGGCGACGATGGCGGGGCTCCGGGAGACGATCGAGAGTTACATCCGCGCCGGAGCGCGGCGCGTGCCCGACTGGGCCGCGACGGGGGCGCGGTTGCGCCATGAGCACGCCGGCATCCTCGCCGCGATCGACGCGGGGGATGCCGAGGGCGCGCGAGAGCTCGTACGCGCGCACATCACCGGGTACTACGCCGACGCCGGGCTCCCGGTGCCCACCGACAACTGAAAGGCCGCTCATGGTCCAACGACAGCTTCCGAAGATCCCCGAACTGCTGGAACTCATGCAGTTCAAGAAGCCCGAGCTCGACGGCGTCAAGCGCCGCCTCGACGGTGCGCTCACGATCGCGGACCTCCGCACCATCGCGAAGCGGCGCACGCCGAAGGCCGCCTTCGACTACACCGACGGCGCAGCGGAGGGCGAGATCTCGCTCGGGCGTGCGCGCCAGGCGTTCGAGGACATCGAGTTCCACCCCGACATCCTCCGCCCCGCAGCGGACGTCGACACGTCGGTGGAGATCCTCGGCGGTCCCTCCGCGCTCCCGTTCGGCATCGCGCCGACCGGCTTCACCCGCCTCATGCAGACCGAAGGCGAGATCGCCGGCGCCGGGGCGGCCGGGGCCGCAGGCATCCCCTTCACGCTGTCGACGCTCGGCACGACGTCGATCGAGAACGTGCGCGCCGCGAACCCGTACGGGCGCAACTGGTTCCAGCTGTACGTCATGCGCGAGCGCGAGATCTCCTACGGACTCGTCAAGCGTGCCGCGGATGCCGGGTTCGACACCCTCATGTTCACGGTCGACACTCCCGTCGCCGGCGCTCGCCTGCGCGACAAGCGCAACGGCTTCTCGATCCCGCCGCAGCTCACGGTCGGCACGATCGTCAATGCGATCCCGCGGCCGTGGTGGTGGATCGACTTCCTGACGACCCCGAAGCTCGAGTTCGCGTCGCTGTCGACGACCGGAGGCACCGTCGGGGAGCTCCTCAACGCCGCCATGGACCCGACGATCAGCTACGACGACCTGCAGGTCATCCGCTCGATGTGGCCCGGCAAGATCGTCATCAAGGGCGTACAGAACGTCGCCGATTCGAAGCGCCTCATCGACCTCGGCGTCGACGGGATCGTCCTCTCCAACCACGGCGGGCGTCAGCTCGACCGCGCGCCCGTGCCGTTCCGGCTGCTCCCCGAGGTCGTCCGCGAGGTCGGCAAGGATGCCACGATCATGGTCGACACCGGCATCATGAACGGTGCCGACATCGTCGCCGCGATGGCGCTCGGCGCGAAGTTCACGCTGATCGGTCGCGCGTATCTGTACGGCCTCATGGCCGGCGGGCGCCGCGGCGTCGACCGGACGATCGCGATCCTGCGCGACGAGATCGAGCGGACCATGAAGCTCCTCGGCGTCTCGACGATCGCCGAACTGGAGCCGCGTCACGTCACGCAGCTGCAGCGCCTGACCCCGGTTCCGGGCGTTGGGGGAGCGGCCCCCGCTCCTGCACGACGCGCGGCGGCGCGGGCGAAGGCCTGAGTCAGCGCCCGGGAAGCGTCGGGATGAGCTCGGCGAGGAACGCCGCCGTGTCGGGCCATCCCTCGACGGCCTGACACGCGACGCCGAGGGCGAGCACGGGGTAGTCGTTGCCGTGCTCGTCCAGGCGGTCGCCGACGAAGAGCATGTCGTCGAGCGGGATGCCGGTCTGCTCGGCGAGTCGCGTCATGCCGTACGCCTTGTCGATGCCGCGCTCGGTGATGTCGACCGAGGTGGAACCGCCCGAGCGGACCTCGAGATCGGGGACGCGGGCGGCGACGGCATCCCGCAGCGCGTTCTTCTTCGCGCCGGTCGGATCCCACGCACTCTTCGCGTCGACGGGCGCCGACTGGCCGAGCGCGGAGAACGTGATCTGCGAGCCGCGGTCTTCGAGGATGTCTCCCCACGTCTCGCTCTCCCAGAGCCCGAGCCGACGCGCCTCCTCTTCGACAGCCGTGAGCGCGCGGGTCTTCTGGTCGTCGGTCAGCGACCGGGCGTACACGGTCTCGACGCCGTCGGGCGTCAGGCGGTAGTACTGCGTGCCGCACGTCGGCATGAGGTGGAAATGCGATGCGACCGCCGCGGATGCCTCGGGCAGCCGGTCGACCACTTGCGACGTGAACTGGGCGAGCTGGCCGCCCGAGATGATCGCCACCTCGACGCGCTCGGCGAGGGCGACGAGCAGGTCGGCGATGATCGGGTCGATCGCGCTCTTGGAGGGTGCGAGCGTGTCATCGAGATCGAAAGCGACCAGGCGAGGGGTGGACATGAGGGCTGCTCCGTTTCCAGGGGATCTGCGACGAAGGGCTCCGCCGGTGATTCCGGTGGAGCCCTTCTGCGGTCGGGGTGACAGGATTTGAACCTGCGGCCTCTTCGTCCCGAACGAAGCGCGCTACCAAGCTGCGCCACACCCCGTGGCAACCCTCCGAGTCTACAGCGTCAGAGGCATCCTGCCGAATCGGCGCGTGGTCGTGTTCACGCCGCGGCACGCAGGGTGAGGACGGATGCCTCCGGCAGGCACGCGAATCGCACGGGGGCGTAGATCGAGTGCCCGAGCCCGGCGGAGACGTTCAGCGGCACGGAGCGCCCGTCGTGGGACCACGTGCTGAGCCCGCGTGCCTGGTCGCGGGGGATGTCGCAGTTCGCGACGAGCGCAGAGGGGGAGAACGGGATCCGCACCTGACCGCCGTGGGTGTGGCCCGCGAAGATCATGTCCGCACCGAGGTCGGTGAAACGATCGAGCACGCGGCGGTACGGCGCGTGGGTCACGCCGAGGGTGAGCGCGGCGGGCGTCGACCGGCGGAACAGCGGCGGCCGCCGGAGAGCGGAGATCGCCTCGGGCAGGACGTCGAGGTCGTCCCAGTCGCGATGCGCATCGTCCACGCCGAACGCGTCGATCGCGAGGCCCGCCACGGAGATTGCGGCCGCGCGGTTGTCGAGATCGCTCCAGCCGAGGTCGTCCGCGAAATAGGCGTCCATCGCCGCGGTGTCGAGGTCGACGCCCCGATGCGGGCGCGTCGACGGGCCCTGGAAGTAGCGCAGGGGGTTCCGCGCCGAGGGGCCGACGACGTCGTTGGAGCCGTGGACGAACAAGCCCGGGACGCCGCGCAGGGGCGCGAAGGCGGCGCGGATGCCGGCGAGTCCGTCTTCGTGCCCGAGGTTGTCACCCGTGTTGATCACGAGGTCGGGCTGGGCCTGTTCGGCGAGCTGCGCGATCCACCGCTGCTTGCGATGCTGCCACGGCGCCATGTGCGCATCGGAGAGATGCAGCACCGTGAGGGTCGGGGAGCCGGGCGGGAGGATCGCGAGGTCGTGACGGCGCACGGTGAACAGATACCGCTCGATGCACGTGCCCCAGACGGCCGCCGAGACGGCGACCGCCCCCGCCGCCGTCACAGCGGTGAGGGCGGTCGATGCCGCCCGCGTCACGGGCGTCCGCAGTTCTTCGCCTGGTACTGCACCGTGATCGGGGTGTTGGCGTTCACGACCGTTCCGGCGGGCGGGTTGGTTCCGGTCACGCCGCCGCGGTCGGGGCCGGTATCGCTCGCCGTGCACTGCTTGTCGACCTGACCGAAGCCCGCCTGCCGCAACTGCTGCACGGCCGCGTCGGGGTCGCCGCTCACCGCCGGCAGGGTGATGCCCTGACCGTTGCTCGGGCGGATCGTGACGGTGGTGCCGCCCGCGACCTTGCCGGCGCCGGGGTCCTGCTGGATGACCGTGCCGGCGGACTCGACGCCGTCGACCGGATCGCCGACCGTCACGCCGAAGCCCGCGCCCTGGAGGGTCGTGGTGGCCTGATCGATCGACATCCCGATGACGCTCGGAAGGTCCGTGAGGATCTGCTTCGTGAGGTCCTTGCTGGGCGGGGGGAAGTTGTCTCCGCCGAACTTGGCATTCGCGGCGCCCTGCATCTTCGGCCAGATGGCGTTGCGGATGCGGGAGAGCTGCCAGCCGTTCTCGCGGTGGTCGTTGAGCTTCGCGTTCACACCGTTGACCGCGTTGGCGTTGCCGACCCACACGACGGTCGCGACCTTCGTCGACGCGCCATCCATCCAGGTCTGCTCGTACTGGTGGATACCGGTCTTTCCGAACACGGGCACACCGTCGCCGATGCGCGCGCCGACACCCGTGCCGCTCATGACGCCGACAAGGGTGTACGCGGCGGTCGCGGCGACGTCAGGAGACAGCTTCTGCTCGCACGACGGGGGCGGAGTGATGTCGTTGCCGTCGGCATCCAGTGCCTTGTCGATCGCGCGCGGAGCGCAGAGCATGCCGTTGCCGGCGACAGCGGCATAGGCCGCGGCCATGTCGACCGGCGCGACGGCCGAGGAGCCGAGCACGTTGTACGGCGCATTCGCGGGGGAGGTCGACCATGACGGCACCTGGGTCAGCGGCGTTCCATCGCCCCACGTGACGCCCATCTGCCCGGCGACCTCGTTCGTCGAGCAGACCGGGATCTGCTCCGCCATCGCGAGGAAGCCCGAGTTCAGCGAGTCGCGGGTGAAGTTGTAGATGGTGCCGCTGTACCCCGAGTTGTTCTCGAAGTTACCGATGTGGTTCGGCTTTCCGCTGTTGTCGGCGAAGACCTTTTGCGTCGCGCCGTCGCACGTCTGCACGTTCTTGACGCCGACACGCCCGTTGATGACCTGGTTGACGGACTTGCCCTGCTGCAGCCAGTTCAGCAGGCTGAACACCTTGTACGTCGATCCGGCGGGATGCCCGATGCTGCCGCCGTTCTTCTCGCGGACGTTGTAGTTGACCGGGGTCGTGCCCGGCACGTCGCCTGTCGCGCTGTACGGCCGGTTCTGCACCATGGACAGGACGCGGCCGGTGCCGACCTCGACTTGCACGCCCGACGAGCCGAGGTCCATGTAGCTCACCGTCGCGGGGACGATCGAGATCGCATTCAGCGCGGCCTGCTGCAGGTCGGGGTCGAGGGTCGTGTAGATCTTCATGCCGCCGCGGCGGAGGTTCGACGCGCGCGTGTCGTCGTCCTTGCCGAACGCCGGGTCGGCGAGCAGGACGGAGCGCACGTTCTCGCAGAAGAACTCCGCGCCCACGGCCTCCTGGCAGCCCTGCTTGCGCTCGGTGACGGCCGGCGTGATCGGGGAGGCATCGGCCTCGTCGTACTCGGCCTGGGTGATCTTGCCGTCATCGAGCATGCGCCCCAGCACATAATGCCGACGGTCGAGGGTCAGCTTGTAGCCGTCCGCCGCACTGTTGACCATCTCGCCGGACTTCAGCTGCACGGAGCCGTCGGGCTTGTCGATGCGGTAGGTGTTCGGCGCCTGCACCATGCCGGCGATCGTCGCTGCCTGCGCGATCGAGAGGTTCGCGGCGTCGACGCTGAAATAGTGCTGCGCGGCCGCGCCGATGCCGTACGTGGTGCCGCCGAAGTGCGCGATGTTGAGGTAGCCGAGGAGGATCTCGTCCTTCGTGTACTTCTTCTCCAGCTGGATGGCGTAGCGCATCTCCTGGAGCTTGCGCTGGTAGCCCTCGGAGCCCGTGCTGACCGTCGTGGTGTCGTAGCAGGCCTTGACCTTGTCTAGGTCGTTGCCGGCCGTGCGCTCGCAGTTCTGCTGGCGCACGTTCTTCACGTACTGCTGGGTGATCGACGAGCCACCGCGATTCGATCCACTCGAGGCGTTGCCGACGAGGGCGCCGAGCGTGCCGACGAGGTCGACGCCGCCGTGGGTGTAGAAGTTCTTGTCCTCGCTGGAGAGGATCGCGTCGTACATGATCGGGTTGACCTGGTCGAAGGTCACCGGGATGCGGTTCTGGTCGTAGAACTGCGCGAACATGACGTCGTTGCCCGCGGAATCCTTGCGGTACATCTCGGTCGGGAGCATGAGCGGGTCGATGTCGAGTGCGCCCGGCATGTTGTTGAACGAGTCGACAGCGCTCGTCGCCGCATAGCCGGAGAGGGCGATGGCGGGGGTCACGGTCGCGGTGATGAGAACACCGGCGACGACGCTGAGTCCGACGACTCCGGCGAAGCCTCCGAGCACGCCGGCGGCCGTCCTTTTCAGATGGGGCATAGGCTGATCGTAAGGGAGAACCCTGGGCGAAGCCTTGGTGGGCGCGCCTCGGGTCGCACCGCCGCACCATCGCCGTCCTCGCCCCAGGAGAGTCCATGACCACGTGGGAATACCTCACCACGCCGCTGCTCGTCCACAACACCGCTGCCATCCTCAACAACTGGGGCAAGCAGGGGTGGGAACTCGTCCAGGTGGTCCCCGGACCCGAGGGCGGGCTCGTCGCCTACTTCAAGCGCCCCGTCGGCGCAGGCGCGGCCAACGCCGGACTCGGCGCCGCGGCAGTCGCCGCCCAGCAGTTCGAGGGCCAGGCATGAGCGCCGTGGTCTCGGCGCGACTCGCCGAGCTCGGTATCGAGCTGCCGCCCGTCGTCCCGCCCGTGGCCGCGTACATCCCCGCGACCGTGCACGGCGATCTCGTCTACACGTCGGGTCAGCTGCCGATGATCGCAGGCGCGCTGCCGGCGACCGGCAAGGTCGGCGCTGACGTGGATGCCGCCGATGCGAAGGCCCTCGCGCGCCAGTGCGCGCTGAACGCGATCGCGGCGGCGGCGGATGCCGTCGGCGGGCTCGACCGGCTCACGCGCGTCGTGAAGGTCACCGGCTTCGTGGCATCCGTGCCCGACTTCACCGGCCAGCCCGGTGTCGTCAACGGCGCGAGCGAACTGCTCGGTGAGGTGTTCGGCGACGCAGGCCGGCACGCCCGTTCGGCGGTCGGGGTGCCGGTCCTGCCGCTCGATTCCCCCGTCGAGGTCGAGGTCGTCTTCGCGTTCGCCTGAGCGCGCGGTTACTTCACCTGCGCTGAGATGACGCTCATGACGGCGGTGTCGGCGAGGGTCGTCGTGTCGCCGACCTCGCGGCCTTCGGCGACGTCGCGGAGGAGGCGCCGCATGATCTTGCCCGAGCGCGTCTTCGGCAGTTCGCCGACGATGTAGACGTCGCGGGGGCGGGCGATCGGGCCGATCTGCTCGCCGACCCACTTGCGCAGTGCGTCCGCGAGGCCTTCCGGCGAGTGCGTGTCGAGGTAGCTCTGCTTCACGATCACGAACGCAACCACCGCCTGACCGGTTGTTGTCAAGGTATGCGTCAGTGATCGGTTCGTTGGGGTTGAGCGGAGAGGGGCGACGTTGTCATTCTCGTCGTCGGCCAGTGAGGCGTTTGAGTGAGGGTCCGTCGTCGAGAATGACGAAGGTCATGATCTGTCGACGGATCAGGGATGATCTCGAGGACGACGAGTTTGGTGTCCAGCGTCAGGAAGAGGACCGCCGCGCCCTCGCGGCGAGTATGGCGACACCGGACCCCCGACATCCGGCGCGGGCGAGGATCCGCCAGCCTACGGGGAGATGTTCGCGCGGGCGCGGAGTCCCCGCACATCATCGCTTATCCGAACTTTCGCGTCACACGACGAGCGCTTGAGCTCGAAGACTCGATCAGGTTGAACCCTCACGCGCGCGAGGACCTGGCGCTGACCCGTGGTGGTTTGCGGTGCTGCAACCCCGCCCAAGCGAGCGAACCCGGCCTCGTCGCCGCATCGCCCGGCGTGGGACGAAGACGTGAGGATCTGCGCGGCGACGAGAGTGCCGATGCCAGGCACGGTGAGGAGGCCGCGACAAGTCTCGCGGACGATCGGCCTCCCTCCGTGTCACCTCATCAGACGCGCGCACGGCGTCGCGTCCGGAGCGATGAGCCGATCAGTGCGCCCGCTCCGAGCATGAGCAGTGCTGCCCCGACCCAGGGTGCCGGGCTCAACTCGCCTCCGGTCGCGGCGAGTTCATTGCGCTGCACGGTCACCGCGGCAACGACGGTGAGGCCGATGTCGTCGAAGCTGAGGATGAGGTGGTGCTCCCCGTTCGTGACGCCGGTGAGGTCGAAGCCGCCGGTGATGGCGGCGTGGTCCCACTGAACAGTGCCGAGCGATACCGGGGTCGATCGCATGTTGCCGATGATCGACGACTGTGAACCCTGCATCTTCGCCAGGAATGAGGACATCAGGTCGAATGCTTCACTGCGCTTGTCGGTCAAGCTGGCCAGTCGCAACATATCCATCTGCTGAGTGTTCGTGACGGCTGCGCGTTCTGCGCGCAGCGTTGCGACGAGGTCGGCAGCGGCCGTTCTCGCCTCGGTGGAGTCCGACGTCGCCGAAAGGAGAATGTGCGACTCCACGGCCGGGTGTGCGGCCGCGATCGCTGTGGCCAGCGACTCATCAGTCGGCCCGGCGACGTATGCGTTCAGAGCCGTGATGGCCGCGTCGAGCGTGACCACGCGGGCGTTGCGTTTCTGCACATCTGTGACCTGAGAGGAAAGCTGCTCGTCGAGCAGACGGACACGCTGATCCTGGACAGCGCGCAGAGCCCCTTCGAGATCGAATGCGGTGAGCGAGATTTCGTTCACGGTCACACCCGGCAGCCTGGAGACCACCGGCGACAGCAGCTGGGATGCGACGGCCGCCTCGCTCGTAGACGGCCGCTCCGCGAGGCCGAGCGCCTGTCCCGAGCCGTTGAGGAGAGGGAATGTGACATTCGGTGTGCCCGCCGCGGCCGCGAGCAGGTCGGCAAGCTCGGGCTCCGAGATGCCGCTGAAAGCGCCGGTGAGGCCGACATCGTCCGGGCGCTGGAAGACCGCGATGTAGGCCTGCTGTACCGGGTCGGTGGAGGGCGTGGGCGTCGGTGTCGGGGTGGCGGTGGGCGTCGGTGTCGGGGTGGCGGT
>Ga0209922_101906_pt1 | contig 19107 bp, 16 predicted proteins | sample ThiBiot_500_biof_FD_183946 | JGI IMG/M metagenome (GOLD analysis project Ga0209922, IMG submission 183946) | Wastewater bioreactor microbial communities from Cape Town, South Africa - Thiocy_expt_500_biof (SPAdes) | ecosystem: Engineered > Bioreactor > Thiocyanate-remediating > Anaerobic-Aerobic ...
CGCCGCACCCACCGTGCAAGTTGCTCCCGCTCCTCACCGGTGAGCTCCAGCGGGGTCTTCGGGCGTCCAGTGCGCGGCATGCCCCATTCTACAACTAATCCAATGAATTACTGGCGCACGACACTAGCCGACTGTGAGCGCGGGGAGTTGCTCGGCTGTGCCGGTGACGATGAGCCGGAGATCAGCGTGTGTTTCGTCAATGTCCCAGTCGACAACGGCGCAACAGCTAGTCTCGGCTGCGACCAGTTCCCGCAGCCGGCGGGTGGAGCCGTCGAACTTGGCGAAGTGGATTGCTAGGCACGAGTCAGTGCGCTCGGTTTCCAACACGTATCACCGACGACGTCTTCGACGCCTCCTCAAGCGCCCTCATCATCGGCAACTAGCGACACAAAGCGATCACAGAACACCGCCAAAGAGCCCCGAACTCCACACTCGAGAAGGCCGCCGCCTTCTACGAAAACGTCGTCGGCCTCGAGCGTGCCCCGTTCTCCCCGCCGCACGCGGTCGTCTTCGCGACTCAGCCCGCCTTCGCGGTGCGCGACGCCGCACCGGGCGTCGATCTCGAGGCAGGCCCCCTGGGCCTCGGAGTCGCCCTGTGGCTGCATGACCCCGAGGCATCCGAGCGGCACACGGCGATGGCCGCCGCCGGGGCGACGATCCTGCAGGGCCCCTTCGAGGGCCCGTTCGGCGACACGTTCGTCTTCCAGGACCTCGACGGCTACGCGATCACGCTCCACTCGCGCACGACGCCCTGAGCGGACACCACGCGCGGCGGCCACGAGCGGCGCCGCGCGTGCGGATTGGCGCGCCCCGCACGCCCCTGGGAGACTGGATGCCATGACGACCGCACCGCTCCAGACGTTCGAGCCGGATGGCCGCGCCATCGCCTACATCGACGAGGGCACCGGTCCCGCCGTCATCCTCATCCCCGAGACGGGCCAGGACATCGCCTCGCTCGGCACGCTCGCCTCGATCCTCGTCGAGGAGGACTTCCGCGTCGTGCGGCTCGCGCCGCTCGATCCCGCCGCCGACCGGCACGACCTCGCGCGGACCGTCGTCGACATCATGGATGCCGTGGGGCTCGACCACTCCTGGATCGGCGGCCACGGGTTCGGCGGCACCGTCGCCCGGACGGTCCCCGCCGACCACCACGACCGCGTCAACGGCGTGCTCCTGCTCGCGCCGGAGCCCGCGGACATCCCCCTCGCGGACGACATCCCCGTGCTCGTCATCCACGGCACGGGCGACGAGGTCACTCCCCTCTCCGAGAGCGAGCGGCTCGTGGCATCCGCCCCCGCGCTCGCGAGCCTCAAGACGGTCGAGGGCGCGGGGCACCTGTTCCCTGCGACGCACCCGGGCGAGACCTCCTGGTTCATCGAGGACTACCTGGACTGGGACTGAGTTCCCCGGCGGTTCGCAGGTAGAGGCCCTACCCTCGACCCAACACCGCGATCCCGGGAGGCACCGATGCGCAGAACGCTCGGCGCGGCATCCGCCGCCGCACTCGCCCTCATGCTCGCGGCCTGCGCCTCCGGAGCGACGATGAGCGACCCCACCCCGACGCCTCCCGCGAGCACGCGTCCGCCGTTCCAGACGACGACACCCGGGCCCGTCGACCCGACGGGGACCCCCACCGACGTCCCGCCGGCGCGATGGGATGCCATCGTGGCCGACCTCTCGAGCCGCGGCGTCGCCGACGCACCCGCACTCGTCTCGGCGACCGCCGTCACCTTCAGCGACGGCTCGCTGGGTTGCGCGTCGCCCGGACAGTCGTACACACAGGCCCTCATCGACGGCATGCGCGTCGTCGTCACCGCGGGCGACAAGACGTACGACTACCGGTTCGGCACGGGCGACGACCCCGTCCTCTGCACCCGCTGAGCGGCATCCCGCACCGAGCGGACGGTCACCGAGCCATGGCGCGACGAGACCCGTGCCGCGCCGCGCCCACACACACCGAAGGGGCGGAACGCCCGCGCGTCCGCCCCTTCGGCTGGAATGGGTTACTTCACCTTCACCAGCAGCGCCTCACCGGCGCCCGACGGGTTGTCGAAGACGACGACCATCGTGCCCAACGGCTTCTGCGCGGCGACCTGCGCGGCGTTCACGGCGACGTCGACCGAGGCGGAGCCCCGTGACGGCACGTCGACGAACTGACCGTTGCTGATCGCGGGAGCGGTCGGGTCGTACGTCGCCCAGCCGTTCACCGAGTCCTTCCCGCCGTTGACGCTGGACGTCTGCACCGTGTAGTTGAACGCCCCCGTGATGCCGAGGTCGCTCGCGTACACCGGTAGCAGCAGCGTGCTCGAGTCGGTCGGGGACTGCGTCTGGAAACCGCTCGCCGCCGTCGCCCCGGTCTTCGCGTTGACGATGAACACCTCGGACAGGCCGTTGTTGTCCCCCGCACGCACGGCGCCGGAGTCCGCCGACAGCACGATCCAGTCGGCCTGACCGTCCCGGTCGGTGTCGAGGATCACGTCGTACTCGTTGCTTGCCGCGTTCGACCAGCGGTGGTGCATGTTGAGGGCGAACACCATCAGGTGATCCGACTGCACACCGGCGGCACGGATGTCGTACCCCGTGTCGGGCAGGGTCCTCGCGATGTCCTTCCCGTTGGACAGGCCCCACGTGTACACATCGGCGCCGGCGGATGCCTGCGCACCGAAGATGTTCCACAGTGAGATCTTCTTCGTGGCATCCGTCACCTTCTGCTTGCCGGTGAACAGCGCCGAGGTCGGCGACGACACCGTGCTCGTCGAGCGCGGCACGAGCAGGTACGGCACGCGCAGCGTCGAGTCCTTCGCGGTCAGGGTGATGTCACCCGAGATCTCGTAGAACGTGAACTGGTCGCCCGCGACGACGGAGGTCGGGATGTCCTTGGCGGATGCCGTGACGCTCAGTAGCAGCTTGGCGGAGCTGCCCGGGCGCACCGTGATCGACTTCGTCGACAGGCTCACCTTCGCCTTCGCGGACTGCGCGGACGGCGACGTCGACACCTTGTAGGTGACCGACTTCGGACCGTCGTTGCGGACGGTGACCGTCTTGATCCCGGCGAACCCGAGCGGCGACTCCTGGAAGCCGAAGCTCAGCGCCGACTCGCGCGCCCAGCCGCTCTCCGTCCGGAATGCGTCGCCCGTCGCGGTGACGGTCGTCGCGACGGCCTGCGCCGCATCGACGAGACCCACGCCGCCGATCGTCAGGCTCTGCCCGGCGACCTTCTCGGGGTCGGCGGTCGAGACGACGGAGGCGGCGACCTGCGGAGCGCTCCACGAGGGGTGCGCCTGCACCGACAGCGCCGCGACGCCGGCGACGTGCGGTGCGGCCATCGACGTGCCCGACAGAGTCACCGCGCCGTTTCCGGAGCCGACCGCCGCCGAGACGATCGAGACACCGGGCGCCGCGACATCGGGGCTGATGGCACTGTCACCCGACCGGGGGCCGGACGAGGTGAACGAACCGTACCCGCGGAAGCCGGGGTTCGAGATCTGTGCGTCGGCGAAGGTCGCCGTCGCGCCGGTCGTGAACACGGGACCGTTCGACGAGCGGACGCCGAGGAACGGGATCGTGACGTTCGCGGGCTCGCCCGTGTCGGCGTTCTCCGTGATCGCGCCCTCGAACGGCGGCAGGTCGTTGCTGCTGTTCACCATGAGCGCCGCGGCCGCACCGGCCTCCTGCGCGTAGATGGCCTTCGCCACTCGCGCGCACGTGCCGCGCGTGGAGACCGCGAGCTGGTTCTGGCCCGGAGCGACGCCCGCCTTCGTGTACGCGGCGACGGAGCAGCCGAGCGCCTCGTTCTCGGGCGTCGCGGGGTCATCGACGAGGCGCACGACCGACAGCGTGCCGAGGCCCGCGACGGAGACGCCGTTGGCGTTGATGGCCTCGATGGGCTGACCGCCGACGGTGATCGTCGCGCCGGGGAAGCCCTCGGCGCTGTCGACGGCCGAGACGGCGATCACGCCGTCACCCGTCCCCGGCGACCCGGTGAGGTACGGGTTGTGGCCGGCGTTTCCGGCGGATGCCACGACCACGACGCCCGCGCCGACGGCGTTGGCCGCCGCGACGGCATCCGGGTCGTCACCGCGACCGAAGGAGGATCCGAGCGACATGTTCACGACGTCCATGCCGTTCTCGACGGCCCAGTCGAGGGCGGGGACGACCATGTCGGTCGAGCCGCCGCAGCCGAACACACGGATCGCGTAGAGGTCGGCCTTCGGCGCGACTCCCGGGCCGACGCGGAACGCGTTGCCCGGCGTCGTGCTGTCGTACGGCCCGGTGAACCCGGTGCCGTCGGCGAGGACGCCCGAGCCTCCGGCCGTGCCGGCGACGTGCGAGCCGTGACCCTGGCAGTCGAGCGGGTTGGAGTCCGGGTGCGGGACCGGCTGGTAGCTCGCGCTGCTGGGGTCCGCGTTGTACGAGTCGCCGACGAGGTCGATCCCGCCCTTGATGCGCGGGGCACCGGGCCCGAACAGCGCCGGGTCGGCAGGCTGGGTCTCGGCGGCATGCGCGGCCTCGTAGGCCGCCGCCGTTCCAGGACCGCCGAAGGTCGCGTGCGTGTAGTCGATGCCGGTGTCGATGATCGCGACCTTGACGCCCTGACCGGTGAATCCGGTGTTCTGCCAGACGGCCGGCAGACCGAGGTACGGCACCGAGACGGCGTTGTCGATCGAGTAGGTGCGGACCGGGTGGATCGCGACGACCCCGGGCAGCGACGCGACGGCGTCGACCTGGTCGGCGGGGACGGATGCCTGGAATCCGTTGTACGCGGACTGCATCTGCGCCTGGATCTCACCGCCCTTGCCCGTGATGGATCCCTTGATGGAGTCCTGTGCCTTCTTGAGCTTGTTCTTCACCGCGCTGCGTTCGCCCGTGCTGAGCTCCTGCCCGTTCTCCGCCTCCACGACGGCGACGGGGTCGCCCGTCATCTCGATCACGACCGTGACGCGACCGTCGGCGCCGATGGCCGCCGACGAGAAGGACGTGTCGATCGCGCCGCGTGAGGCTGCGGCACGGAACCGCGACGACGGGTCGTCGTCCGGGCTTGCCGCGAGGGCAGCGGAGGCGGGCAATGTCAGCGCGATGGCGCCGACGGCCGCGAGAATGCGTCGTCGCAAGAGGGATCCACCTTTCGAACAGGACTCACACCTCCGGGTGGGAGGTGACTGAAAGGAGGCTATGCATCTGCCGTACGCCGAGGGAACCTCGATGAGAACATCCTCATCGGGGAGCCGGGCGGAGGTCAGGCGATGCGGGTCCCCGGCGGCAGGGTGCGGGCGGGCGTACGCGTGCGCGTCCACGCCCACCACAGCAGCAGCGCGGCGAGCAAGACCTGGACACCGAGACCGACGAACCAGCTCGGCACGGTCGTGGCGATGATCTCCTCCGGGGTCGGCCCGCTCCGGTACTCGGCTCCGTCGAGATACTGCGGATCGCACTCGTCCCACGTGCTCTGCAGCTCCGGCGCCGACTGCGCTCCGCGGACGGCGGTCTTGATCCATCCGAACAGGTCGTCGGGGTTGCCGTGCCGGTCGAAGCTCGTCGGGGTGGCATCCGCGAGGATCACGAAGGGATTCGACGACAGCAGCCACCACACCCGGTCCGGGCGCGGCACGCGGTAGGTGTAGCTGTCCCACTCGCCGCAGACCATCTGGTCCGTGTCGCCGTAGCAGTCGTGGCCACCGTCCTTGCAGACGATCTCCCCGTTCGAGTTGTACTCGGCGGACCGGTTCTTCGACGTGAACTCGCTCCCCGCCGCCGTGCTCACGAGCCCGAATCCGATGACGGAGCCGACGGACAGCGCCGCGACGATGAGGTAGGTCACCGCGACGGAGAACAACGGACGCGCGAGGATGCCGGAGATCGCGACCCCGATCGCGGCGACGATCCCGACCTCGACGACGAGGACGACGAGCGAGGTCACGACGGCCCAGCCGTTGACGCCGCCCGCGAGGGTCGCGATCACGAGGAAAGGCACCGCCACCGCGGCGAAGGCGAGGCCGGTGATACATGCCGCGAGGAACTTGCCGAGGAGGATCTCGCCCGTCGTCGCGAGAGTGACCTGGAGGGGGGCGAGCGTCGCGGCGTCACGGTCGCCGTTGATGCTGTTGCCGCTCAGGGTCGGCGAGACGAGCAGGACGAGCAGGAGGGTGACGTACACGACGGCGGAGAACACCCCGGCACCGCCCGTCCCCCAACCGCCGAAGGCGAGGAACGACAGCAGCGTCACACCGATCAGCAGCAGGGCGAAGATGCCGAGCAGCACGTACCACGCGACGGTGCGCACCCGCTGGGTCAGTTCGAGGCGGGCGATCGTCCAGAGCCGTGCGCCGTTCACGAGCGGCCTCCTTCGAGGTCGAGGAACGTGTGTTCGAGAAGGCCCGTGGCCGCGGCGAACTCCGCGACGGGGAGCCCGGCACCGACGAGCGCGGCGAGGGCGGCGGCGGCCCCGGCATCCGTCTCGAACGAGACCAGCAGGTCGCGTCGGTCGATCGGGATGAGGGCCGCGTCGAGGCCGAGGACGCCCGCGACGGGGAGGACCGCGGCGCGGGCGTCGCGGTCGGCGAGACGGATGCGCCACGTGCGGCGGCGGCTCGCGGCCGCCGCGACGCGGTCGCTCGACACGGTCGCCCCGTCGACGAGGAACACCGCCTCGTCGACGACCTCTTCGAGTTCGGACAGGATGTGGCTCGAGATGAGGACCGTGCGCCCCTCGGCGGCGAGGCGGCGCAGGAGCACGCGAAGTTCGACGCGCGCCTGCGGGTCGAGCCCCGAGGCGGGCTCGTCGAGCAGGAGCACCTTCGGATCGTGGACGAGCGCGCGGGCAAGGCCGAGGCGCTGCTTCTGCCCGCGCGAGAAGACCCGCGCCGGGGCGTCGGCGAGGTTCGTGAGGCCCACCTCGTGGAGAAGGCGCGCCGCACCGGCGGCGGAGGTGGCGGCGTCGAGGTCGTAGAGGCGCCCCGTCGCGACGAGGGTCTCACGTGCCGTCAGCGACGACCAGGCGCCGAGGGCATCCGGCATCCATCCCGTGATCGCGCGGACGCCGGCGGGGTCGGTGATGGGGTCGATCCCGCCGATGCGGAGCGACCCGGCATCCGGTGCGAGAAGCGACGCGAGCATGAGGAGCAGCGTCGTCTTGCCCGACCCGTTCGGGCCGATGAGGCCGGTGACCGCGCCGGGGCGCGCTTCGAGGGTGACGTCGCGGACGGCGTGGACATTCCCGAAGGAACGGCGCACGCCGGTGGCGAGGATGCCGGGGGACTCCATGACCCCACACTATGGCGCCGGGGCGCCGGAGCCCAGGATCGGCCTTGCGCCGGCGGCGGAATGTCAGCGGAAGAACGCGACGCCGAGGTCCGGATGATCGACGAAGACGCCGTCGACACCGGCATCCGCGATGATCTGCCATTCGCTCTCGTAGTCGCCGAACGCCGCCTTGCCGCGCCCCGTGCGGAACTGCGCGACGAGGAAGGCGTTCTCGGGGCGGCACGTCCATGTGAAGGCTCGCAGGCCCCGCGCGTGGGCGTCGGCGACGATCGAGGAGGGCCCGGCCGTGCGTCCGCGGCGGTCCGGCGCGAGGATCATCCGCTTGTCGACGCTGATCCCGTCGACGACGCCGACGAGCGCGTCGAGGCCCGCAGGGGCGATCTGGTCCGCGTAGGTCGGGGCCGCGGCGCCGTGCGCGGCGACGAGGTCGAAGGCGCGCCCCTCCGCCTCGACGAGGTAGATGTAGGTGCCGCGGATGCCTCGGGAGCGGAGGGCCGCCAGCACGGTCGACTCGAACGACTCGATGTACAGGGGAAGCTCTCCCCCGCCCCAGCGCGCCGTGCGCAGCTCGTCGGCGATCGACCCGGCCACGTCGTAGCCGAGCCCCGCGAAGTAGGTGGCGTGCTTGATCTCGAGGACGACGCCGATCTCGCGCCCCTGGTCGAGGGATGCCTGACGCACGATGTCGAGGACGTCGCGCAGGCGCAGCGGCGGCTGCGCGTCGTCGAAGCTCGCGCTGCGCGGACGGAGCTTCGGGAGTCGCTCGCGACAGCGGAGCGTGGAGAGCTCGGCCCACGTGAAGTCCTCGGTGAACCAGCCGGTCATCTCGACGCCGTCGATCGTCTTCGTGGTGCGCCGGCCGGCGAACTCCGGGCGGGTCTCGACATCGGTCGTGCCGCTGATCTCGTTCTCGTGCCGGACGACGGCGACCCCGTCCCGCGTCCAGACGACGTCCGGCTCGACGGCATCCACCCCGAGCGCGAGCGCCAGGTCGTACGACGAGCGGGTGTGCTCGGGACGATACCCCGGAGCACCGCGATGACCGATCACGAGCGGACGACGACGCGGCATGCCTCCAGGCTATCGAGGCGGGAGCGCTGAGACTCTCAAAGCGGCCTCACAGCACGAGACCAGCGCCGTGTCCCGCACCCGCGATACGCTGGGGGAACGCGGGATCGCCCCGCGCCTCTTGCATTGGAGTGAGACCACCATGGCCTCGAGCAGCAATCCCGCATTCGCCAACCCCGCGTTCCAAGAGCAGCGCCCCGGGCTGACCCCGCCCGCTGCCCAGACCCAGACCTCCGCCGCGTCCGCGCAGGCCGTCGACGCCGCCGTCCACGCCCAGCTGGAAGGCGCGTTCGCCGCGCCCGCGGCGAGCTCCGCCGACACCGGCCGGATGACGGTGGAGGACACCGTCATGAAGACGATCGGCCTGTTCGCGATCCTCCTCGTCACCGCGGTGGCGGGATGGATCTGGACGATGTCGCCGGTGACCGCGGCGAACCCCGTCCCGACGATGATGCCGTGGATCATCGGCGCCTTGGGCGGCTTCGTCCTCGCGATGATCATCACGTTCACGTCGCGGAAGACCGTGCGCCCGGGCCTCATCTTCGCCTATGCGGCGTTCGAGGGTCTGTTCATCGGCGGCATCTCGGCGTTCTTCGAGTTCATCTGGCCCGGCATCGTCGTCCAGGCGACGATCGCGACCCTCTCGGTCGTCGGCGTGACCCTCGCCCTGTTCGCGAGCGGCAAGATCCGCGCATCCGCGAAGGCCACCAAGATCTTCCTGATCGCGATGGTCGGCTACCTCGTGTTCTCGCTCGTGAACGTCATGCTGATGCTCTTCAACGTCCCGATCGCCGGTGGAGCCTTCGGCCTGCTGAGCAACAAGGTCGCGGGAATCCCGCTGGGTCTCATCATCGGCGTTCTCGTCGTGATCATGGCCGCGTACTCGCTCGTGCTCGACTTCGACTCGATCCAGCAGGGCGTGCGCAACGGCGCCCCCCGCCAGTACGGCTGGCTCGGCGCGTTCGGCCTCATGGTCACGATCGTGTGGCTGTACGTCGAGATCCTGCGCATCATCGCGATCCTCCGCGGCAACAACTGACGCGCGACACCGCGCGTTCTCGAAGGCCCGTCCCCTCCCGGGGCGGGCCTTCGTCGTTCCCACCTCGTCGCGTCCACCCGTCCGTCGCAGACTCCCCGCTCCGGCCGGGACGGAGGTGAGACGACGGATGCCGGGGCGCGCGGCCCCGGCATCCGTCAGGTCACTCCCACTCGATGGTGCCGGGAGGCTTGGAGGTCACGTCGAGGACGACCCGATTGACGTCGCGGACCTCGTTGGTGATGCGGTTGGAGATCTTCGACAGCACGTCGTACGGCAGGCGCGTCCAGTCAGCGGTCATCGCATCCTCCGACGACACCGGACGCAGCACGATCGGATGCCCGTACGTGCGGCCGTCCCCCTGCACACCCACCGACCGGACATCGGCGAGGAGCACGACGGGGCACTGCCAGATCTCGCCGTCGAGGCCGGCGCGAGTCAGCTCTTCGCGCGCGATGGCATCGGCGTCACGCAGGATCTCGAGGCGAGCAGCGGTGACCTCACCCACGATCCGGATGCCGAGGCCGGGGCCCGGAAACGGCTGCCGCCCGACGATCGCCTCGGGGAGGCCCAGCTCACGGCCGATCGCGCGCACCTCGTCCTTGAAGAGGGTGCGCAACGGCTCCACGAGCTCGAACTGCAGGTCTTCGGGGAGGCCCCCGACGTTGTGGTGGCTCTTGATGTTCGCCGTCCCGGTGCCGCCGCCGGACTCCACGACGTCGGGATACAGTGTGCCCTGCACGAGGAACCGGATCGGGTCGCCCTCGGCGGCGGCCTCGGCGATGAGGTCCTGCTGCACCTTCTCGAACGCGCGGATGAACTCGCGCCCGATGATCTTGCGCTTCTGCTCCGGGTCGCTCACGCCCGCGAGCGCGTCGAGGAACGTCTCGCGCGCATCGACCGTGATGAGTCGGACGCCGGTGGATGCCACGTAGTCGTTCTCCACCTGCTCGCGCTCGCCCTTGCGAAGGAGCCCGTGGTCGATGAACACAGCGACGAGCTGGTCGCCGACCGCCTCATGCACGAGCGCCGTCGACACGGCCGAGTCGACGCCGCCGGACAGCGCCGACAGCACGCGGCCCGAGCCGACCTGCTCGCGGATGCGGGCGACCTGCTCGGCGATGACGTTGCCGCTGTTCCAGTCGGCGGGAAGACCCGCCGCCTTGTGCAGGAAGTTGACGATGACGTCCTGGCCGTAGTCCGAGTGCTTGACCTCCGGATGCCACTGCACACCGTAGAAGCACTTCTCCGCGTTCCCGAACGCGGCCACGGGCGTCGCGGACGTCGACGCGAGCACCTCGAACCCGTCGGGCGCGGTCGCGACCTGGTCGCCGTGGCTCATCCACACGTTCTGCTCGGCCGGCTGGCCGCCCAGCAGCACGCCGCCGTCGCCCGTGAGCGAGGCATCCGTCGCGCCGTACTCACGCAGCCCCGTGTTCGCGACCTCGCCGCCGAGCTGCTGCGCCATGACCTGGAAGCCGTAGCAGATGCCGAGGGTCGGGATGCCGAGGCGCAGGATGCCCTCGTCGAGCGACGGCGCGCCCTCTTCGTAGACGGACGACGGGCCGCCGGAGAGGATGAGCGCGACCGGGTTCTTCGCCTCGATCTCGGCCGCCGTCGCGGTGTGCGGGACGATCTCGCTGTAGACCCCGGCCTCACGCACGCGCCGAGCGATCAGCTGGGCGTACTGGGCACCGAAGTCGACGACGAGGACGGGACGCTGGGCGGTCTCGGTCTGGGTGGTCACCGCTTGTTCTCCGTGGGGATCTCGTGGGTCAAAGATGAGCGTTCGGCGCGGGCGTGGAGTTCGTCGGCTTCGCGCTCGGCGAGGTAGGCCTTCACGTCGCGCGCGACGCGCACCTCCATGAAGAACGACAGCAGCGGCACGATGCCGCCGAGGGCGAGGAGCACGAAGCGCGTGAAGTTCCAGCGCATGAGGCTCCACATGCGGAAGCACGCGAAGAGGTAGACGACGTAGAACCAGCCGTGCGCGACGAGGATGCCGAGCGACAGGTTGAGTCCGTCCCCTGTCGATTCCAGTCCACCCGCAGTCTCCATGACGGGTGCGAACCAGAGGAATCCGCCCGAACCGCCGAGGAAGAGCTCGTAGTGCAGGACGTACTTGACGACCATCTCGGTGCACAAGAGGAGCAGCATGACGCCCGTGATGACCGACGCGATCTGGTAGAACTTCAGCGCACCGCGGATCGCCGGGAAGGTGGCGAGCTTGGGCTGGGGCATGGGTTCGAGTCTAGTCGGCGCCGGGCTGGGGGCCGTCGGCGTCTTCGAGCGCCTCGACCTCCTTCTGCCAGGCATCCTTCGCCAGGCGGTACCACATGTAGAAGGCGAAGCCGGCGAAGATCGCCCACTCGACGGCGTAGAAGATGTTGAGCCAGTTGACGTTCGACCCCTCGCTGGGCGCAGGCGAGTCGATGGCGACGAGGCCCGTGTCCTTCAGCAGCCCGGCGACGGCGTCCACACCGTCTGCGACGAGATAGGGCCGGTAGACGTTGAGCTCGGCCACGTCGTGCCAGCGGCCGAGGAGTCCGGCGGGCGACATGCGGGTCATCTCGGTCGCGGGCGCCCCGCGCGGGGGCACGGCGGGTCCCTCGTCGGAGATCAGGCGACCGGTCAGCGCGATCCTCCCGTCGGTCGCCAGAGCGAGCCGGGATGCCGCGGCATCCGCCAGTTCGCGGTCAGCCGTCCAGCCGATCGCGACGGCGAGCGACGTCGGGTCCGGAACATCCTCCGTGGGCGGCACCCGCAGCTGGCCGGTGACCCAGTAGCCCTTCTCGCCGTCGTTGAAGCGCGACGAGACGACGAGGAAGTCCTCCGCCACGAACGAGCCCGAGACGCTCACGCGCTGGCCGACGAGCGGCTCGGGCAGATTCTCACCCGGGGCTGCGACATCCGCGATCGGGCGGATGTTCTCCGTCGCACCGGGGGGCGGCGGGCTCGTGTCGACGGCACGCGAGAGCTGCCACTGCCCGAGCCATGCGAACACGCCCGCGACGAGGAGCGCGAACGCGAGCATGCCGATCCACCACGGGCGGAGCATCACTTCGCGCAGGGTCGGGGGGAACACCTCCGCCCGCTCGCCGCCGCCGCCGCGCGGCGACGGCCCGCCCGAGGTCGCCGCGCCTGCCGAAGGGTCGTCCACCGACATCAGTTCGCGGCGTACGGCGCGACGACGACCTCGACGCGCTGGAACTCCTTGAGGTCCGAGTAGCCGGTCGTCGCCATGGACTTCTTGAGGGCGCCGATCAGGTTCGCGGTCCCGTTCGCGACGGGCGCAGGTCCGTACAGCACCTGTTCGAGCGGGCCGACCTGCTCGACCTCGACCCGCTTGCCGCGGGGAAGCTTGGAGTGATGCGCCTCGGGGCCCCAGTGATGGCCACGACCCGGCGCATCGGTCGAACGCGCGAGCGCGACGCCGAGCATGACGGCATCCGCTCCCATCGCGAGCGCCTTCACGATGTCGCCCGACGTGCCGACACCGCCGTCGGCGATGACGTGCACGTAGCGACCGCCCGACTCGTCGAGGTAGTCGCGGCGCGCGCCGGCGACGTCCGCGACGGCGGTCGCCATGGGTGCGTGGATGCCGAGGGTCGCCCGCGTCGTCGACGCCGCTCCCCCGCCGAATCCGACGAGGACGCCGGCGGCACCCGTGCGCATGAGGTGGAGCGCCGCCGTATACGTGGAGGCGCCGCCGACGATGACGGGGACGTCGAGGTCGTAGATGAACTTCTTGAGGTTGAGAGGCGCGGCATCCGACGACACGTGCTCGGCCGAGACGGTCGTCCCGCGGATGACGAACAGGTCCACGCCTGCGGCGACGACGGTCTCGTACAGCTCCTGCGTGCGCTGCGGCGTGAGCGCGCCCGCGACGGTGACGCCGCCCGCGCGGATCTCGGCGAGGCGGTCGCGCACGAGCTCGGGCTTGATGGGCTCGGCGTACAGCTCCTGCATGCGGCGGGTCGCCTCGGTGGCCGGCAGCGACGCGATCTCGGCGAGGAGCGGCTCCGGGTCGTCGTAGCGGGTCCACACGCCCTCGAGATCGAGCACGCCGAGGCCGCCGAGCTGACCCAGCATGATGGCCGTCGTCGGGCTCATGACAGAGTCCATCGGCGCGCCGAGCACGGGGATCTCAAACCCGAAGGCGTCGATCGACCAGGCCGTCGACACGTCCTCCGGGTTGCGGGTGCGCCGTGAGGGCACGACCGCGATGTCGTCGAACGCATACGCGCGGCGGGCGCGCTTGGCGCGGCCGAGCTCGATCTCCATGCTCACCCCCTCAGCCTACCCGCGTGCCCTCGCCACCCGCTTCTCGTCCCACACGGGCTCGTCGCTCTCCACCACCCGGCCGTCGGAGCCGAACACGATGAAGCGGTCGAACGAGCGCGCGAACCAGCGATCGTGCGTGACCGCGAGCACGGTCCCCTCGAACCGGCGCAGCGCGTCTTCGAGCGCCTCCGCCGAGACGAGGTCGAGGTTGTCGGTCGGCTCGTCGAGGAGGAGCAGTGTCGCGCCGGAGAGCTCGAGCAGCAGCACCTGGAAGCGCGCCTGCTGACCGCCCGACAGGCTGTCGAAGGTCTGCTCCGCCTGACGCACGAGCCCGTAGCGGTCGAGGGCCGAGCTGGCCGCATCACGAGGCATCCCCGGCCGTCGATCGTCGCCGCGGTGGAGGACGTCGAGGAGCGAGCGCCCGGTGTACTCCGGATGCCGGTGGGTCTGCGCGAACCAGCCGGGCGTCACGCGCGCGCCGAGGACGGCGCGCCCCGTGTGCGCGACCGGTTCGAGTGCCGCGCCCACTTCGGTGACGTGGCCGAGCAGGCCGTCCGGATCGGTGCCGCCGCGGGCGAGGAGCCGCAGGAAGTGGGACTTGCCCGATCCGTTCGATCCGAGGACGGCGACGCGGTCGCCGAACCAGACGTCGAGGTCGAACGGCTGCATGAGTCCCACGAGTTCGAGCCGTTCGGCGACGACGGCGCGCTTGCCGGTGCGCGCTCCGCGCAACCGCAGGTCGAGATCCTGCGCGGGCGGACGCTCCTCGGGCGGACCCGCCTCCTCGAAGCGGCGGAGCCGGGTCTGGGCGGCGCGGTAGCGCGAGGCGAACTCGTCGCTCGCGGCGGCTTTGGCCTTCATGTCCGCGACGAAGCGGATGAGCTTCGCGTGCTGCTCGTCCCAGCGCCGGCGGAGCTCGTCGAGGCGGGCCATCCGGTCTTCCCGCGCCGCGTGGTATGTGCCGAAGCCGCCGCCGTGCACCCACGCGGTGCTCCCCGCGCCGCCCGCCTCGAGCGTCACGATCCGATCCGCGGCCCGCGCGAGCAGCTCGCGATCGTGCGAGACGAGCAGCACCGTCTTCGGCGTCTCGCGCAGCCGCTCCTCGAGCCAGCGCTTGCCGGGCACGTCGAGGTAGTTGTCGGGCTCATCGAGGAGCAGCACCTGGTCGGGGCCGCGCAGCAGCGCCTCCAGCGCGAGCCGCTTCTGCTCGCCGCCCGACAGGGTTCCGAGGTCTCGGTACCGCGCCCGCGCGAAGGGGATGCCGAGGGCCGCGACCGTGCACGTGTCCCACACCGTCTCGTACTCGTATCCGCCCGCTTCCGCGTAGTCGGCGAGCGCGGCGGCATACCGCATCTGGGTGTCGAGGTCGTCGTGCTCGATGATCGCCGCCTCGGCATCCTCGAGCTCTCGAGCGGCGGCGCCGACGCGCGCCGGGGCGACGGCGATCAGCAGGTCGTGCACGGTCTGGTCCGCGTCGCCGTGACCGATGAACTGGTCCATGACGCCGAGTCCGCCGTCGATCGTGACGACTCCCGATCGCGGGGCGAGCTCGCCCCGGATGATCCGCAAGAGCGTCGTCTTGCCGGCGCCGTTCTGCCCGATGAGCGCGGTCGTCTTGCCCTCCGCGACACGGAAGGTCACCTCGTCGAGCAGGGGTCGCCCGTCGGGCAGGACGAACGAGACGGCGGCGATGTCGATGTGCCCCACGGCGGATCCTTCCGCCCCGGCCGCGTCGCAGGCGCGGAGCCGACCAGCTTATCCGACCGGGCCCGACTCGGTGTCTCCGCCCGGCGCGGCGTCGCCTCCCGCTGCACCGCTGTCGGCCGCGGCGCGCGGCCCGCGCGACCAGCGTCGCAGGAGCAGAACGCTGACGGGCCCGCTCAGGAAGAAGGCGAAGAACGCGTACGATCCGAACCACGGCGAGGCGGCGACGGTGATCGCACCGCAGACGATGGCGGCGATCCCGCCGGCGGCAGCGGCGGAGCGGTGCGCGTAGGCATCCGGGTCCATCAGGTGCCCTCCGCGCGCGGCCGCCCAACGCCACGAGAGGTGTCCGAAGAGGGCGACCAGGAAGAAGTCGATCGGCAGCAGCATCCGGCCGGCGTAGAAGCTGTTGAACTCCGAGTTGAGCGCCGTCGCGAACGGGATCAGCACGACGAACAGCAGCCGCGCGTTGTTGAGCCACAGCAGGGTCGTGTCGATCGTGCGGATGTCGCGGAACTGACGCAGGTGGATGATCCACATGGCACTCAGCAGCGCGAAGCTGATCCCGAACGCCATGAGGTTCGGCCAGAGCGCACCGAGCGCCGCCCACAGCTGCCCGTCGCTGCGGATCTCGCCGAACGAGGTCGTGGTCAGATCGAGCACGAGGAGGGTCGCCGCGATCGCGAACACGGCGTCGGTGTAGGCCTCGGTCCGCGTCACGCCCGGATCGTGCGCACCCGCGTCGGCCGGCTTTCGTCTCACGGTCGCCAGGTTAGCGCGCCCGTGCGCGGGGCCCCGCCGCGAACCCGGGCGCCGGCGCCGCTCGCGCACGGGCGCCGGCGCCGCTCGCGCTCTTCCCGCGCGCTGTCACCCCGCGAACTCCGCAGATTGTGACCTACTCCGCACCGGGCGCCATGATCGGGTGCGGAGTACGTGGCATCCTGCGGAGTTCGTCGGATGCCTCACACAACGGATCACCGCGCGCACCCGGCCTCCCCCGGCCACGCCCCGCCCGGCGACATCCCAGCGCGCCGCACCGGCGTGTTCCGCGCGCTCACGCGCGAGCGTGCAACCCGGCGGCGAGCGCGCGGCGGATGGTCCGCTCGACGCCGGGCCAGTCGTGCACCACCTGCGCGTACGAGAACCGCAGCACGGTGTAGCCGCGCAGGCGCAATTCGGCGTCGTGGGCGATGTCCTTCGTGCGCTGCGCCGACGACGAGTGGTGCGCCCAGCCGTCGATCTGCAGGACGAGCCACTCGCCGACGAGGGCGTCGACGCGCCTTCCGGCGAGGACCGCCTGCTGCCGCACCTTCACACGAAGCCGCCGGAGCGGGCGACACATGAGCACCTCGAGCCCCGAGTCGGCGAGTCCCGTGATCTCCGTGGCGAGCTCGCGGGCAGCGTGCGACGGCCAGCGGATCGCGCGCAGTGCCTCCGGCGAGAGCTGCTCGACGCGGGCGGCCGACTCCCAGAGCACATGCGCGACCGCGGGAGGTTGACACACCGCGATGTGGGCGAGGGCGTCCTCGACCGTCGCAACCAGCGCCCTGCCGACGGGAGCTATCGGCTGCGTCCAGTGGGCTACGCCGGTCCACGGCATCCGCGGGCCCGTCGACCCGGGTGGAAAGTGCAGGTGCACGGCGTCGTCGGCACCCTCCGGCATCCACCATCCGCGGTGCCGTGCGAACGTCGTGCACGTGATCCGCCCGCCCCACTGCGCCGCCGTGCGGAGCTCGTCCGGGGCATCCGGCGACACGAACCACGCGCGGCGGAACACGTCCACCTCACCCGCGTGCACGGCCGCCCGCAGGTGGGTGTCGCGATAGCCCTCGTCGCGCAGCTGTTCGCGATGCGCCGCCGCACCGCGCAGGCGCTCTGTGACGGGAAGCAGGTGCATACACGGCATCCTGCCGCGCCACGGGCTCTCGGATGCCTCCGCGAACCCGCTCTCGTGGACAACTCCCGCCCGGCCCTGCCTGGGGAGGAGGCGATGAACCCCGCAGAAAGTGACGAACTCCGCACCCGATCGCGGGAACGGGTGCGGAGTTCGTGTGATTCTGCGGAGTTCGCGCGGCGCCCGTGGGTGCCCGCGCCCCGCCCGCGCGGCTACTTCTTGTAGTTGGGCGCCTCGACCACGATCTGCACGTCGTGCGGGTGGCTCTCCTTGAGCCCCGCCGCGGTGATGCGCACGAACTTGCCGCGGGCCTTCAGCTCCGCGATCGTGCGCGCTCCGACGTAGAACATCGACTGACGGAGGCCCCCGACGAGCTGGTAGGCCACCGCCGAAACCGGTCCGCGGTAGGCGACCTGGCCCTCGATGCCTTCGGGGATCAGCTTGTCGTCCGAGGGGATGTCGGCCTGGAAGTAGCGGTCCTTGGAGTACGACGTCTTCTTGCCGCGCGTCTGCATCGCACCCAGCGACCCCATCCCGCGGTAGAGCTTGAACTGCTTGCCGCCCTGGAAGACGATCTCGCCCGGCGACTCGTCCGTACCCGCCAGAAGCGACCCGAGCATGACCGAGTCGGCGCCCGCGACGAGCGCCTTCGCGATGTCGCCGGAATACTGCAGACCGCCGTCGGCGATGATCGGGATGCCTGCGTCGCGCGCCGCCTGGTAGGCCTCCCAGATCGCGCTCACCTGCGGCACGCCGACGCCCGCGACGACGCGGGTCGTGCAGATCGAGCCCGGGCCGACGCCGACCTTCACGGCATCCACTCCGGCGTCGATGAGCGCCTGCGCGCCCTCGCGGGTCGCGATGTTGCCGCCGATCACGTCGATGTGCGCGAACGACTCGTCGGCCTTCAGTCGCTGCACCATGTCGATGACGCCCTGGGACTGCCCGTTGGCGGTGTCGACGACGATGACGTCGACACCCGCGTCGCGAAGCGCCTCGGCACGCTCCCACGCGTCGCCGAAGAAGCCGATCGCCGCGCCGACGCGCAGTCGCCCCTGGTCGTCCTTCGTCGCGAGCGGGTACTTCTCGCTCTTGTCGAAGTCCTTGATCGTGATGAGACCGGCGAGCTTGCCGTCGTCGTCGATGAGGGGGAGCTTCTCGACGCGGTGCCGCGCGAACAGTGCGATGACCTCGCCCGCGGCGATCCCCACCCGACCGGTGACGAGGCCTTCGCTCGTCATAACATCGCGGACCTTCGTCGTCTGCCGCTCGAAGCCCGACACGAAGCGCATGTCGCGGTTCGTGATGATGCCGACGAGGCGCCCTTCGCCGTCGACGACCGGCAGACCCGAGATGCGGTACTGGGCGCAGAGGCTGTCGACCTCCTCGATCGTCGCGTCGGGGGTCGTCGTGATGGGGTCGGTGATCATGCCCGACTCGCTGCGCTTGACCTGGTCGACCATCGCGGCCTGGTCGGCGATCGCGAGGTTCCGGTGGATGATGCCCAGGCCGCCCTCGCGCGCCATGGCGATCGCCATGCGCGACTCGCTCACGGTGTCCATCGCCGCCGACACGAGCGGCGTCGCGACCGTGATGCGGCGGGTGACGCGCGACGACGTGTCGGCCTCGGAGGGGATGACGTCCGTGTGTCCCGGGAGCAGCAGCACGTCGTCATAGGTCAGTCCGACGAATCCGAACGGGTCGTTGTGCTCCACGTGTTCTCCCTGCTGGACGGCATCCCTGAGCGTGTGTACAAGTGTAAGTCGCGCACGGGGGCCGCCTATTCCTGGCTTGTGATCCCCGCGCATGTGCGCGCGCGGACGAACGAGCGAAGACACACGAAACACGCGGCAGGGAGGCG
>Ga0209922_101920_pt1 | contig 19004 bp, 19 predicted proteins | sample ThiBiot_500_biof_FD_183946 | JGI IMG/M metagenome (GOLD analysis project Ga0209922, IMG submission 183946) | Wastewater bioreactor microbial communities from Cape Town, South Africa - Thiocy_expt_500_biof (SPAdes) | ecosystem: Engineered > Bioreactor > Thiocyanate-remediating > Anaerobic-Aerobic ...
TATCAAGTAAACTAAGTCGTTCAACAACTTCGTTAGTTTTCGATACAAGTGAACCATTCTATGTGCCACATTTTCTCGTACTTACATCGTCACATCCCTATTGGACAGCTATGCACGAACTTATATCACGAATTTACCATGAAATTTGTCGCGAAAAAATCGAACTCTATTCGGATACATATAAAGAATTAATTCGAAAATATGCATTCTTTGCTTGTTATACACCGATACCACCGATTGCTTGGGATCGACTTTCATTTTCATTTAATCTAACCAATGATCGTTCATTTTTAACATTAGATCCACCGATTCATACGAATCGTACTGTACTTGATCTTGATCTTTCAATTCTTCTACTAACACTCAACATTGGCAAACTAATCGATACTGTATCAGCAATCTTAACTCAACAGCCAATTGTTTTCTTCAGTACTGATTATTCGAAATTAGTTACTTCATTAGAATGTCTAATCTATTTAATCTATCCGTTAAAATGGATTCATACATATATTCCAATTGTTCCGCATAGTCTTCGTGATTATTGTCTTCAAGGTCCGCCCGGTTCGTACATCATGGGCTTGAATTCTCGATATCAAGCCTATGCCGAAGAAATGGACGCCAGTTTCCTCTGCAATTTAGACGATGATAAACCGATTCATATTCTTGAGGACATGGAATTCGTTCGTGTACCACCGGGTAAACTTCGTCGATTTACCGGTCCAATAACAACATTTGTCGAGAAACTTAAAGTCGAACGATCAATAGAAAAAATCAATCAACCAACAAGCTTTCGTATGAATGAAAAAAGCGAAGACGAACGACAGCAACGTTTGAAAACAAACAATCGTATTCTCGAAATATTTCTCGATCTAATGGTCGATCTTTGCGATGACGCATTGAAACCTATCTATTGGAAAGTTGAACATCAACAAACGAGTCCAAGTAACACACTTCAACGTGAACGAAAAAATTCAGCGATAAATAAACAAACAACATTTAGTAAAGAAAAATTTCTCCTATCGAAACCTGAAGGTCCCGAACGAGATTTCTATCGTGTCTTTATCTCGACAACAGCATTCGAACTGTTCATTGAAGATGAAAAAAATGCCACAACACCAACAGAATTTCGAAAGATTTGTCAATTACATTCACAAGTTTACAATGATCAACCAAATCATTTCAGTACACTATCATCCACAAGCACGAAAAGAACGCAAAGTTTAATCGAAATTCCAATAACAGTATCATTGCCCGATTGGCCATTGGATGTATCGATACATTATCTCGATCTTTGCATCGACGCATTTACACAGGAACTTGAACAAGCTCAACAAGAACGTTCATCACCGTCGATTAATATCTACGCGTATCTTCGAGGTTGTGCGTTTATCGCACGAGGAGAATATCTCAAAGGTCTCGAAGATTTTTATTTAATCGGAAATGCGAATCTATTTCCAAAGACTTATATTCAAACAACCGTCGTACCGTTACTATCCGAGTTGAATCTTTTGGAAAAATTCGAAAAACAAAAATTCTATCAAACATCATCCGAATGGAAAAAACTCGGCGAAGAAGAACTGAACGAAACTCGACGAATATCAATGATTGCAACCGAGAATACTCTACTGCCAACATTTCAAGGCGACCTAACATTCGATCAATTTCACGACTATGTTCAACGTTCGAGCATCGTCAATACTAAAGAATTAGCCGAGATTCTTTTTCATGCGCTTTCACATTGGATTGTCAAAACATCCGATGGAGGTAAAGCAGGAGGAGGAGGAGGACGTCGACGATGGTCAATAACTGGCAACGCACAAAAAGATTCGTCGACTCCGGCACCGTTGACGGCTAAAGCAAGTCAAGCAGTATATATCTCATCGGACGCGGTTATTCCGAGTAAATTCTTTGAATTATTTCTCGAAACATGGCAACGAACAAATGCTGACAAAGAACGAATGCTCTGTTTCCTTCCGAAAGACCGACAAAATCAAGAATCAATTCTAATGGTAAAATCGATTGAAGACAAACTTTCCAAGTTTTCTTTCTTCTAGATTTCATCCTATGAAATTCAATCGAAAAACAACATTCGAGGCAAACTTATTCTCACTCAACGTGGAATTTATCTTCTGCCCAATGGTAATCAATCGGCTCAACTCGTCTGTGATCTTCTGAATATCGTCAAAGTTGACTCGTGCGCATATCGAACGATATTTTCTTCGTCCAAACCAGCTATTCAAATCTTTGGATTGAAATCTTCATGTTCAACGAACACCGCTGCACCAACAAGCGATTCGGAACCATTAGATATGCTTCTCTTTCGAGATAGTAACGACCGTAATTTTTGGCATAAAATCCTCGAAGAACTACGGGCAGGCACATTCATAGCGCAAGCTGAATACGATACAAGTGTTCTATCGAGTCTATCGAGAAATATCGCACTTATCGATACATTAGTCAATATCGATATCAATGATTTAAAAAATGACAAGAAAATGAAACTTGAAAATCATCAAGTAATGAATGAATTTACTTATGAATTAGATTTTATGATGTGTTTTTTTAATTTCGTAGGCATGCGTAGATTCAGCGATTTATGGCCTGTCGATCTTTACGCGAATGGAAACGAACGGAACGTTTAAACGTTTGACAGCTGAAACACTCAAAGCACTGTCCGATCGTTTTTCACTATCGATCGATGAAGACGAACGACATTCTGTTCGCTGTTTAGTTCTAACTGGACACCGAGAAAGTAATAATCATTTACTTTGGTGTGCCTATGGAAATAAATTGAAGATTTTCAATACGAAAACATGGATTTGTGATCCGAATGTTTTATCATTTTCATCGGATATCGTATGTATGTGTTTGGATTCATCGAATAAACTTTGGATTGGTTGTATCGATGGTCGAGTTTTTCTCGTTGATACAATTCAACGAATTTGTGGAACACAATTGGCTCTTGTTGACGGTATTCATGGATGTCAATCGATGGCATTCGATAATCTGAGAAATCAAATGTTAATCGCTAATCAAGAAAGTCAAATACAAATTTGGAATACAATTACGAAACAATTTGTAACTAAAGTCAATATCAATGAAATGTACGAGAATAATAAGAAAATTAAAAAGAAAATTCAGGACGCGGAAATGGTATCGAAATTTGGAAATCAGATGCAAAATCCAAGTACACAAATTTGTCTTTTTTTCTTCTTCTAATAATTCTCTCTCGCTCCTACGTAGATATTCCAACATTCAATGCACCTGTTGACAATACTCCTCAAACTCCCAATCTACTTCAATCAATTGAAATTCATGGCGATCTTCTCTTTGCACGTTATCGTGATGATTACGTTCTCATACTTTCCATGGACAATTCGAATAGTTTCATTTATGATCAATCAATTTCAATCAAATATAAAAATTCGTCCATACCCATCGATTCTATTCTTATCTACAATCAACAACTATGGATATGTGCTGGTTACATCATCAGTATCTATGATATTCATAAACAATCGAAGAAAACAACATTCGATCTTGCCATGAGAAAACATTTTGAAGGTGATCAAATTTTAACAATGTTAGGCATGACGAATTATGTTTGGGCAGGATCATCATGCGGAAATATCTATATCTTTCGAATGGATAATTATGAATTGTTTGAAACATTCAATGGGCATAAAGATGGTGTTTGTTGTTTTTGTCCGATGTTCGATACACAAGTGATTAGTGGCTCGAAAAAAAATGATACATCGATTATCATTTGGAAGAACATTGATACGGGAAATTTTATAGAAAATACTCGATTGTGATGATAGATTTTTATTAAAGAAATGAAGATAAAAGACATCATAATTGTTTATTGAAAGTTCTTTTCTATTAACACATTCGAAAACTAATCTATTAGTAGATTTCAAAAAAACAAAAGAAACAAACAAACAATAACAGGGTCACATGGAAGGATTTTGTTTTTGTTAATCGTTTAATTATAAAGGTGAACAAACAGGTCGATAAATTGTACGGTTTTTTTTCCACTCTTAAAATTCAAAACAGATCATGACTAGTCAAAGATTATCAGACAGAGATTCGTGTCATGATGAATTTGCACGACGTGTTGTATTATTCTTTCCGTAAATGATTTCTAAATAATCAATAAAAGCTTGAGTCATGGTTTTAAATGTAAGAAAATCAGCTGTTGCATGTCGTAACTCGGTATTTTGAATGAAATACGGTATGGAGACAATTGTGAGAATTAAATTTTCATTAGCAAGTGGCTCACGAGTTGCTGACAGAAGCCATTTCTCCAGATTAGCATCGTATTCTAGACCGGCATAGGATATAAACATTCCGGTATTGATATTCATCAAACCACGATTTAAAGCCTTGACAAGTATTAACCCATTAACACGTAAAGAAATAATATTCGTTGGAAATGGTAAACAACGTAGAATATCATATTCTGTTATTGTGCCCATTAGTTGATCATCAAGACGAATGGCACCGGCGTTGAATACGCAAATCGTCGTGTTAGTTACATTCATCATGGCATTGCAAAGAGCACGCGTCAAATATGTTTGCTGAGAACGAATGACAGCTGAACGACCGTCGAAATTCAGACCGACGGGTAACACGCAAATAATACGTTCGGGTACATAACCTTTGAAGAAAATATCGAAATCGATCGAGAAAGTTTTGCTATGTTTACCTTGATCTCGATAGGCTTGTAGGCCGGCTTCGTAGTAATAATTGGCGATCTTAGCTGTTTCGGGTTCGTCGGGAAATTTTCGTGAAACTTGAGTTAATTTCGAGAAAATTAACAATTGTTTTTTCTCGGTATGATAAGCAAATCGATGGATGAACACGGAAAACGCATTGTCATCGGCTTTATAAATCGGCGTATGTCGAACACCTCGTTGTAAATAATAATTTTCATGTTCATGTCCGCCTAAAATCACGTCGATATCAAGATTTCGTTCGGCTATTTCAATATCATTTTGCATATTCAAATGTGTCAAACAAACGAGTACATTCCATTTTAATTTCAAATTCTCTCGAAGATATTTTATATAATTAGCTGTAAAATCCGGTAATGATCGTTGAGATGTTATTGTAACATATGCACCCGATGAGGGCGGACCTAGATTATCGTCAATCGTTAATCCAATTAGAAGTATTCGAATATTTCCTATTGACAGAATTTTATACGGAAGAACATTGTGAAATGGTTGAGTTGAATTTCGTTCGTAAACATTCGATGCAATCCATTGAAACTGAGATTCATTCAATCGACGACGTAATGAACTTTCTTTGAGATCGAATTCATGATTGCCTAATGTCGCATAATCAACTCCGAGTACATTCATTGTTGCTATCATTTGTTTACCATTTAACATTGAACCATTGACAATACTGTTACCTAGAGAAGAATTAATTATACTACGTATATTATTGATTTATTCTGACAAACGATAAGACATCTGTCATATTCAGATGTTACAAGAATTTATATCTTGTTTATTCTTCTTTCGAAAATCTCGAGCACGTAATAAGCTTTGTTTAGTTTCTCATTAATATACCTAGAGCTGATGGACTCACAACGTCACCGGATAGGATGGTTATTGTATGAGAATTTTCTTCTAAAAGTAATTTACGTATGGTTGCAACACGTGCTAGACCGCCTTTTTTGCCTCCACTCAATGGAATTAATTCGTAAACATCGTTCATTTGAAGTATTGTCCATTGAATATATTTATCCGGTTGATTTAATCTCGGAGGTGAACCAATTTCATCGAGATACGGTAAAGTTTGTCCATGTGTAAAAAATCTTGATGTACTTCGACTCTTTGATTGACTGGATGACAATCGACCGTATATAACAGGATCAATCGTACGAAACCAACCAAATAAAGCCAAACAAATGCAAATAACCGACAATGATATTAGAAATATGAGTTGAAATCTTGATAATTCAATTTTCTTCTGACAATAACTCATTGAATTCGAATTTTCTTTTGTGCAAAAAATAATTTCAATCGAAATCTGTCTTTTCTCTTTTTTTTCGTTTTTTTCTTCTTATCTTAATATCGATAAACGATTCATGTTATTACGAATAATAAAAATCAACATTCCATTAACATGTGTCTCTTACGAAAAAAGAAAATCATTGGTTTTTTTTTTCAAGTTCTATGTAAATCACATGCAAATCAACACTTACTCAACAAATTTGAATATTAAAAAAGACCAACAAAAAAAATCAATCCGTTTCTCTTGACTTTGTCGATCTCGGGAAAATCCAGGACGAATGAAGACGAAGAATAACAAACACAACAACAAAAAAAAGAATATATTTATATCCGATGATGATGTCACATATAGAAAAGAAACTGATACATTCGACATCTTGCAGTAGTAACAGAAAACGAATGAGTCGTTTTCAAGTAAAATTATCGATGATAGGAAACTAAACAGATCTATTACTCGTTTGAAAGCTTATCTATCATTGTCATGATGAGTTTATTTTCTTTTGCAGCTTAGAAGTTTATTTAGTATTTCTGATTAACGAGCAAAAAACGGAAATAAATGCAAAAAGGAAAAAACTCTTTTAATTTTGATTGCATTGATGTTGACCTTCCAAACAAAAAGACTTATTGTGATTCGCATAAAAGAGAAGAAGAAGAAGAAGAAGAACATAAGATAAGAGATACAACATAATAACAAACCAAAGTCTTTCGATTTTTATCTTATTTATTTTGAAAATACAAACGCCAATGGAACGAGTGTTAACTATTGACGAACTTATTCAAGAATTCGATGAACCGAAATTAAATGGTTGGAAAATCTTTGCTCAAACATCAGATGTCAAAGTCTATCGACGAGCTGAAGAGAATAATGTTAAATATGCAAATGATTATTAATTTATTCGAAAATTCTTTTTCCTTTTTTTTTACTCTTTTCGTTTAGAAATTATCGTTCTATAAATGTTATTCGCATATTCGTGATATATCACCGGAAATCTACTATAAAGTTTCTTTGGACTATGAATACCGTCTAGTTTGGGATGAATATCTCAAAGGTAATTGAGTAAAATCTTCGATTTTGGCATTTAAACAACGAGTCTTTGAATTACAGAAGCAAAAGAAATTAAAGATGACGACGGTAAAACGGGAGTTTATTGGCAAATTAAAATGCCATTATTTATCGATAATCGAGACGTAATATATTCAGATGTTGCTTTGTTTTTTTTTTAAATTTTCGTTCTTCTTCTTCTTCTTCGTTAGTATACATTCGTTCGTGAATTTGGCGAATATGATATTGGCGATCGACATTTTTACTATGCTCTAACGCGTAGTGAACCATTTAAAAGTGTACCACCGAGAAAAAAAGTTGTTCGAATTGAAAGTTATATTTCTCAGACGATAATTTGTTCAGATGGAAACAAAGGTCTTCGATGTAAGATGAAATTCAATTTCAAAACAAAAACAAACGAAAACATATTTCTTTGCTTGATCGTAGCATTTTTTATTTATTACGAAGATCCACGTGGTAATCTGCCGAAAGCTGTTTGGAATTGGGCAGCTAAAGTTCGTTAAAACAGCTGCATTTATTTTTTTTTAATCGATTTTTACTTCTAGTTTGGCGTGCCTATGTACGCAAAATTGACTCACAATGCGTGTGTTGCCTATCCCGAATGGATTAAAGATAAAAAGGCTAAACTACCGAATATTATTGACGATGAAATAAAAAATGCAGCTGCTGCAGCTGCAGCAATATCACAGGACGAATCAATCGAAACTGAAGATACGTAAACAGACTCTATTTGTGTTCTTTTTTTTTTATTCGAATATTTTCTTTAATTTGAAACGCATTTCGGGAAATAAAACGTCCGTACTATCAGTAAAAAGATCCGTACTACCGATTTTCGGTAGTTGTTCAATGAACGAATTTTGTATTTTTGAAAAAATCATCGCGCCAATCGATCCACCGTTGATAACTTGAAATGGTCGATTATGAAATAGACTTGTTGAAGTTACTAAATCACCTTGACCATCGAATAGAATCTCTTTTGTTAGAATAGCTAATTGTTCGTAAACGAAATTAAACGATTTCTCGCGTTCTTGCCATGTACTTGCTAATTGAATTTGTCGAAGATAGGACTCAAGTTTTGGACCATTGTTTGTCCATTTTCGAAATGCTGTACCAAACCATTTCGCATATGGATAGTATTGTCTTTCCAAAAGAAAAACTAATCGCATTATATCACGAACAAGACGATTAGCAATTAATGTCGAACCTAATTCATCATTAGCTTGTCCAGCTCGGCCCATCAGATGTTCTTCTTGTCCGATACGTTGCCAAAGACAACCGATTAGATAAAACCAAACATCATTCGGATAGAAATTCAACCGAATTCGAATTTTTTCGAGATCAATTTGCTTTGTTTGATAGAAAACTCGACCTCGAACAATAGTTGCTAAATGTTGACTTGGAAATGTTAACCAATCTTCAATTGTTGGCTCGTTTTCATCAATTGACCAGTTAAGATATTGATGAAAAAAAGTTTTTATTGTCATTAAACGAATAGCATGACTCGTATTCTCTTGATGATCATTGGGAAGAACATTAATAAAAACATTTTGTCCGTTAGGTTCGCCGAATATTTCGAATTGAGTTGAATAACCATCGATTGTTTTATTTCGAAGATGTTCCTGTAAAAATAAATTCAATTCTTCGATTAAACTTTCATCATTCATTAGAAGATCAAATTTCGGTCCCCAGTCATGATCTCGTGATTGTTCACTATCGAATCCCAATACATCCGAACCAGGACCTAAACGACAAGCTGCATACTCTAACAATGGATAGTATTCATCCAATAATGGTTTAACGATTTCGAAAAAAAATCGTTCACATAAATCTAAGCCATGAATAAAATCGACCTTGTCGGTGTACGACATTTATTTAATAAAAAAATATCGAATGACTCATCATATCTTTCTCGTCTTGTTTTTACCATTTTAAAAATCCACAAGATGACGATGATGAGTGTAATCATATTGTTAAATATTTCCTAAATTATTTCGTGATACAATCTTTTAATCATGAAAAGCAATCAGGCATATTTTCAAGTGTGTTCACCGTTTATCATTTTTTAATAAGCAAAAACTGAGAGAAAGGTCATTTGATTGGCTTCGTCATGCTCTTATCAGCATGGTATCAACAGTTTTTTTTCTTTCGAGAACAATGCTTCATTAAATGAACTGCAAAAATGGCAGATAAAATTGTCTATTCTTCTCTCTTGCTTGGCGTCATGATTTATTTTTGAGTTTGGAATTCTATTTTGAGAATTAATCGTCAATCGATTGACCACAGTTAATGATGACGCCAAGAAGAGCATTAACACTACTAAATTCAATTTTCGATACACAGCAAGAGACACGAGGAGAGAAACAACAAAAACATTAACGATGAGAATATATTTAAACTAATCTGATCAGCAAATCATTGGTGTTCAATAAATATGAATTAAAAGCATGTTATCTATTTGTGATTATCGTGTTCTCTCAATATTCATTCAGGCATAGATTTCAATTAGTTGTTCAGTTTTGTTTTAGCTTGTTCTCTCGATAACTTGTCATCATCATCATCTGGATTGAATATCTCGGTCTCTCTCGCTGTATGTTCATTCATTCGGCTCATTACTTCCATTGAAAGATTAGTGAAACACTCTCTCTCTCTTTCTCTTGACAATAAAATGTTTTTTTGAAAATTAAGCTACATCAAAGGGGGAGAAAAGGACGGATTTTATTGATAATTATTGACGTTATTTCAACGTATTAGACAGAAATCTTGTTTTTTTTCGCCTACGATAATGATAGGATAACATGTTCGTTTGTTTATTTTAATTAATATTTATTTAAGGTATAGTTTCTTTTGAAAATTTCAAGAAACAAATTGATAAGTAGGTCGATACGATTGTCGATTGCATGTTCACTTTCACACAATACGAAAACACAAAATATTCCTCGAATTCGTAGCCACTTACTGAGTTCAAAAGAGTGAAATTCGTGTTGTCTTTAATCATTTCTTATTATCACTTGTCTCGACAAGATCGTGTAATGAAGGCAAAAAAAAGTGTCTTGCACATTGAATATTCCCATCCGTTTGATGATCAGTCGTTGCCTATTTTACAACAAATAAAACACCTGCTAATTGTCATCGATCGGCACAAAAAAAACACAAAAGAAAAGATGTTCGTACACTGATCAGTTGATAAACTGACCTAATTCTCTTTTGACAGTTGAATTAATTGCATTTTGACATGGCTTTTTAAGATGCTAACTATGTCGGATTTATTAATGTCGAATGACAATCTCATTGTCCCTCGGGACGAAAAGCTACTCGCGCAATCGATAGGTGAAGACACTCAATGTCGAGATTAGAAATTCTAGTGAATCAAATCCTATTAATGCATATATCTATATTTGCCTCGACAGAAATACATTATCATATGACAAAAAAAAACTTCGAAGAAGAACAATTTCAAATCCCTTGACGATGAAATCAATGCAAAAGCAAAAGTTACTAATAAACATATTCAAATAGATAAGAGAATCAATTTTCTCCGATCATTATTTATGAAGAGTTCGCTTGAGCTTGTAAAAAGAGCGTGACGAATTGAAGTTAGTAAATTGATTTAATTGAGCTTTCTATCTCTCTCTCTCTCGTTTTTTTCTTGTTTCTCTTCATCATTTAGTCGATTATCACCTTAGGAAGCTAAGAGCATGCACATCAAATCCATTTCCTGCTCCATTTGACAACGTCAGTTTCATTTCTTTTCTCTTGTTGCTGCTCATATTAGTTCTTTTTTTTCTTCTCTTCTAAAAAAGAAATTGTCGCCGATTGGCCGATTGAGAAACGATTATTAGCCAAAGACATTCGTTTTTCCATTGGCTCTTCGTCTTGATTGGCGAAAGAGAAAAATTGAGAGAGAGAGAAAGAGAGAATGTAGAGCAAAAAATCTACGAAGAAACTTCGAGTCAACTTAATTTCCGTTAGACATAAATCAAACAATTTAAATGAAAGACGAACAAGAATCGAGCATACAAAAAAAGCTCAGTTTTTCGATCGATACAATTCTCGACAAGCCCGAACCATTATTTTTAAAAATCAAACATCATCATTTACTTATCGATGAAACGAAAAGTAACAATTCCAAACAATTACATTTAATTCATGCCGACGATGATCGACATGGTACGAGTAGTAGTAATTGTTCGGCTATATCGACAAGTGACGACGAAGATGAAGAAGAAAACTATTCCGAAGATGGAATTCTCAATCAATATAGTCAACAGGATATTATTCATCGAAAGAAGAAAACACGAACGGTTTTTTCACGTTCACAAATCTATCAATTAGAAACAACATTCGATAGAAAACGATATTTATCAAGTGCAGATCGAGCTAATTTAGCACAAGATTTACGATTAACCGAACAACAAGTCAAAGTAAAAATACAAAATCTCCTTCGAATTATTGATCTTCTGTTTCTTTATTTAGATTTGGTTTCAAAATCGAAGAAATAAGTAAGTCAAATCACTACAATTTTCCGTTAATCATGAGCTCATTTTTTGTTTTGCAGACTTAAACGTCAAATTTTCGAAGCGAGCCAATCGATTAATTCAGTTGTTGCTTCTCTTCAACCTTCATCAACATCATCAACAAGTTCTCTAATCAAACATCCACTCGCTCTACCCAGTGATTTCACTTCGTCATCAGCATCGAAAACGCATCATCGTTTCGATCCAGCATCATTCTACGAATTAGCGACTCTCGCTGCTGCACATGCTGCTGCAGCATTTCATAATAATAATAACGCTAAAACCCAAAACAATTCGACATTCCAAGATTTCGCCAATTCACTTGCAACACAAGCAGCTGTTTAAGTGCTTTTCGTTTTCTTTTTCTCTTGTTTTTATGCCTGAACAAAATCCTCAACAAAAAACAAACAAACAAACATTCTTTTTCTTTTTTTTTGTCTTTTCATTTGTATGTCTATTTGTATGTGTGTATGGTGAACAAAGAAAAATGAGCTTCGTTTTCTTTCTCTTTTTTTTCCAAGTAATTGAAGCGTTTCATTTGTGATGTTATTCGATCCGGAGCTAAGCAAATGACAAGTATTCCGAATGCATATGGAAGAATGAAGAGAACGCCCATTTTTCTTTTGCCATACTTATCAATGACAATAACTATTCGAATGGATTTAATCAATGAGCAGAAGGTGATTATGATTAGTCTTTTGACGCCAATGATTGAATCATCAAGATATTGTCAAAATAGAATATTTGCCTCGAGGAAATCCTAATCGAAAGGATTAACCAAAAAAAAAGAGAGAGAAAAGAGAAGAAAATTAGATGAATACTAATAAATAGATCTGACAAGAAGAAATCAAAGCCATAGAAAAAGAAATAGTTGTCTATTACAATCAATGATTAACTTGGTAATTCGATCTTAATGATTATCTATTCATTTTTATTTTGTTTCTTGAATAATAATAAATCAACAGATCGAATTGATTTACATATGAAAGAGAAACAAAAATGTTCGAACTTGACTAAAATCTTTCGAGAAAATCGTATTTTAATATAGAAAAGAAAAAGAAAAGAAAAGAGAAACTGGCTTTTCATAGATTCGATATAAACGCGTGTCATCGAGGGCATTTCATTTCAATAAATTTCGTCTAGGCAGTCACATATCATCTTTCACTATCAAACAAAATAATGATGAAATTCGTGTTCATCCCATTATTCTTGGCTTTAATCATCAGTATTTCATCGGCTCCAGTACCAAATACTGAATTAACTACAAATAATACTGTAGAAATCGAAATACCTTCAACAACAGATTCAATTACATATGATGACGATGATATTTCAATCGAATCTGAAGAACTTTTCAATGAAACATCAACTGTTGTGACTCTCGAAACAACAACAACTGTTGAAGATCTTACAACCGTTGAAGATCTCACAAGTGCTGAAGATTTTACAACAACTGAAGATCTTGAAACAACAACAACAACAACAACAACAACAACGGTCATCGTTGACGATCTCGAAACGACTACCGGCAAGGTTCAAACAACAGTCGTTCCATTCGATATCGATGAAGTTATTCGAATGGCTAATTTAATCTTTGCTGGAAAATATGAACCATTAGCTACAACAAGCGAGAGTTCATAAGAGACCGTTCGTTTCTTCTTCTTTAGTTTTTTTTTCTTCTTTTTTGTTTTGCCTTATGAAAGTGAATAAACAGTTCTCTCGTTTTTCAAAAATCATTTGCTTTTTATTTCATACAAATACAGAGAAACTTTATTTACAAACAGTAAATTTGATAGAATCACATTATTTGATTAAGAATTCTAACTACAACAAACAACACCAACAACAAAAATATTTGATACCAAGGCGAAACTCATCACCGGATACTCGAAAGAGAGAGAGAGAGAGAGAACAGTTAGTCAGGCTCTGATAATGACATCAGACTTTGGTCGAGTCGTGAATTTTTCTCATTTGTTTGACTATTTGCTAGTAATTTATTCATATGAATTGATTCGAATTTTTTCAAACCAATTGATGTTGGTACATCGAGAATAGTATCATTGGTTGGCACTGTCGTCGATGGACGTGGACCAAATTTAAATTGATTGTTAAAATAAAGCGATATAAACGGACATTGTGTTAAGAAAATCTCGCATAGATCACGTCGAAGACCAAACCACCCTATCACAAATATAAGATAAGTGAATACGTCTCTCAGAAAACAAATTTTACATGGATTGCTATCGGTAGCTCCAAATGAGAATATAAGCCAAGAAATAAGAGTGATCCATAGTGGAACCGCTATCACAGTGAATGAGATTTTCTCAGTTTCATACATTCTTTCTTGATCAAGTCGATCAACAAGCAGAATCTTGAGAAAAACAAACGAAAAACAAATCCGACATGTTTTCAGTTTTTTTTTTGAATTCTTACAGCAAAAATAGTAAATGGAACAAACATGAACGCATAAAGAATGGCTTCAACGATCGTCGTTGATTCACGTTGATTAACTGCTAAACGTCGCGAACAATGATGAAGAATCGCAAGAATTAGTTTCGATATAACGAATAGCAAAGCAATACACAATGAAATCCACAATGGAATAAATACAACAACATATCTCCATGTAATTGATCTGTCTAATCGTAAGGCAAAAAACAGAAAGAATAATCCATTGGCTGAAATAAACGCTTGAATCTAAACGATTTTTTTTTCTTATTCAAACAAACTCGAATTTCATTATTAAGAAATAAACATACGAGAAAATTTCTTTGTACTTTCAAAGACCATAAACATGACAAGAACGAAAACAACGTACAAATAAATAACGGAATAAAACACACGAGCCAACTATGATTCGCATGATTTTCTAGTTTGTCACATGTTAAAATTTCGAATGTAAATATAAGTATATGTAAAAGAAAATAGATAATCAACGCTCGACAATCGTTGTCCGGCGAACGAATTATTCGTTCGTGATCACCGTTTTTACACCAGAGAAATACGCCCGTACAAGCGCCGAACACGACTAACATTTTCCATATGAATAATGGCAAAAAAATGAGCCAATAGTTAATATAAATATACTCATCGAGTTGTAAGGCAAAGAGAATCGAAAAGATCAATAACGAACATGTTATAACAAACCGTCTGAAAAAACAAAAACATCGAAATCAATCGTTGTTTGTACGCGGCAAAGACTTACGCTGGATTACACGACTGAATATATCGTGAAGTATCCATCCATTAGATGTTCTTCGCCTTTGTTTTTTTCTCGATCTGAAATCAAAAAAAAAGAGAAGAAGAAAAACAAAACATTGATTTTTTAGTATTATTATTTTCTTTAATCTGGTTCGTGTAGTTTGAGAATATTCAATGGTAAATGAATGACATTAGTGAGTAGTTCATTTTCGCATTGATCAAGTTTTATCTGTTCGCAAAAAAGAGACGAAGATTTTTGACGAAAAAAATATCGACGTGGAGTTCGATGTGTTGACAAATGCGGAGAATTGTCGGCGGGAAAATGATATTCTATATTTGCATATGTTTCAAATATCGGACAAAGGTGTAACAACCAACTGCAGACGTCTTGTCGAAGACCAAACCACCCTAGAGAAGAAGAAATTTGTTTTTTTTTGTTGTTGTTTCGTCTTTTATTTGCTGAAATTTACAATGATTAGCAGGCACTCGACTATTGAATGACATGTAAATAAGAAGAATGAATGCGATATATAATGGCAAACAAACAAGAATAAATGAAACAATAAACGTGTGTTCCAAATAGAAGACTAATAGAATCTAAATTACGAATCATAGGAATGAGTAAATCGAAGAATTTCGATTGAGCTACTTGAAAAACAAGTAAAAACAAGAGTATACACATGTGTCCAATCGCTGGACTTGTAAGTATTTGACAAAATCTTTGTTGATTAATAGAAGTATGATTCGTTTCCGTTCGATGATAATGAACGATTGTCCAAATAATTCGACCAAGACAGAATATAATTGAAATACTCATAACAATCCATAATGGAATGAAAACAGCCTGAGAAAAGAAAAATACAACTACTCGAATTCGAAACTCTTTCTCAACGAACCGCGTAATGCCATGTAATTATACTATTATCTAGTTTAAGAGCAAAGAAAATAAATTGAAGAATATTAACAACGAACAATGCTTGAATCTATTCATCGAAAAGAAAATCGTTCCTTTCTTTTTCGCTTTGAAATCTTTTCTACCTCCCAAGATCGACCATGTCTCAACAACCAAACATAAGTAAAAACCGAAATGATCGAAAGGAGGATCAATGGCAAAAAACAAACAATCCATGTCAAACGCTCAATCGAACCGAATGGTTGTTCGAGATTGTAACAAACGAGAATTTCGAAGCAAAGCAAAAGAATTGTTTCGATCAGATTCAAAAACAACGCTCGACATTGAATTGGTGAATGACGATCACGACTAAATTTTTGAGAAATATTCGATTTAATTTCGTTTATTTTCATTTTACTTTCTCGGTCGGATCCAACAATAGGTTAGTATTCCGACGATTGCGCCTACGATTGCCAAAAATTTCCAAATAAATAACGGTAAAAAGATGAGCCAATACGGCCAACGAACGAAATGCTCCTCACGACACGCATACAGAATACTGAAGATCAATAAGCAAAATGAAACAAGAAATTGACTAAAAAAAATAATAAATAAATAAATAAATAAATCAGCTAACGATCGGAAAAGATCCTACCATGCATTAAATTCTTGCCAAATCGAAACCCTGTTCATCGAATCATATTCTGCGAAGGTTTGATTTTGAAAAGAAGTTTCGGTTTTGTCTCTCTTTTAATCTACAAAAGACGATTTAATAAGAAATCGAAGAGCATATTTTTCTTTCTTGTTGTTGTTCTATTAATTTAATCAGCCATGTAGGTCTTTTTTTACCAAACAGAAATGAGAAATGATTTCTCTCGCAACTAGATGGCGCTATGAATCAAGTCGATTTAAAAATCGTCTTTCGAGCCTGTTCATCGGATATCGATGCGAATTTGTTTAGTTTGGCTTTTAATTTTCTCAAACGATAGTTCAACAATGGATACCATTGATACATTGGGATTGTGATGTTTAAATTCGGCAAATGTACGGGCATTCTTGTACGTTCACCGTCGGCATCAAAGAAATCTTTTCCATTCGGCAGTAATTCTCTTAGAATTCGATGACGTTCAATTTGTTTCTCGAGAAATTCGATGCCACCTTCGAGAATATCGAGACCCTGTTCAGCAGAACTGGCGTCTCGTATTCGACTGATTTGCATGTTTAATAATCGGCCAAGAAACGGCGATAAATAGAAACAGAGAAGACCGTTAAACAAAAGAAAATGGAAGAACATGAAACGTTTGAAACGCGTTGGAAATTGATGACGTAGACGTGTGTAGAGAGTGAATGGAAGGAAAAATGAACCGGCAATGACAAACCATGGGATCATGTGCCATGGTCCTGATGCGATTTCGAATTGATCGGTGATGATATATTTTTTTGCTTCATCCGAGAGGAAAAATGTGTCGATCAGACGATCGATTAATAGTAATTCACCTTGAGAAAAATGATAAAGTTGTTTGTTGAATGAAAATGAAAAGGAAAACAAAGTTTGTTATTACGTGTAAGTTGAACAGGTGGTTGAGAAAGAGGAGTTTCGACAGTTGGCGGAGCAGGAGAAGGAGAACTGCTTGACCATCCGCTGAACCATGATTTGGATTGATTTACTGGTGGAGTTATTTGTTCTATTGGTTTTACTGATTCATCGGGAATATTGAAAAGTCGTTTTAATTTCTTTTGATCTAATTTGCTAAAATCAATTCTCGAAAAATCGATCACATGACCGGATATATCAATTTTGACTTTTTTCAAATCGTCTATTGTCGATATATTTGCCCATTGTGGTACCATTAAATAAGCTATTCCATCGAACATCGGTGTAAAATGTCCGTTGATATCAAAATCAAGACCCGTATGAACCGCTGAACGTATGTCAAACTGTGGCGTACGTCTCATTTGATCGGGCAAACGCATTCGATAGGCAATCTAAATTCGAGCTTTGAGAAAAAAATTCTTTATCTTTTCTATTTTACTTCAGTAGCTAATCGATTATATGACGAATTGACTTTTTCATTCATTAGTCGATTGAAACGATATTTAAGTGTCTCTTCTGGTTTAGCCATTGTGAGCATATAAGGACCGATAATAACGCCTAGCGAAGATCAATACAAAATTCTAGATTTTTAGTATTTATGTTGTACCTGAGCATGCTATTGCTCGTAGCAATTTCATAACTTGTGTTGTCTGTGCTTGACTCGACATCTAGAAGAAGAAGAAGAAGATATTTACAAACACATCGAACAAAGTCGTATGAAATTTATTTGAAAAGAAAAACAAACAGAGAAATTGTCATTCAAGATTTTCGTATTCGTTTGATATCCGTACATCCAACGCGAAGTGGCGGATGATTCTGTCGTTTTCGTGATTCGTTCGCGTCGTTGACGGACGAACGAGTTTGTGTTGGCGTTTTTTGATTATTTCGATGTTGAGGAAATGAAGGCATCAGATCAGTTTCGCACGGCAATGGCGCTTCTTTGAAATACGAACTTCGTAAGCATTCTTCTGCCGTTGCACTTCAAATTCAATCAATTGAATTAGCTAATTGATTCATTCATTTATTTCGTTTCTTACCGTTTACTAGGATTATACATAAACATAAAATTTAACAGACGAATGCCAGCATTCGATAGCCAAGGAAATGTTTGTTTGATATTATTGTACGGTTGTTGTTTTAATGTGAAGTTTTTCAAAGCTGGTAGTTCAGTTAAACCGGGCCAGATTTTGTCTGTCGGTGTGCCGAACATGTCAATAATCAAGTCAATTTGTTGAATCTCCGATCGACCTGGTAGCAGCGGCCGATGATTGAGCAATTCGCCTAGGACACAACCTGTCGACCAAATATCAATTGCCGTTGTCTGATATTTCGAACCAAAGAGAAGTTCAGGTGCTCGATACCACAATGTGACAACCATTGGTGTCATCGTTCCATTTGGCAGCGTAAATTCTCTGGCTAAACCAAAATCTGCTATTTTCAAACAACCACTATCAGTTAACAGAAGATTCGACACTTTAATATCTCGATGCACGATAAAACGCTTGTGAATATAGTTCAATCCTCGAAATAATTGCAATGCAATACATTTGACTTGTGCTTCAGTAAATGGCTGTGGCATATGATCGAGTAGAGAGGCAAGATCTTGTTCACAATAGGTCATCACAAGAAACATCGAACGTAGAGATTTGCCAACGGCTATTTCACGTAATTCAACAATATTTTCATGACGAAGATTAAGTAAAAGATTGATTTC
>Ga0209922_101922_pt1 | contig 18991 bp, 19 predicted proteins | sample ThiBiot_500_biof_FD_183946 | JGI IMG/M metagenome (GOLD analysis project Ga0209922, IMG submission 183946) | Wastewater bioreactor microbial communities from Cape Town, South Africa - Thiocy_expt_500_biof (SPAdes) | ecosystem: Engineered > Bioreactor > Thiocyanate-remediating > Anaerobic-Aerobic ...
ATGATCTAGTTGTTTTTTTTCTTTCTTTTCGGATTAGTAAAATGTCAAAATCAAAACTAACATTTAAAAGCAGAAAATATGATGATGACGTAGGTTTCCATCAGACACTATTCAAAATTTCGATTATTAATCATTTTTCCTATGCATAGGATCAATCAGATTCTGATGCATCATTGAAACGATACGGTATTGGTGATGATTTAATCAGTTCATCATCGACATCATCAACAACAACAACATCGAAATCATCACGTAAGAATATTCAAAAACAAAAGTTTTAATCTCTTTCTCTCTCTGTATTAATTTATTCTTTAGCAATAGCATCATTAGCACCAAAGAAAATGTTTGTTAAAAAGCCTGTACCAAAAAAAGAGGAATTCCAGGTAAATATTCTTTTTACCTTGTAGATTTACATCCGTTTCTTTTCTAGTTCGATGAAGAATTTAAACCGACATCATCAGATGATAATGATCCATTAAAACTAGGTAATTATTCATTTACTTTCTTGAGTTATAATTTAATTTTCCTTGCAGTACTAGGACGACCATTAAATCCATTGGCAAAACCTGATCCACAACAGCAAAGGTAAAACAAACAAATTTGGATAAAAAACTGAGCTAAAATTCTATTTATATAGTCCATTAGTTAATTCACTTGGAGGTATAATGCCTGGTAAAGAAATTTTGATTATTAGTCAATTGAAATGAATGCATTTTCTTAGATCGAAGAGATGAAACACCATTGTCAACGATGAAATTCGGCTCGGATACGCTTGACGAAGAACAAGAAAAAGCGGAATTCTTTCGTGTAAATCAAATTTTGGAGAAAGAGAATAAAATTTATTCAAATAATTTTAGAATATCGAACAAAATAAAGGCGAAAGCAAAATCGATTATGGAGTTTTAAATCACCAAATTGAATTTGATTTATCTCGAACACGAAATGAACCAGGTAGAATTCTGAATTTAATCTTTCCTCAAAATTAACTTTCAATTCCATAGTTTTCGAATCATTCGATAAACAAATCACTCAAATGAGTACTCCACTTCATCAGAAACCAAGCAATGATCTTGTCAAAGGTAATTATTCAACCACAAATAAGATTTATTTTCCAAAAATCAATTATTTTAAGAATCGATTTCGAATGAACTTGATCGAGAAATCGAACATGAACAACAAAAATTTAATAATACAGCAACAACAACAACAACAACTAAACATGTAACAATTAAAGAACCACTAAGACGTCCTTCAGCTTCATTTGATGATTTCAGTCGTACGAATAAAACCGTATCTGGTAGATTGGTTTCTTTTTCCTAGTTTTCATTTTCTAACGAAATCTATTGATTAGATTGTTTGACTACAACAAGTGATTCGACAAGAGATTTAAATATGTTACAAAATGCATACAAACAAAATCTTAAGCCAATATCGAACACACGAACTTTCGAACCAAAAAAGAAAGTTCAACCACAAAAACCTATAGCTAATAAATCGCTTCCAGTTCCACAAAGTAAAAAAAAATTTCATAAAAATAATCAACTCATTCGTTGTTTTATTAAAGTAACAAAAACAGCTCCTAAATCAAATATTCAAACACCAACAAAAAAAAGTATTTATCCTCTCATAAAATCAACTTCTTATTTTCATGTAATACGTGCATAGACTCACCTGGACCAGTTGTATCACGACCAAAAACAGCCACTACACCAAGAGAAATCGAAAACGTACGACATCAAAACTCATTCTCTCGTTTGTATCGAATCTTTTTCTCTTTTTCAGAAAGATGCTGCTCTTATCGAACAATTAAAAAATGAGAAGGAACGATTAGAAAATAAAATCGAGTCTTTAGAAAGTGTCTATCAGGAACAATTACGTGAAGTTCGTCAAGAAAACTTCACACTTAACGCAAAAGTGAATTTTTTTTCTTCATTCAAAAAAAAAATCAGTTCTTTTTCGTCGAATATAGATAAGTCAATTAACAAATTTGGAGGGAAAACCTGAAATACAGCAACCACGTGAAGTGAGCGAACTAGAAAAATTACTCAGTAGTTATCAGAATGAAAACGAAAAACTCTGCAAACAAATCAAACAATTGGAACAACAACATAAACAAATTCAACAGTCGATGTTCAATGAAAATGAAAAACTTCGTCAAGAATTAATTCAAACAAAAATGCTCGTTGAACAATACGAAAATACTCATTTAAAAAAACAACCATCGACCATTGTTCTCACCAATCTCGACCCCAATGAAAACGAAAATCAACAATTAAAAGACGAAATTTTCATTCTCAAAAGTCAATTATCTGAACTTTCGAATAAAGATAATAATCAAACATCAAACTCCATTGATCAAAAACGAATCAAAGATTTAGAACGACAAGTTAAAGAATTAGGTAGCTCTCATTAATTCTCTGTAGTCTCTCATATGAGCCTTTTTTTGTACTAAATAGAATTAATCAATCGTCGTCGTCAACAAACTCTAACTACTCAGGTCGGATTAGCTTTAAATCCTTCGAATGAACAAAGTCAATTGAACATTAAATTAGCACAAACTGAAGATGCTCTACGTGAAAAATTGAATTCCGAAGAGAAACTTCTTCATGATTTTTCGAATCTCGAAGAGAAATATTCGCTTTTAAAGCAAATGTATTCCAAACATGGACAAACAACAAATAACGAACAATTCGAAAGACATTTTCAAGATATGATCAATCGAAATAAATCTTTAACTGGTCAAATACAATTGAGAAAAGAAAATGAACGTTTAAAAGCCGAATTAGAAAAAGTTAAAACTCAACAAGCACAAAAACCAGCGAAATGTATTTGTTTACATTAAAATATTTCCTATTCAAATCAAAGGATTTTTTGTTTCGATAGCTTTAAAACGAGATTTAGAAACAATTAAATTATTGCGAACGGATATCGAACGAAAAAATGATGAATTAGAAAAACTTCGAGCTTTGTACGATGCTGTTAATGTTCAACATAAAAGTCTGATAGCTGAACGTGATCGTGAAAAAAATCGTTTGGCCCGTAAGCATTTCAGAAAATCATCGAACTCATTTCATTTTGCATTTAGTTATGAGTAGTAAACCGTATCAACCCGATCGATTTACTCAAAATTTAACACCAATCGAAACACTTCAAGAAGAAAATCAACAACTCAAACATTTAGTAAATCCGATTTTCAACCATTAAAATCGAATTTTATATTCATTTTGCTTAGCTCGAAAAACTTGAACATGATTCTCAACAGCAACATGGTGAATTAATGTCTTTGAAAGAAGATCGACAATCAGCAATTAATCTCGCTCTACGTGAAAAAGAACAAGAAGTAGATTTCCCCTTCGATTATTGACATATCTAAATAACATTTTTTTTGCCTATTTCCAGATAGCACGTTTACGACAACAACACAAATCTGAATTACAAAAACTAATTAACGAAATGTCAACAAATACAACTGAAACGCGTGTTACTGATCTAATGAAAAAACTTCAAGTACAAGAATCAACTATTGCACACTTGAAAGTACAAGATTTTCGTTGAATAGTTTTCATTCTCTTGACATATTTGTCCATTCTTTTTTTTCCTATCTGATAAAGAAATTAACCGAACGTGCTGATGAAAATGCACGAGAATTAGCAGTGCTACGTGTTCAAGATGATGAACTTAAAGCAACTGTTAATCGGCTCGAACAAGAATTGCTCGATGCTCGACAATATCACACACCAGTACGATTCTTTTTTCTTCAGCTCTCTCTCTCAATCTGATTTGTTTGTTTGTTATTTGAAGGCGATGAGACATTTTCAAGATTTACAAAATAAAATTCAACAATTAGAACAACGTTGGCAAAAACGTGAACAAATCTCAAAAGATTATACGCATAGTCTTATTAAACAACATGATTCGGATACAAATAACGATGTTATCAAACTTCGTGCGATTATTAAACAAAAAAATCAGGAAATCGAACGTTTTCATATTGAATTAGATTCAATGTTAGAATTACTCAAAACTCTTAAACTTCAACAATTAATAAATAATCAATAGAATCGATATCTGTTGTCTTTTTCCAGGGTGCAATTGTTTGTTTTTAAGATTTAGAAAATAAATAACAAACCTCGATCTCCGTTTTTTTGTTTGTTTGTTTGTATGTCTACAAATTCTCATGAGACATAGTAACCTTGAATATTTAATCGCACATGCGCTTTTTTCCTTCTTTTTTTCTTCTTCATCTTCTTCTTCTTTTCATTATTATTATTATATCAACTTTTTAAAAAGTGTCACTCAACGAAATGATTTTATTATCCGTCAATAAAGAATGATCTTTTTTTCCCTTTGCACATAGTTTTTCATATCGATTTTCATAATCGAATTATTCACAATGAAAATTGACAAAAATCTCTTTCATCTATGTGCAATGTCAATGGTGTTCGAAGGAAGAAAAAATGCTCTCTTCTCGTTCTCTACTGAGAAATATAAATACAGTGAAATTATTTTAATGTGAATACCATGGGGACCGTCTAAAAAAAAAGTTCAGTCTAACAAGCCGATCATGAAAGAGAAAAGCCAAGCATAAAAATGTCATTTTTTAAAATAGAATTACGCTTTACAAGCAAAATGTAAACGTCATCTGCCATTTTTCACAGTATTGTGATATATTCGCAATGTATTTGACTTCAATCGCCAAAAGATACATTCTCAATGTTCTTAAAGGAAAGAATAAGTCTTCAGTACGTGAAACTATGTTATCGTTGAGTTATTTTTTTCTTTTCACCTCTTTTAAATATCACAGTTATTATTTTTAATTGAAACAAGAAAAATTCGAGCCTTTTCTTTTGCCTATTCAACGTTGAATATTTAATTTCGAATGTGTAATAAAAAAGAGTGCGATGAATCTTTTATTTTTGACAAGAGAACGAGTCGAATTCTCTCTTTTTTTTAGAATTTTATAACTTTGTCAAATAGAGATTTATTATTTATCTTGATATTGATGAAAAATAAAAGTTGGTTAATTCGTTATCAAAATGAAAGGTTCTCTCTCTTTTTTTTTATATCACACGCTCAGAAAATGGTTTTAAGAAGAAGAAAAAAATCATTTCTTTTCCTTTTTTTTATTTGCAGGAACAACAACAACAACAGCAACTATTATAAAAGCATTTCTTCCTCGTTTTAAGGAAAGTAAAAAAATCGAAGGAGATGATTTCTTCCATTTAACGGAAGGGAACTCTCAGTCGAGGAACATTATTATTTCCGCCTAGTTGAATATTTAAAAAAAAAGAGACGAGAAATTCACACTTTCTTGTTTTTTGTAGATTTTCTCATAATCGTAACTCGAAAAAAAAATAGGAGAAAAGAACTATCTCATAATGATTATTGCTGGAATTTCATAGATAAGAATGACATCTGTTGAGAATATTTAATTTTTGTATTGGCTCTTCTCATCTTACAAAGACTTGTTAATTTGATTGGATCTAAACCATCGATGAGATAAAGAAAAAAAACGAGGAAGATGAAGAAGAAGAAATGAAAAAAACAGAATCATAGTCCTAAAAAACAAAACAAACATAGAAACAATAAAAAAAATCAGGAATAAAAAGAAGGTTCTCTTCTTCTTCTTTTTTTTCTTTTTTTCTTCTCTTTTCTTTTATTGTTGTTTCCTTCATTTGACTTGTTTTAAGTATTACTTATCGGTTTTGCCTCTTCTCTCTACTCTCTCTCTCTCTGTTCTTCTCCTTTCGCTTCATTCTTGTCAACCAACCGACGATCAACGGTGAGAGAAAGCAACAAACAATCGAACAAAATCAATTAGAATTTTAATTAAGTTATTTGAATTTTTATTATTTATTAAACTAGATCAATAGAATTTCTAATTAAAAACGATTGACTTGCATATGATAGTAAACAAAATATTCAAGTTGAATCGATATTCACTTTAGAATTTCTTCTTCTTTGTCGTTTTTTTTTCTTCTCCTCGAGAGTAGTTGTTATTTATACAAAGTCTTTTGTCAATTCATCTGTTCGTCTAGATAAACATAAAGATTCACTTGTCAGCATGTTCATAATCGTGACGAGAGAGAGACTTGCCGAGACGTTCAAAAAAAAAGAAAAAGAAACCGGAAAACGAGACAATCACTCATCGGTCTAATGAAAAAAAAAGGAAAACTGTAACTTCGTTCTCGATGTCTTTCGAAACTCTCGAGAAAAAAAGAAGAAGAAGAAGAAAGATTCTCGTGGTGCGCTTTATTGATGTAATAATAATGTTAGTAAAACGTTCGCATTCGTGCGTCATTCGCCGTTCAAGCTGTCGCACGAGCAGTACTATCCGATTTTTGCATTTTACAATATGAGATACAGAGATTGACACACACAATGTGAGTTGTCATAAAGAAGAAGAAAAAAACATTAGAAATAAGAAAGAGAGAAGGAATCAAGCAATATGCGCGTATATACCAAATCAAATGTGTCAATATACATTTACTTGTCACAATAGTAAATTTACACTCTACCACCGTTCGAATGAGAAAAATGAGAATAAATTATCATTAGCAATTCGAACACAAAGTTCCTTTCTTTTTTCCTGCATGTGAAACTTCTTTCGTTGTGTGTTTGCTTCTTTTCATTTATTTTGTCTCGAAAAAGATGTCGTCGATGTGAGCGTTTTTTTTTTCGGGATGTCAGTGTTAATGACCTTTGATCTTATTAAATTCGTCCGTCATCGGTTTAGTGCAACTGCTATCAGTGATGATCAAGATCACAACTGACTTTCTTCTTCTGTCGATTCTATTTTTTTTCTCTCTCTCTCCCTCTTATTCGCATGTTTGTTTGTAAAGTCTTTTTAGCTCATTAGCTCATCCTCTATATGTTCGTTCTCTTCTTCTCGTTCTTTCTTTCTTTTGCCTTCGTACTCATGTTTTCTTCTTCTTTTCTTTGGAGGATCGTTCTTTAATTTCCTTGTGCTCTGCTCACACTCTCTTTTTTCTACCATCACGTCGGCCGGCTCATTTAACAGAACATGTAGACACGCGATGAACGCCGTCTCGAGTGTGCATACGCAGAGAACTCCTTTCATATATATATATCGACTGTAGCCACAACATGAAAAAAAAACCTTTTTTTTGGTTTGTCTTCGAATAAAAACAAAGAAATAGACTTGCATTTCATGATTAATCTACTAAATAAAAAAGAGAAGAAGACAAAAGGTGAGAAGATCTATTTTTATTTTGACATATTTTTTAGATATGATGACAAGATTTAAACTTGGTCAGATAGAATTCAACCAAACGAATAATTGATTGATTCCCTAACGAAATAAGCAAACATGTTCAAGTGTTTTCCATTGCCGTTTTGCAGTCGAAATCTCGAGCAAATCGACAAACGTCATTGCAATTTGACAACAGTGCCCGACGATGTTCTTCGATACACACGGACATTAGAAGAATTATTACTTGATGCCAATCAACTTCAAGATTTGCCCAAGGTTATTATAAGAAAATATAAAAAAAAAAGAAAAGAAACTTATTTCTTTGTTTTTTTTCTATGTGTTTTCTCATTGTAACTTCAGGGCGTTTATCGTTTAACACAATTGCGTCGATTAACATTTAGTGACAATGAAATTCAACGTATTCTACCTGAAATTGGACAATTAGTTAATTTGGAAGAACTCGATTGTTCAAGAAACGATATTGCCGATATACCAGACAATATTCGACATTGTCGAGCTTTACAATTTCTAGATTGTAGCGGAAATCCATTGGCAAATAAGTAACCAAACAAACAAACAGCCAATTTCAATGTGTTGTTTTTTTCTTCTTCTATGATTTGTAGTCTTCCACCTGGCATTATTCAACTTCGTCAATTGACTCAATTAATATTAAATGATGTTTCTCTTGCCGAATTACCAAGAGAAATCGGCAGGTAGAATTGAATGAAATTGCGAAATCGATTTTTTTGTCTTGTTCTCGTTTCTTAGTCTTTCCAATTTACGTGTTCTTGAAGTTCGAGAGAATTTGCTCAAAATTTTGCCCGATTCAATAATTCATCTGTCAAAACTTGAATCACTCGATCTAGGTTCGAATGTAATCGAACAACTTCCAACGAATATCGGTCATTTACAATCATTGAAAGAACTTTGGTTAGATGCCAATGAATTACTTATTCTACCGAATGACATCGGACAATTGAAACGTTTGCAATGTCTCGATGTTTCGGAAAATAAACTCACTGTTTTACCTGATGAAATCGGCGATTTAGAATCTCTAACCAATTTAGAATTGTCATCGAATCAAATTGAATATTTACCAATAACTATTGGTCAACTTCGACAGCGTTTGTTAATTTTAAAAATCAATTCAAATAGTTTAAATCAATTGTGTGAACAAATCGGTCAATGTTTAGCGTTGACAGAATTAATTCTAACGGAAAATATTCTCACTGAACTACCGAAAACAATCGGTCATTTGAAAAATCTTTCGAATTTAAATGTCGATCGAAATCAACTAAGTCAATTGCCCGTCGAAGTAGAAAATCAATTTTGATTTTTGTTTTGCAAAAATATGTTTTTCTTTGTTTATTCTGCGAAAATAGATCTCCGGTTGTGAATCTTTGGGCATGTTGAGTCTCCGAGATAATCGTTTAACATCGATTCCCTCGGAATTATCGAATTTAAAACATTTGCATGTGTTGGATTTATCGGGCAATCGTCTCTCGAATCTCCCGTGTACATTACTCGATTGTGATCTCAAAGCCATTTGGTTAGCCGAAAATCAGGCTCAACCAATGTTAAAATTTCAGACCGATATCGATCCGATTACAAGCGAGAAAGTTCTAACATGTTATCTACTTCCTCAACAGCAATATACGTCATCATCAACAGGTAAAAATAAATCGACTTGAAATGAGAGAAAAAAAGAAATAGAACAGATTAAATCTGATATTTAAAATGAGATCATTTTCGTTTATTTCTTTATTTTGAAAACAAAAGAAAAAGAAGTTTATCATTGATCATGTATCGACGTTCTCATCGACGTCCGTTGTATATTTATTTCATCGATGAGGATGAATTTAATCGGGGTAATTTTAGTGAATTTGCTTAACAATTGGGGGAATGAGAAGAGGAGATGGGCAACAAAGCGAATAGTTGATATTCGATTTTGATCATTTTCTTTTGTTTTGTTTTTAGAAAATCTTTTGAATTCATCAAAAACTCCAACTGAAACCATTTCTCGACCAGCAACAGCAACAGCAACAACCACAACTACAGTTCCAGCTGCACGTTTCGGTGAAAATGTTGACGATGATGAAAATCGACATGAACGTACAGGTTCAGTTAAATTCGCTGATCAAGCCGAAGATATTCGAGAAGTAATTCAATTGAAAACGAAAATGAAATCTATATCAACTTGAATTTCTTTCAGAGCTCATTACAACGACATAATACGCCTCATCCCAAAGATCTTCAATCTTGGCGAAAGAAAATGGCTAAAAAATTGCAGACAGACGGCAGTTTACTTCATCACGATCATCAACATCCGTTTCAACCCAATGTACACGCGCACACGGACTCATTACAGCCATCGATCTCATCAGGAAATTCACAAAATAATAAAATACAAATCGATACCATTCCAAATTCACGGCAATCTATCGAATACATACCGCCTGAAATCTCCTACGAAACTCATCATGATTCAGATGACGTACGTTTTTTGAATCTGTTTTGACAATGTTGATGATTGTCTTTTTTTGTCTTGTCTACAGAATGAACATTCCGGTGATCATATGGTTTATATTGAAAAACGTGTCGAATTTACCGATGATTTGAACGATAATGAAGATGAAAAAGAGCCGAGTCACGCACAGAAACTTCATCGACGTGATACACCACATCATCTTAAAAACAAACGTATTCTCAACAAAAACAACGATTCAGCTGCGATTGATGTATTGAAAACGTCTTGTTTTTGCTCTTCTTCATTTATTCAATTGATTTCTTTTTCTAGCAAATTATGTCACATAGTCCAACAAAATCTTCGGTTACAAGTGAAAGAAAAGAAGTAAAAAAAAAACAAAAACTATATAAACTAAAATCTATTTGAATCGTTCTTAGTCAATGCCAACGAATACGCGTCCAATAAATGTTCACGAAGAAGAAGTATCGATAACTATCCATCGAACACCGAATACTGGTCTTGGTATTAGTATTGCCGGAGGTGTTGGTTCGACAGCATATAAAAATAACGATTATGTAAGCAAACAAACAAAGACGAAATTCACGGCAAAAAGAAAACTTTTTCTTTGCTTAGGGAATATTTTTAACGAAAGTAACGGATGAAGGTCCAGCGAGTCAAGCTGGTTTACTCGTTGGTGATAAACTTTTGTCGGTCAATGGCATTTCGTTAGTCGATTGTGAACATAGCGAAGCGGTATCTGCCTTAAAAAGTGCCGGTGATACGATTGAAATGACGATTTCAAGAGAAATCTGTCAATCGATGGATGATTGTTCGATTAAAAATGAAAATCTTACGTTGAAAGATGAAGAAAAACAAAATGCTAAAACTGCTCTTTCACTCACCGGAAGAAATTCATCATCATCATTAAATATTGGCGATCGAATTCTAACAATCAATGGAAATAATAATACATCGAATATTAATCACGAACCGACTGTTAATATGATTAATAATGGAGGAAATACAATGAAATCAACACTTTCGAAAGGAAAAATTATCGATAATACGATTGAAGTTTGTGATTTTTTTTCTCGAATTTTAATATAAAAATTGAATTCGATTTTTGATTTCGTAGGAAGCACGTATTATTAAAGGAAATGGTCCGATGGGCTTGAGTATCGTCGGTGGAGTTGATCAAGCTTGTTCACCATTTGGTATCGAACAACGTGGTGTATTTGTATCGAAAGTAAATTTCAATTTCGAAAGAAGAAGAAGAAGAAGAAACGTACGACTGTGAAATTGATTGAATAGATTCTTCCGAATGGTTCGGCATCTCGAACAAATCTTCGTATCGGTGATCGAATATTAAAAGTCAATGGCAATGATGTCACGCAAGCAACACATTTAGAAGCTGTACAAGCACTTTTACAACCAGTAAATGAAGTTGTTTTACTTGTTCGACATGAACCACAACCTCCGGGATTAAAAGTAAATTGAAATGATGTGAAAAACAGCTTCGAAAAATTTCCTTCTAGGATGTTGTTTTAACGAAACAACCGAATGAAGCTCTTGGCATTCGAATCAACGGCGGCATCGAAGGCAAACGTGTGAATCCCGACGATTCGGAAGATGATGGCATATTTGTGACTGAAGTTTGTTTCATTACCTAAACAACAATTTCATCTCGGTTCTATTTTTCATATTTTTCAGGTGAAAGAAAACACTCCGGCATCAGGCATTCTCACAGTTGGCACTCGAATTCTCGAGGTAAGTCTTCGATTTTCTCTATCATTTTCTCTCTCTCTCAAAAAAAAATAACAATTCCACGCCGCCATGGTTGCAATGTTTTGCCTCATTCGTTCTCGTGTGATGTATCTGTCGTTTCATGTCAATATCTTTTGTTTTTTTTTCTCAAATCATTATTTGTCTTTTTTTTCTCGCATCGTAAGTATATCCAACAGCACATTTCGAGAAAATCTAGATTAAATTCACCTACACTGATTCACCAAGAAAAAGAGAAAAAAAAATCTCATTAAATATGGTTTATTAATGAATTTATTGATTTATTTTCCACATAAACTATGTTTTCGTCTGTTCAAGCTGCTTACTGTGTCTTCGCCCATATGCTTTAACACCACCCAATAATCACATATATGCCTTATGTATAAAACTAAAAGCCATACCGACAAGAATATCGATTCTTCTAGGCAGTTAATTGTTCATGTTCGAAACGTTGGTTTTGTTTATCACAAAAATCTTCATCATTGAGTCAAACATCTTCGTCGTCATCGACGCCAATCGATGATGTATCGATACGAGATTATTGTGAAACAAGTTTAGATGATATTGTTCACTTAAAAGGCTTGTTAACATTCGATACATTAACAACAAAACATCTTAAACGTGCTCGTTCGACAGGTTATATTAAGAAAAAGAAATTATCACGAATAAAACGAAGAAAAATTCGTTCGTGTTGTTTAACCGAATTATTTCATTCAACAAAACGAAATCTTTCACAAAGAAAAGCAAATTTATCATTAACAAAACAAATCGTTGCACCAATTGTCAAATTAAAAGATATTGTCTCGACATCATTTTCCATTTCATCATCATCATCAATAGCAAGTCACGACAAATTAAATGATTCATTACCAATAACAGCAACGAAAACTGTCGAGCAAACTCCACAATTATCTTGTAAATCATTTTCATTCGATCCATCGTTTTCACTCATGTCGACGCCGAAACTAAATCTCGTTCATTCATATTCATCGATATCAAATTATCGTATTCAATCTCAGTTCATTCCACGTCAACATTCGCTCGAAGAAGAAATTCATAATGAAGAATGTGAATATTGTACAAGTGAAAATGCTCTTTCGACGAAGATCGATTCGAATAACAATACATTCGAGAAAATCTCGTTGCAATCATTGAGTCTCTATCAAGCGGTTGAATTATACTTATCATCGAATAATACTTCACATGATCTATGTGATATTTCTTCAATAGTATCTGAACAACATGCGAACATAAACGAAACCAAACAATTGAGTCTTTGCGAAATTAATGAAATTATCCATGCGATACATGCAGATATCGATGATAATGATGAACGAAATCAAATCTTAGATTCATTAGCTTTATCATTGAGACAAGTTGCTGAAGAAACACCGGTTGTTCTACCTGAGGAGCCAATTGTCGAACAGCAACACCAACAACAACAACCTCATGGACTTGGTCAGATTTTAGTTCGTGCGGTTATGTATGATATTGTGATGAAATTATTACATTTTTATTTGCTTTTACTCATGTGCTATGGACGTTTACTTTAAATTCGAAATATTTTTGCATAATATAAACAAATCTTTGATTCGTTGTCGTCGTCGTCGTCATTTCTTTCTTGCGTGTATCGAGTTTTGTAATAATGAAAAAAAAACGAATGAGGCAAAACATTTGATGCATTGAAAAAACATTCTCTTTATTTCTATTTCTCTTCTTTTTCGAACAAAAAAAGTATCATTATTTAAATCTAGGTTAATAATCAGAGTTTATTTGGTGCTCGTTTGGATGATGCTCAAAAATGGCTCAGTGCACCGACCGATTCACTTCATTTACTTATTTGTAATGGTTTCAAACCACCACCGCAACAAGTAAAATTCTTACTACCAAAAATAATTCTTATTTATTTGTTTTGTCAAATTCAAATAGGTCGTCACTCCTATCACAAGTCCAACTGTTAGTATTCAAAAACAATCGTCATCTCCTGTTCCGAATCGTCCATTAGTTTCACCGGATCTTATTTCGCCAACATTATCAACGAAGTCGAATGGAATCTCTCCACGAGTAAACTATTTGATGATTTGTTTTTCGATTGAAAATAATTGTTGTTTTTCTTTTCTGTCAGCCAACACAACCGCCACCTGTTCCAGCGAAACCAAAATTTCGTCTTTCGAACAATTCAACGACGCCTGTCAATGGAGACAAAATTCAAATGAATCCAATTTCGCCATCACAACAAAATGGTTTTGAACTTGATGAAGTATATTTTTTGAATTCGTCATTTATTCTTGCTTTGAGTTAAGCTCTTTTTCGTGTTTAGTCTGATTTATCAATCACTGAATCCGAACGATCATTTAAAGACAAAAAGAAATTTTTCGAAAGTGGTTTCAAAGACACAGGACCAAAACCAAAACGTAAGACGGAAGGAAAAACAATAAATTCGAATTGAATTTGTTTTTTTTTGTGTTTTTAGCTCGACAATTTAAATACATCAACGAACATGAGCTAATAAAAATGAAGCAAGAAGACGGTAAATATTCGATTATGTTTTTTAATCCAGGTGGATTTAGAAGATTGAAGTCTATCCTCTTAGCATTACATGTGTAGGAAGTATTTGTCATGAAGAAAACAAAAAAGAATCAATTCTATAGTTCACTAAAATAGACGCGAATTTCCTTAGTTCTGACGTAGAAAAGAACAAATGAACTTGAGAATTTATTCACGCATATTAATAATTGTCCCATATTTTTAGAACAAAAAGTGAAAACAATGAGCTCAACCGAATTGCTCGAATCTCGTACTCATTTCATTCACGATAAGACCGATTCGGAATTAATTCAAAGTACTCTATCTCAATATCAAACACCAACGTATCTTGCTGAGTATGTACATCGTTGTATTTTCTCGTTGTTGTTCTGGTTAAAATATTTTCATAATTGTTAAATAAATTAACTCAACTAGACGAACATCATCGTGGGGAATCTATAAGCGACGTATTTCGCTCGCTAGTTTTTCCCATTATTTGTGAGTGTTTAACGAAATGAAAAAAAAAACGCGTACGATTCGAGGGAGCATTGATTTATTAACAATTTGATTTGTTTTTCTGCATTTCTGGACGAATAATTGAATGTTCATGTTTTGATTTTTGCTTATGTAAATTTAGACCCGAAGAAGATGAGGATGATTTTATTCCACAACGACCCGATCGAACCATTTCTTCAGCTGCCAGGTAAAATATATGACGAAAGTCAACGAACAAAACCTCAATCTTCATTGTAACCGCATGCTATTGTCTGCTGTTTTTTTTTCTCGCTTCATAGAATAACCTCGCTCGAATGTGAAATTCCTTCTGCTCATACCATGCTTTCGAATTTTGCTCTTGGTAAACGAAGCAAATATATAATCATGAATAGAATTTTATTTTCGTTTTTTTTCTTTTGATATTTTAGTCGAATCCGGTATGACATAATGGGAATTAATGAAACTAAAAGTGATTTAGTATAAAAACTACAATTTAATTAAACCAATGTGAATAGAATCATCCAACGAACTTAGACTTATGCAAAATAAATAAATGTCTTTATGCATTGTACATAGACGTACATAGAGTTTTCCTTTCCTCGTTTTCTTTTTTTTTTCTTCTTCTTCGTCTAACGGTGACATTTGTCACTGTTTTCTTTGTTCGCTTGTTTCTTTTGAATTTGAAAATTTAATCTGAATCGTCTGGTTATTTAAAAAAACCAAAACTATTTGAGAAATATTCTTATTTGTTGTTGTGTTTCTTCTTCTTCTCTCTCTCTCATTTTTTAAAAACTGATTGTTTGTCCTCTCATATGCACACATTCGTTCTCCTTCTCCTTCTTGTTCTCATTCATTTCTTTTTCTCTTTGAAAGTAAATATAAAGCGAATTTATTTCTATTCTTATTTTTTCATTTCTATAGTAACTGCCTACAATAATGTTTGTTGCTATATGATCTCGATTCGTCGGTCTCTGCTCTATGATGAAAAGGTGAAAGAATTGAAAAGAGAAAAAAGAAAGAAACGCGAGAAAAAAAAGAAACGTAAGAAAGCTAGTTAGTTATTGTCAACGGCATTCAGCATAGTGTTTGACTGTCTCGAACTCATTGATTATATATATTTTTGTTCTCGTGACTAAAAAGTAAGAATGGCCTCGCAAAATGAAGTCGATGATATGATTAAACGAATTCAAGCATCGAAAGGAGTTCACGGTATTAACTTTTATTCGAATTAATTTAATCGTTTCTTTTTTTTTTTATTAAAAATAAATTTGTAAATAGGATTAATCATAATTGATTCCGATGGTATACCTATTCGAACAAGTTTGGATAATGAAACAACATTACATTATGCGGCTCTGATAAGTCAATTGACAATTCATGCTAAGCGTGTTGTAAGAGAACTTGATTCAAGCCAAGAATTGGAACAACTTCGTAAGAAAATATTTAAAAAGAGATTATCAGTGAAAATAATGACAAGTTCTATCTAGGTCTTCGTTCTCATAAACATGAAATCATCGTTGCACCTGAGAGTAAATACATTATGATCGTCATACAAGTTCCTGAAGCGCTTTAATAACGTTTTCATTTTTTCATAGCTCGTTTTCTTTTTATTTAAAGAAAAAAATATATATAAACTTCAAATAACTGTTTTCACTAATGGTGAATGCACCGGTATAGATGAAAAACAAGCTTTATACTGGTAAGAACAAAACAAAAATAAAATAAAGAACTCAGTTATAGTGTGTTAAAAGAGTAAAAGGACGCAGAACAAAGAAAAAAAAAAGAAGAAGATTTCAATGAGTTTGAAAATAATAATAATCAAATAATTAATTCAATGAGAACCAGCTATTGTAATAATTAATATTGATCATTATTATTAACACAACTCCTAGAACTATTTAGCTATGAAAGAAAGGAAAAAGAAAACAAAAAATACGGTCGATCAACGAACGGTATTGAACAGAAAAGAAAAACAAACGATGCTTCTCTATGGAAAGAAGCTAAGTGATGACATTGTTGGAGTTAAAAGAAAGAGTTGTTGGTTTTGATGCATGCCAAAGATATCATTGACATCATCGATCGAAGGAAAATCTTCGATAAATTTAATTTTTTCGTCTGGATATGCTTCGTCCATAAATGGAAGTAAGTTGTCCATGTAGCCTATTTCTTGAATAGGCGATGATGATGATGTTAAACTATCTGATGAACTTGTTTGTGAATCGATGTATTCATGGCCGATTTGCGGTGTTTGTTGAGCTTTATCGTCGTAGTTGCAAAGCTCGCTTTTGATATTCAATTGAGTTATACGTCGACGTTTTCGTCGTTGAGGTAGAACAGTCACTGGACAAACAGTTGATAGTTTGCTGAAATTTAAACATTGCTCATTGTTCACTACACACATGAAAAACAAGAATAGATTTTCATTTTACAATTTGTTTTTTAATTTCGAAATATTTACATAAAATATTCGTAGGCATTGGAGGTGGACTTGCATTGTTGTTGTTCGATGTTGAAAATAAGGCTTCTTGTTGAACTGCATGTTTTAGTCGTTCAGCATTTTGTCGATTTGCATAAGTTATACATTCGAAACGTACTGATGGACTAGACAAGAAGAACAAATACATATTTGAATATATCTATCATCGAAGATCGCCTCTCATACTCGATTAATTGCGCAAGAAATCCCAATTTCATAGCTTTTCGTCGGCCTTCCATGATCATATGTGTATTGCATAGAAAACTAAGACGATCACCATTTCGCGTATAGAAATCGAACACATTCATTGTTGTATAATGTTGACCAAGAACTATGAAGCAAAATGATGCTGAACAATGAATCTACTTGTTAAATAATCTTACTGCAATTTTGTCGAGCTTGTTCGAGTAAATACAAATGTTCCGATGCGATAAAACGACTAATCGAATGATCAATTAATTCATCAGCTTTGAAACCCAAGAGAGATTCAATACTACAAGCAAAAAATTAGATGATTATTGAGTGATGTCAGACGAACTTTGTCGATATTTCATTAATAATTAATTGGTCTGTTAGAACCAAACGAAATGTTGTCGCACTAGTTGAACCGACACTATTTGTTGGAATATTCGGTGTACTCGAAAGAATTTGTTCGCAACGAGCAATAAATAATGGTTCTTGTTGTTCTTTATTTTCATCGTTATTAATGAAGACATGATGGCCAGTCATTAACATTGACTAAAAAAGGGATAAATTGAAATGTCGATTGACTGAATCATTCATTTCCGGAATATCCTACTTTGGATTCGGTATGAGTACGGCTAGGTCGTTTGCCACGCGGTAGATTCCACGTACAAATAACTTGTTGTTCCGAAACTGTAACTGTTGATAACACTTGACGGATTGATTCATGATCATCGACATGAACGCAGTCATAGATTTTTGTCAATTGAGGATAAAGTGATCGCTAACAAACAAACAAACAACGAATTAGTATGTCCTGAAAGTACGCACTCTTCAACCTACCACATTTTTACGTAAGTATGATTCAATATTATCACTTAAAAGAACGATTCGGCCACTTGTATTAAGAACAAGAAAAAAACCATTTAGCTCGTCGATAGTCGATGAACTTTCGATACCAGATATTAAATCAACATTACCTAAAACACATTCAATGAATCGATTATTAGATTTCACAGGCAACAAAAAAACAATAACAATAACAACTTACGATTGTATAAATAAGAAGGCCAATATTTTTCTCGAAGAAGACGCGCCAGCGTCAAACTTAGAATATCATTTTTATTCAATTTATTGTCAGCATCATCATATATTGGATCTGCGATGAGTTGACCTAAGGCTTCCAGAGCTTGATTTGTTTGTCGACGACGTTTATATGGTGTGCTATTACTAGCAATTTGATTACCATTAAGATTAGGTGTCACTAATGGACGCTAATCGGTGCGAAGAAGGAAGAGAAAGTTGAAAACAAATGAGTCAAACTGAGTTTTGAATTACTTTATGACCGTTTTGTTGAGACATGGTGCTCGGCACAAAAGTCGTTCAACGACAAGATAAAGATATCTTCGAAACTGTCCAGCAGCTGAAGAGAAAAAGTCGAGAGGAGAGAACGAACGAACTCGCGTCGATAAAACGTATGCACGCAAACGCTATGCAAAAATAAGAAATGACGAGAGACATAGACTCCTGTATTTACATCTTTCTCTCTCTCTTTTTTTTTTGCTTTACCTTATTTTTTTCTCGATTTTCTCTCTATTTGTCGACTATTGACGAGACTATACGTTCTTCGCGTTCTCTTCTTCTGCTCTTTACGCTTTTCATCTACGACACTTACAAGTCTTTTCTTTTTTCTTCATATTTCGTCGTTATTTTTTTCTTACCTGTATGAAAAAAAGAAAATAAATATACAAGAGACCATCTAATGTATTTTCGAATGACGTTGACCGCCTACACTCCTTCGAAAATTCGCTTTCGTCACATGCACTTTCTTTGCTTTCGTGTGTATTTT
>Ga0209922_101924_pt1 | contig 18979 bp, 23 predicted proteins | sample ThiBiot_500_biof_FD_183946 | JGI IMG/M metagenome (GOLD analysis project Ga0209922, IMG submission 183946) | Wastewater bioreactor microbial communities from Cape Town, South Africa - Thiocy_expt_500_biof (SPAdes) | ecosystem: Engineered > Bioreactor > Thiocyanate-remediating > Anaerobic-Aerobic ...
AGTCGACATTCTTGACGAAAACTTTCATAAGATATTCCATAGCATGCTGGCGATGCAGATTGTAAACATTTCGAGATACATTCTCGTTCAGTAATCATTCGATAATATGAAACATAATCAAGTGTATCGATTCGACCTGTTAACGGTGCAAACGATCCTGATTGTCCTTGAATCCACAGTGGAAATACGCAGAGGAAAAAAATCAGATTGCAAATTATATATGTCATTAGTCACACTTGAAACAAAAAAAAGTGGAAATGAACATGATTGTTGTTTTATTTGCATTTGAGAATTTTTTTTCTCTATATTAGAATCTCGCACATTATGAAAAAATAATTATTACTGATGTGTCCGAAAAGAGAGACAAAGAAGGAGAGAGAGAGAGAGAGAGAGAGAGAAAATTTAGGAAGCAGTTTTTTTTCTTGTTTGATACAATGATTAATATCGACATATTTTTCATTTTTCGAATGATGATTGCATTTTGATTGCAATCGCTACTGTTTCTTTTTCGAATGTTAACCTTGAAAATAATCAATCAATTTGAAGTTTCTTTGTCTAGCAGTTATCATCATTGCTTAGCTAATCTTTACGAACGAGAAACGTAACAGTTACTGACATCTACTACCAATAAAAATGCATTAACCTTTACTATTTATATGTGTGGTAGATATATTATATATATACATTCATTCAGTTGGTTGTTTATTTATTTGTTCTTTTTCTTGCTATGCGTTGAAATAGAAAAAAAAGAAGAGAAGAAGTAAAATGGTTCAACACTGTGTTAATGCAGCAAACACAGATTTTACTTCGTATGGCTCGAAAAAACAGCGTGACGCTGCTGATGTTGTCGGCAGGTAACAATCTTGAAAAGTGTATTTTTTTTCTCTTCAAGAAAAATCAAATTCATTTATTTTTTTGTATAGTAAATCATCGACATTAAATCTACATTCATCTAATCTCAATCAACACATCCGAACATTAGGTTCGATGCAACCAGGGTCAGTTGATTTTGTTTCCAATGTTTTACCTCACACATACGATTCGAAACCAAATACAACAGTCTCATCATCATCATCAGGCTATGAATCCGTGAAATCACATCGATCGTTTTTCTCTCGACTAAAACGTTTCATTAATTTTCCATCGAATAAAAAATCATCTAATTATCAAATATCAACATTAAATCATTCGTATGAACAAACACCGAATTCACCCAATCTATCGTCAACGGGATTCAATCAACAATCAAATGAACATCGAAGAAATTCTCTTACACGTTTAGATATTCGAAGGAAATCATCACGACGAACACTTCAAAATTCAACTCAACATATTCCATTTTTATACGGATTAAAAAATTGTGGCAACACATGGTAAAAAAACCAACCAAGAAGAACAAAATTTGTTTTCTTTATTCAAGATTATTTTTCTAGTTTTATCAATGCAATCATTCAATGTCTGTGTCATACTGAACAATTAGCTTCGTATATACTTCGAAAAGGTTATGAAATCGATATGCGTAATATTAAAAATGGATTCATCGATAATAATCAACAACAATCATCATCATCATCATCATCAATGCATTCGCATAATTTCAAAGTGACAAAAGCATTTGTACAAATTTTTCATGCTCTTTGGAATAATTCATCGAATACAACATCGAAATTGTCCTATGATTTCAAATCAATTGTTGCCAATCTCAATCGACAATATTCAGGCAATGAACAACATGACGCTCAAGAATTTCTTCTATTTCTTATTAATACAATTCATGATGAATTAAATCTTGTTTCTCAACACAAAACGAACTTCGTCTTTTCAAAGAATTCATTTTCATCAACGGAATTAGCACGTCGAGCTTGGTCGGATTATATTGATGCTAATCAAAGCATTATAACATCGATATTCAGTGCTCAACTTCATTCAACACTACGTTGTAATCAATGTAAAAAAGAAAGTAAAACTTTCGAACCCTATCTACTCTTGTCATTACCGATACCACAAAAAATCGTTAAACCGGTTTTTATAACCGTCGTTTTTTTGAATCAATCGCCTAAACAATTACAAATTGGCCTTTGTTTACCTGTGACAAGTACGGTTAGAGATGTACGAGAAGCCATAGCACAACAATCAAATCTTGATCCGAATGATGTAAATCAATTTACACAAAGAAAGAAACAATCATTGACTACATTTGTCCTTTTAGCTTGCTCTCGTTGAAATTCATCAACATCAAGGTTATTCACAAGTCTTTCACGATACTGAGCCAATTTCTCGTTTAACACATGATATCTATGCAATACAATTTCCATCTCCATCGAATGAAACTCCCGATCATCAAACAGAATCAACAGCGAATTCAACGAATAATTCATTCGTTAATATTCTCGTTCTCAATCGCGTACGATTTAATTCTGGTCAAGTCGAACGATTCGGTGCACCCATTGGTAATGAAAACGAAAGAAAAAAGTCTTAATTTCTGTGTTTTTCTTTAGCTATCCGCGTGCCAAGAGAATCGAACTATCGTGCTTTGCAATTATCAATCATCAAAGCTCAACGATCGATTATTCGCGATGAAGCTATGGAATACGCTCATGAGTATGTCGTTTTTCAATTATCATTAATTGATCAATATCAATCGACAACGAATGGAACATTCAAACAAGAATATCCGATTGTTCATGATGTACAATGGCCACTTTATCTCGAGAAAATCGTCGAAATACTCGATGCATACGATGGACCTGGTCTTGGACCATCACATATTCAAGTTTATGCAAATTGGAATGAAAAATATCTCGGACAATTTATATCGAAATGGGGTTCTACCGATGACAAACCAGATATTCATCAATCAGTTGCACAAGCTCGTGCAACTTTACATCAGCCGTCATCGTCATCATCATCGATTTCATTAGCTGATTGTTTTTCATTGTTTACTCAATCGGAAAGTTTAAATTACGTAAGATTTTTGTTTGTTTACAACGGAAGAACGAGAATGAATTTGATTTAGGATGATGCATGGATGTGTACACATTGCCGACGAAAAGAGAATGGTACTGTAAAGAATTTGAAAATCTCAACATTACCAACAGTTCTAATCATTCATTTGAAACGTTTTTGTCAAACAAAATTATCGAATTCGAAATTAGTCTATCCCGTACAATTTCCACTCGTTGGTCTCAATATTCGACGATATCTTGCTACACAAACATCGAATGACGATAGTGGAATACTCGATGATGAACAATGTCAAGAAACAAACATCGATTTTCTCTACGATCTGTTCGCTGTTTGTAATCATCGTGGAAGCATGTCGAATGGACATTATACCGCCTATTGTAAAAATCCTATAACCGGAAAATGGTCTTGTTATGACGATCATCTCGTTTCCGAATTAGATCCATCACGTGTTTGTACACCGGATGCTTATATATTATTCTATTGCCGTCGTGATACACTATCATCACAACAACAACAACAACAACAACCAGCACCGATCGATCCTTTACATTTCGAATATCCATCGCATTCTTCTTCGGTCATCATCGACGAGAACTTCATTCGACCGATAAGACAAAAACCAATGCAACATCACTATACACTCGAACAGCCAATACCATTACCAAGAAAAATTCTTACGCCTCTATCGCCATCATCATCGCACGATGAGTTTTCTCCAATACCTCGAGCACGTCAAACGCAATACGATGTCGAAACAGCCGCACCACCATCACCTCCTATGCGACGATTACCAACGGTACCACCTGTTCATTATGTTTATCCGATTTCAACAGTACCAATGGACCGCATGATTGAACCATTGAATGATTTCTACTCGCCACAACAACGATATTATAATAGTACGGATCGATTAAATCCATGGAATCGTTATAATAGTCAACGTTATTCTGATGATGAACAAGAACGTAATGTTATCTATTCAAAATCAATCTTACGTTGATTCGAAATTTTATTTTCTTCGCACAAAACAGTAGCATAATCAAAATATTTTATTTTATTTTATTTTTTATTCATGGTCAAATTCTACAAACAAACTATATCATTCTCTTTCTTTTTATCTTGTTGATCTAATCCTCAATTCTATTGTACAACATACCATTTACCGTTAGATATTTTGATTCCTTATCTTTTTTTTTCTTTTTTGGCAAATTTTACTGTTATCAATCTATACACATTTTATTGAGTTGTTTGTTTTTTTTTTCTTTTTTTCGGGTCACTTTGTATATAAGTATGAATAAAATGAATATTTGAACAATTTATTAAACATTGAATACAACACAAACATGCTGAATTAGAATCTACGTATATTATTACTATTGCGTTTTCATTTAGAATCAATCCTTATTTTTCCCAATCGATTTAAATATTTTGGGTGCATTACTTTCAATGTTCTTGTTATATCATCTAAGTACGATTGAGATGTACAAGAATCTATGCAATAGAAGAATGGTAGTCGAGAGAATATATGAATGCTTACTGTATTGTGTTTCAAGGCTTCACTGAAATATCGAGCACCTTCCGAGCTAATTTCGTTGGATCTAAGGTTGAGATACGTAAGTGTCTATGACGAGAAAGAAAAGTAGTGCTATTTGATGCGGCTTCAATCAATCACAGATAAAAGAATTACTCTGTTATGTATTAATATTTTACTGACATATTGAGCACCATCATCTCTCAAGAATCTATTGAAGAAATTTTCAGCATGCTAACATTGATTTTAACTTGCCTGAAATTGACGGTAAGAATTTAGGATAGCATTCCATCGTTGGCATATGTTGCTTGCTGCAAAAAATAGCTCTTCGTCGCTGATTTCAATTGGTAGGGTTTGAAGCGATAACAACATCGTATATGTAGAAAAAGATTCGAAAAAAATTAATTGAGTGGCTTTTTAACCGTGCAATTTTGCATTGACTAAGTTTGCGTATAAACAAAATAGAGTATCTATCATAATGAAATCACTTTTTAAGGCGGCTGACTGCAATTGCAGCAAGACGACTTATTGCTTTGAACTAGCTTGGTTGCCTAGCAAAGTTCTTCTTCTTATTCTTCCTACGGACGCATGAGTCATATTTCAAGTAAGCTACCCGTTGTTCGAAGTAATTGTCCATTATTGTGAAGAAAAAAAAAGTTAGTTGGAATCGTTAGAATCTGACGAATTCAGATCTTAAATCTGTTTTCCGAAATTGAAGATCGTTCGAGAGATTTAATTAAATTTGTTGAAATTCAAGTTTATCCACTGAAGAATTTGATTCGAAAAAACAATAATTTAATGTAAATAAATGAAATTATTCGAGAATGTTCTTTCTTTCTGTTCCGTAAATAAAAGCGAGTTTTCTATTGGTTCGATAAAAATGAATAATACTCTTTCATCATCATTGCGAAATCAAATATTACTCATCGAGAGACTATATAAACCGAGTTTAAACCGGTAGATTTTTCATTCTATACTCAACACATACAAAGCAAAGCAATGGCTTCAAACAACGAACAACAACAAATGAATGCTCTTCAAGAACTTTTTCCAAATGTTCCACAAGAAAAAATCAGCCGTCTATTAAAACGATTTCACGGTGATGTCGAAAAGGTATGTTAAACAAAAACAATTTCTTTCAAATAAAGCCCGCGAACACCTCTTATGCGGGGGAAAAGAGGTTGCTCAGTATGTTCTTGCATACGAGCGTAAAAATCATTTTCTCTCACTCTCTTTCTCTCTCAGAATAAAATTGCTACTTTTGTGCTTCTTTAACCCTCTAGGTTAGTTCACATCTTGCTCAACGAGATGCTCGTCGAGATAGATTAACATCGGTCGAAGAAACCTATGCAGCTATCATAGCTACACTTCAACAGGAATTTCCAGACGTTCCTCGTTTTCGTTTATTACGAATTGTCGAACGTTTCAATGGTGATCTCGAACAAATTCGACAACGTTTACAACAAGTTCACGAACGACATGGCAAAGGTCGTGAACATTCTTGTCATGATCGTAATGAACGACGAGAAGAATTAAAAATCAAATATGCTGATCAATTAGCTGAACTAGCTGCCAACGGTGTTAATACAAAATGTCCATGTATTCTTCGTCTTTTAGAACGAAATCAAGGTGATGTTAACAAGGTCGCTGAAATCATCGCACGTCGAAAGGAAAATGTGGACAAACATGGTGATTTGGAAACGCAATTTGCAAGTCAAATCGCTGAACTTCAAGCATCCGGTGTCGAAATCAAAAATCCACGTATTTTGGCACGTTTATTACGAAAAGCTGATGGTCAAGTTGAAGTTGTCAAACAGTTGATCAATGAACGAGGCGAAAAACATCGAAGCAACTCATCACATGGCAAAGGTGAAGAATCAGCGTGTCGAAAACGACATGATTTCAGTGCCGATGATTTGGAAAACTTGAAACATCTTCGTTCAGCTGGTGTACATGGTCATCCAGCGAAAATCTTGGCACTTTTTCATGAATGCAATGATTCAATCGAATTGACCATTGCACGACGAGAAGAACAACGTGAAGAACGTTGCCGAGATCGTCAAGAACGATGTGCCAAACGAAAATTATTGCAAGAAGTTCAACAATCGTATTTAACCATCAACAATCGTGAAGATTGGCCGGAAAATATTGAACAAGTCTATTTGGATGGTAACAACATGATGTTTGTTGTCGATTCACTTCGACGTTTATGTTTAAATCGTGCTGGTAAAAAAACTGAACGTGCCATCGGCGAAATCGCTTCAGCTTGGAACGAGAAAATGCACATACCAAATGTAGATTTAGTTTTTGATTTAACAAATCAATTGGAATCAATTGGCACAGTTAAAGTTTCGAGTGCACAACCGAAATACAAAACTACCGATGATATGTTAGTCGAAATTGCTCGACAACCATCGAATCAACAGAAAAACAAACGAACAATTGTCGTTACGTCCGATCGAGCACTTGCTGCATTACTGTTACGTGAAGGTTGTATTCTTGTTAAACCAAAAAGTTGGTTTGCACATTGTGTTATGGTTTTATCACCTGATTTGATCAACTACGAAGAAGTTACTGATTCAGCAACAACAACTGCAACGCCAACAACCGTCAAAACTCGATTCAATTTCGATCAATTGGTTCAACGTTTTGCCAACATTGATTTATAAACTTTGACTTTTTTCTTAATTCAGAATCATCTTTTTCTTTTTAAAAATATGAAATAAAATTTCATTTTTCAATTTAGTTTGAAACAAAAAAAAACACGCTACTGTCTTCATTTTCTTTCTTTTTTAAATGACCATAAGAGACATGTTCATTTATATCCAATCACTGTGAGAACGTTTAATGAGATTGATATGTACATACGCAACAGAGAGCATGAAAATGATACTCATTTCCTATTTACTACTACGACATCTTCGGTTTTTCCTTATTCGTGTCATCGTATAGCGACTCACCTCGTCCAATACGATTTTTTGGGTTTTCAACCGTGTAATTTTACATCGACTAAGTTTGCTTATAAACAAAATCACTTTTTTTTATTACGACAAGAGTAAAGGTTTCAATCGAAAAATGAATTTAAAACGTCCACTAGGATCTATTAAATGTATCCGATCGATGTCAAGTTGATATTTATCAGATGACCAATTTTTCATAAAACGATCATTGACTTTATCAAAATCTTGTTGACGTAATTCACCTAATATTATTGTTCCATCATATTTAGTTTCATCGAGCACATTTAGCTGTTGAATTACGTTTAAATTCGATGGTTTTAAAATCAGTTGTGATATTCTCTCATCGAAAGCAAGTGAATCTTGTCGAAATTCTAGTGTAAATTTCGATATCGATTCTAATTTCGAACGAAATTCTGAATTAACAGGACCAGTTTCGTAATCAGCTAAGATCATTCGAAATGATTTCAATGGTCGAAATGATGTTCGTTCAAACAATCGTGAGATTTGTTCAACAAATTCTTGAGATAAAACAATGCCCAATTGATTGAAAACTGTTGGTTTGATTGGATTTGCCATTGCGTTCGACGGCTCATCGAGTAAGAGAATTTCGTGTTTAATCGTGAATAAATTTTCTGGATGATTCTCTCGACTAATCATATAAACACGATCAACAGTGAATTCAATCGTTTGCCACTTTGCTTGAATCTCATTGAGAACAGTAGTAATATTTCCTTTCGTCGCTTGACCAAGTGTTAAATGTGCTTCGAATGGTTTTTTCTTGATTTGCACATGTGACAATTGATTTTGAATGACTTTTTGCAATTCAATTATATCCGTGCAGACGTTTGGTCGTAAATGATATGTGCAATCATCACCTCTCTGCTGAAAATAATTCAACGATGCTTGATTGAATTGAATTTGAAATGGTCGTTGTCGATGAAGAACAACTTCTAAGAGTTGTTTCACTTTTTCGAAATCAACTTCAGGTACAAATGGATAGATTAAATTAATATGTGGCATCCATCTTGGATAAGCTTTATCGTGCAATGAACGAATGGCTTGTATCTGTTCCCAGATATTTTCTGGAGGAATAATACACAACGCTGTTTGTACTGTCGTTACACTTGTCATATTTCTTATTTATTATCTAATCTCATCGAGCAGAATATAAATATTCATTGATGGCTGTATTTCAAAATATCAAACACTTGATGCAATGTCCTATGTTGCATCATCCCGCAAAATGACTAGATATTTCGTTTCTTTTTATTTGTGTGTGTGTGTACGTATATGTCAACGAAATAAATTGTGTCGTAAGATTTATGTATAATTAAGTATTCTTGCATTCCGTTGGTAGATTTCTTCTCCTTGAACATCGCTGTTATTTCGAGTTTGTTTAAGCACTTAATAAATAGTGTCCAATTACTTGCTCTGCTAGTCGAATTCTTTCTTTTTTTTGCTTTCAATAATAAGAGAAAAGCAAAAAAAAGAGAAGAAAGAGTTCCTTTCATTTTACATACGATCGGTCGGTATGTGTCGTTCAAACACATACACAACATCGAGATGAAGTCAAAACATAAGCGTAGAGACATTTTTATTCCTTTTTTTTCTCTTCTTTCTTTCGCTTCTCTCACTTTTATTAAATGGTAGTCGAGCAGGAAAAAAGAAAAGAAAACGAGTTAGGAGACAACAGAAACTTATTTGACATTAAAACAGCAGCGAGGTTTTTTTTCTTCTGTTGTTGTGCCTTGTTTTAGCCATGACAAGTTCGACGACAATAAGTACATTGATTATCAATCAAGATTTTCCAATTCGAGAACCACAAAATGCCCAAGAGCTGGTCAATTTAGTACGCTGCAAAACTTTTCGATCGATTTTCAATAATATTCAATCATTTTTAGGTTCAATCTACAATCTCTCAAATACAAGATAAATTCGGTCAAATGAGTGATTCGATTATGACACGAAGTAAGATTTGCAGAAGAGAAAACAAAACTTTTTCCTTATTTCATTTCTTTCTCTAGTTGATAATGTGGGAAAACATATCGACGATCTCGAACGTAATATTGCACATATTATATCTCAGACGAATTCTGAATTGCATTAATTCTCCTCATTGATTGTATCGAATTTGCTTTTCTACGTATTGTAGTTTGTAAACTAAAATATTTCTTCTGTTTTTTACTAAATATACATATACATATACATTCTAAAAGTCCCAAAATATGTTTATTATCTGATTACAATTGTACACTGCAAACGAATGAATACAAAGAAAAAGAAGCCAAAATCAGAGAGTTTCGTTTTTTTTCTACAATCAGTAGCATAAAGTCACCAGAAGAAAATGTTGCTTAAGAGATGAAAGTGAAAACAAACAGTACAAAAGCTAAGCAACCCTCAAGCACATTGCCCAAAAATTATTTGATTTTTATTGTTTATTAATCTTCGGCAACGAACGTGTTGCTGCATTGCGATTGATCGGACCTTTACGTTGATCAATGATACGACTGCTCAATGGAATATTCCTTAAAAAAATGAAGTCAGTTACATAATGTATTTTTAATGAGGAAAACACACTCATTCGGTTCTCGGTTTGTTGGCGGAGCATTACGGTCAGGTTTATTATGATCATTTGTTTGTGACCGTTCTTTCATCACAGAAATTGTGTCTATTTAACAAATGAAGAATTCATGTTTATATAAATATAAACTTTGTCATACTTCGAACATCAGTGATTTCATTTGTCAATATTTTACGTTCTTCATTTGCTTTATGATATGCCTAGACAAAGAAACTGTATTTGAGAACGGATTTTATCAATCAACTTTATTCTCTTGTTCTAAACGCCATTCGTAATCTCTTAATTGACTTAATAAATTCTTTTTTTCGTTTTCAACCGCTCCGATTACTTCTTGATTGACATCATTGGGATCGGCTTTTGCTGCTCGTGTTTTTGCTAGAAACCATTACAATTCTTGAGACTTGTTCATCGAAATCGAGTTTTACCTGTTTTTTGTTCCTCTTTTGCTTGTTCGGTATTTTTCTCGAGTAAAAGTATTTGTCGAGATAAATGACGATTGATTTCTTCTTGATTTTCGAAACGTGTTTTCCATTCATTACCTAAAAAAGTCAATAAATGTCTCATTCGTTTCTGTTTTTCTTGTTGAATTCAAATATTTTTCATCTCATCAAACAAAATTTTCTGTTTCGATGGAGATAAAAAAAACACAATAGTGCGATTAGCTCTAGTTTTTTTTCCTCACGATACAAAAAAAATACCTTCTATTTGTCCACCTACATCCGCATGTGTGCTCACTATATGAAATTGATATTTTGACAAAATATTTAACAGCAATAGAATGAAAAAAAGCGAGAGATTGAATGTCACTTACTTTCTTCATCGATCATTTTCAAACGTTTTTCTAATTCGACGGCGGTATTTTGTAATTCATGACACGATTGTTCGAGTGATATTCTATTAGAAAAAGGTTTTTTTTTGTTTTATTGTCTGAATGAAAGGCGATAGTCTAGTCTACTTGATCTGTTCTTCTTGATGAATTTCTGCTTTGAGACGTTCGATTTCTGAAGAATGATGTGTATTAGACATTCTTTTTTTCTTTAAATCAAATTTAATCTAAAAATGTGACGAACAAAAGAAAAATTTGTGTTGTTTTTTCCTTTATTTTTTTTATTTATTAAGTAAAATGATCGTCTATGCCCAATAAAGGCTGAGATAAGATTCTTTACGTTGAAGTTTTTTCGTTAATTTATCATCGACGAGCTAGAAAAAAGAAACTGAAATCAACATATACGAGGTTATATGCGAGTTTACTTGAATTTTAGCTGAAGTACCGGCATGATTATGAATATAGGAACAATCACGAACTTTTTGAAACGCTTGAAGATATCTGAAAAAAAAACAGACAGAAATCGAAATAGAAGAAATCCATGACAAATGAACTACGAACGTTCGTTTGAATTTCTCTTGCCATTGCCAATTAAAATTAAAACAACTCGAACAGAGAATTTCATTTCGATATTGATAATAATCACCAATAGGTTTTTGTAAACAAATTGTACACTTCAATGATATATTGAGATTAGTAAAAAAAAAGTGAAGATTATTGTCAAACCTGATCGTTATTCAATGGCATACATTTGGTTTTTACAGCGGGTATGAGTTTTGTTCGACCACCGAAACTATGAAGCATTTGTGCTTGTCGATTCTGTTTAACATCACATTCGTAACTACCGGGTCTTTTGTATTCAATAAAGGGAAAAAAAACGATGAGTCCTAGGAAAAAAATAGAAGTTCTACCCAGGTGCATCAGCACTTCTCGCACGTTCAGGAAATCTTTGCGAAGCCGAATTAAACGGTTGAAACGCTCGTCTTTTATCGGGCACACGTGTTAGATCCATTTGATATGTATCAGGACTTGGAACGTCAGTCTAACCGAAATAGAAACAAGACAATTTCGAACTTCTCTTCGTCTTCGATCGTAGATTCATTTTAAAAGCATCATAGTTTCTTTTGTATCACCTTGACTACGAAAGTTTTACGTTTTTCAGTTCGAGCATTGAACGTATAGCCACGTCGACTCATTGGCTGATGATCAAGAGCATATCGAAACGATGTTTTCTCTTCGTTTTCATATGCACCCGGTCCACTAGATTATGAAGAAAAAGCATACAGCAAAAGCAAAGCAATCAACCGACTAATTACAGATTTGGTACACCGCGTAACGGTGTTTGATTATTTCCAAAGCAATCATGCGCTATATCAGTAGGAAATGTCGGCCGATTTAAAGCCGTAGTACCGAAAGCAACATTCGATAGATTGACTTGCTCATCTGAGGAAAAAGCATTGATTTCATGCAAAGATTAGCTAAGCACATGTACGAGGAGAATCCTTACCGAATAACATGTTTTTTTAATACAATGAATAAATAATGATGTAAAACTATGATACCATTGATTCTAAAATAAATCAAATGCGTTACCTTGACAACAAAAGATCCGACTCGATATAGAGGTCGTTTTAAGTAATAAGAGAAAAAATCCTGTTGAAATCAATTAAGTAGAACGATGAAATAAAATAAAACAATTCGAACAAATCTTTTCGAAATAAATTTCAACACTCGATCATCAATGAAGTCTTCTACTTGACAAGTTTTTCTAAAATGGCATTTTGATTTTGTGTAACATTCTGTTCTACTCGACTATAGTGTCACTCTCTCAAAATAGTGCTTGTTTTTGCATTCCAATGGCTAGCAGTTTGTATCCGCCTTTACGTATTCGAGATATTCCTGGACCACAACCAGGTCAATTCGGTTTGGTAAATGAACTAGTTTATTTATTGATTTGTTTATTTATTTACTTACTTGTCTCTATAGCTTGAGAAACCCTATCGACCGCATAAAAATCTTGTTGCACAAAATCGTGAACTTGAAGCTGTTCGTGAAGTTCGTGAAAAGCAAAATCAAGAAACAAAAACTGAATTAAATAAAATTCAATTCGATCAATTATCATCAACTAAAGCGTTCAATGCCCAAGTTCGACGAGAAGTCGAACGAAGATTAAATCAAGCCGAACATAAACTTGAAGAACGACGTGAACGGTACGTCTCTTCCACGAGAAACCAAAATGTCTTTTATAATTTTCAATCTATTTTCAGTTTACGTGCATTACTCGCAGCTGAAGAAGCACAATATCTCGATGAAGCAGCTAATTCAAAAGATGATCTCGCTCAACGTATTGCTAAGATGCGTCAAAAAGCGAAACAGATTCGCGAGGAAAAAGAAAGTGACTATGCGAAACTTGTTCAAGAGAAATATGATCAACGTTTCCGACGTGATTGCGCCGAATTACGTGAACTTCAATCGAAACAATTAGATTTCGAATTAGGCAATGAACATTTATGGCAAATGCAAGATAAAATAGAACGAAAGAAAGAACAACAAGTATGATTTGAAAGTTCTTTTTTCTCTCTCTCTATCGTTTGTTTGTAGAAAGAAGATGAATTCTGGACGAAATTATGGTATGATGAAATTGCGAAAAAACAAGCACGTGAAGATCGCGATGCTTATGAAGCTAAAGCGAAAGCAGATAGTATGGCGAAAGTTATCAATGAACAAATGCAAGCTGTCGAAGCCGAACGAGCTGTACAAAAGAGCAAAAGAAAAGAATATTCGGATGCTGCTGTAATTCGATTTGTTGTTTTTAACGATCCGTCAAATAAATTTTTGCTTTTTCTATCTAGTGGGTACAATTTCGTGCCGAAAAAGAAGAGAAAATAGCTGAATTTCAAGAGAAATTACGCAAACAAGACGAACAAAAACGCATTTTGGATACTGTTTTAGCGTTTGTGTTTTTTTTTGCAATCAAATTTTTCTTATTCGGAATTTGTTCTGTTTAGTACGAAGCAAAAGGTTCAACAACGTCGTGCCGAAGCCGAACAGGCACTTGATCAGAAATTGTTCGACGAAACTCACCAAGCAACAATGAGCGATGAATTAGAACGGCGACAACGCAAATTAGAACTTCGTGATGAAAGTCAACGTTATCGTAATTACTTAGAACAACGTAAAATCGACGAGCAACGACAACAAGTCGAACTCGATCGTATTCTCCAAACTGAATTAGACCGACAGAATGCCATTCGTACACAAAAAGTTCGAGCCGAAAAAGAGAAACGTGCTAAACTTCTTCACGAAGTAGTCGAAGGTCGAAAACAACAAATCATCGACCGAAGTATGACGATACTTTCGAAATCGTGTTGCATCTCGTTGCATTTTGCTTTTAGACGAAAGAAAAGCTCAAGAGGCTATGGAATATCAATGGCAGAAAGATAATATTAAAAACATATCAGAAGCAAGTCGAAACGAAGATGTTGAACGAGAAGCTCGTATTCGAGCTAAACGACTTGCCTACCGACAAGATTTGTTCGGACAAATCAACTATGAACAAAGAAGAAAACAAGAAGTACGTTCGAACAAATGAAAATAAACATTTGCTGATTCAATGTTTATGTAGGAGGAATATGAAAATCAACGTGAATATGCTGAAGGCATGCAAACTGAAATTGACTATCAAAAACGACTTAATTTTGAACTTCAACAAACTGGTATTACTAATCCACATCCAGTCCGACAATGGTATTCGGCTAAAACGTATGTTCATTTGTTTACCATTGATTTTTGTTTAATATATAGTTTTTTTTTAAATAGTGGTACACTTTATCGACCAGAAAAACCAGCAATGTTCAATGATGATCTCAAATTTCCTCCTCCACATCAACCTCAAACTGCTCCATCACAACAATCTCGTTCTGCTTTGTCCGTTCCTATTGTGTATCATTAAGGAGACTATTTCCTTTTATTTTTTTTCTATCAAAAACTTGATTAACATTTGCTCATATCCATTTTTTTGAACTTTATTTTTCGGCACACATTAAATATTCGAACATTCGCCAATTCATAAGATTAAAACAAAACATTTACTTAATAATAGACAAAAGAATCTTTCTGTATTCGCCTGATGTATCATCAGCAACATCTTGAGCTAACGAATGTTTAAATAAACGCTGGAAATTCTAAATCGATATTATGACATACCAAGCGGTGCTCTATCCATCGCACTTGATTCGAGCAATTCGGATTTCTGAAGATCCTGCTATAGCACCTAGGGTTTGGGACTAAGACCCAACACATACGTATATAATCGATAGATGCGCGCTGCTCTGGAGAGTCGGAATATCACCTTCGTTTTCCGTTTTGATCGCATATTGAGGAGAAAACTTTTGTATAAGTGGTTTTTTTCTGGTGGAAACACCCTATTCTGTTGTCTTTCAATATAAAATCTTTGTGTAAAAATTATCGAAAATAAGTACATCGAATTTTAACCAATCGGTATAAATTTAAAATATCCAAAATTCTTAGATAAATAAATAAATTCATTTGATTCTGAATTATCCAATTGAAAATACGTCGATCGAGGACAGTTTTCGAAAATTTATTCATTCACTATCAAACATACCTTTCTTTCGTCTTAACAATGGCTTCAACGAACAAATACAATGTCAACTTTCATAATGAAGATTAAACAACAAAAATCTCGAAGTTGATGATGTCATTGTAATTAAAAATAGCAGTAGGCGATTATTGATCGGTTTCTATCGAAATATTCATTTATCTCTGGTACATTAGCACTTGGTTTCCATATTGCAAAAATACATGAAATCAACGACACGAATATACATATCCATCTATACTATTATCAATTAGACGATAAGACGTCCAAGATTATCGTTCAGCGCGATTTAATAATTAATTTCGGACCCATTGGAACAAAAAAAAAATTACAATTAAATGACGAACATCAGAAAAGGCTATTAAAGCAACTATCTCAGATAGGTATGATTTCGTCGACGATTACCATAAAGTAAATTGATTTTTAGGGGATGATTATGATTCACCATCATTGTTACAAATCATTGGTGACACAAGAAACAAAGATTTAGTGAGTTTAGATTTATTTTCAATAGACAGGTCATCATAAAATGACCTGCCTATATATTCAATCATTTGTTTTCTTTGTTGCATAGCTTCGTATTCATTATAAAAGCAGTGAACATTGATCATAAATCTATTCTTTTCTTAGACTATTGCACAATTGCAATTGCGATTGAATAAATTATCAAACATAGAAACTCAGTTCGAAGAATTAATCAAAAATTTTGATATTTTAATAAAACAAATTTGGCAAAATGGAATTATGACGAACATTGAATTGCTTAATCGCGTTTTCGACCATTTGGATCAAATACAAAATGAAGAGAAATTAAAACATCTTGGTCTATCACTCAGTCACAGTTACGTCGAAAAAGGCGATTTAACTCATATTCAACAAAAATACGAGGCTTTAACAATTGATGATCCTTTATATAAGAAAAAGAAAACAATTTTCAAGTCAATCGTTGCTGGAATCGATAACAAATCGTTTATCACACACGCACATACGTAAATTGTCATCTTTGTTCTTATTTAGGTAAATGCATGGATGAACGACAATACGATACAGTCGATATCGCCTTCCAGTTTTCCTTGGAATATAGCAAACTCTGTGCACTCATGTTAACAGATGAACTATAAATAGTATCGTTTGTTCAAAACAGACTACCAAGGTTTTCATTTTTTCTTACAAGTGTAAAAAACTAATTTGTTAATTGTGAAACTTAATAGAAAATATATTTACTAATCAATCATAATAATCATTCATTACTTTTTTCATCATCAACACAAATAATGAGATTTTTGTTTGGTAATCATGCTGAAATTATTGTTCGACTAACGTCAGTTACGACCTGTATTCCAGTACAAATAAATATTTTTTATTTGTTCAAATTAAATTGATATTAGGGCGGATCTATTGAGTCCCTACCACTGTTTTGGAAAGAGTTTTTTTTCGCTCGATCACCACAACAATCTCGTTCTGCTTTGCCCGTTCCTATTGTGTATCATTAAGAAGACTATTTTTTCTTTTATTATTTTTTTCTATCAAAAACTTGAACTTTTATTTTTCGATACACATTAAATATTCGAACATTCGCCAATTCATAAGATTAAAACAAAATATTTATTTAATAATAGACAAAAGAATCTTTCTGTAATCGCCTGATGTATCATCAGCAACATCTTGAGCTAACGAATGTTTAAATAATTGTTGATAACGTTCTTTGATTTGTACTAAATCAATCTAATTAACAAAGGAGAAAATAAATAATAACAATAATAATAATATGAATTAATCTACTTCTGAACGTGTTACAATAACACGAATTAAAATGGTATCATTGGTTCCTAGACCGGAAATAGCTCGATGAATACGTTCAGCAAAATAGGTTGGCGGATCTCGAACACATGTTACCAGAAGTAGATAAGCATCTTTGACATCGCCAGAAAATTCCGATCGAATTACATCTGCGATATTTTTGCCGTATTTCTAAAAGTCAATAATTCGAATTCGTCTTCAAATTATAGAATCGATTGTTTACTCGTTGATATTCTTCGAAAACAGCTCGAAGTTGATAATAATTATATCGAGCAAAAATACAATTAAATGTTTTTTCATCGGTACCCCATCTACCAGGACCAGCTCTATGAAGTTCGTCAGCATCTTGACAGGCACGATTTCTATTCGAAAACGAAAATAAACAATGAACAAAAAGAGATCGAAGAAATCTGTACCGATCAATGACAGAGTCAATGCCCATTTGACGAGCTAGTTGTATTTGTTGCGGTGTCAATTCATCACGATTAGCCTTTAAAATATTTAATTATTCTAGTAAATATATGAAGAATCAATCTATTCAATTAACCTGTACGGCCGAAATGAGTAATCGTTTCAAATTTACATTTCGTACACGATCATGGAGATCTTTTTCGAGATTTCTGTTAAACACTAATTAGAATAAAAAAAAACAACATAAATCAATTTCAAAAACTTCTCGAATAAATCAAATATCTACGGTCTCTATATGCTCCAATAATCGCTAGAATTTCAATATTTGATCGTGTAAGTAGAACTTCACTCAATGCTCCCATTCGACCGTCCTAAATGTGAACGAAAAACGTAGTGAAATTATTATTCGTTAGCATGCAAATCAAATACAAACATGCATAGCTTCTTGTAATGTTCGAGCATCGAATTCTGCTGGTGAAGCCAATAATGCAGAAATCGTATCTCGAAAATGTCCTCGTAATTCTCCACGAAGTTGTCTAATCAAACCCTAAACAAAAAAGTACGTATGTCATTCAAATGAATGTTTTAAATTAAAATCTGTAGAAACGTACAACACCGAACATTGTTTTATATTGAAGTCGAATTTGTTGACGTTGAGCATTCGATCGGTTGATAGTAACTTCTGTGAGAAGACATTCATTAGTGCCTATTCCTTTCATTGCTTGACTTAACGCTCGACAATCAGCTTCAGCATTAAAATGAGGACATGGATAGATGGTTCCTTGATAGTATTCTAAACTAGTACATGATAATGCCGATAGTGGTGGCGGTGGTGGTTGATGTTGATATTGTGGTTGATAAACAGGTGCTACTGCGCCCTAAAAAATTCATTTGACAAAGTAAAATATTAATTGACACATTCATATACCCCGTAGTATTGTACTGCAGGTGGTGCTTGTGGTGTTTCTGATAAACTTGGATATAAATCACCCATATATGATGATCGATTTGCAGGAGGATGTGGCGATGGTTGTTGATGCACGTTTATATTATATTGACCGCTATATTGTTGTCCAGGTTGATTGAAAGCTGGTGATGGTGCATATCCACCATAGGACGGAGTTGGTACATTAACACCTCCATAACCATATAGTAATGGTGGTGGTGGTGGTTGGTAATTTCCATAGGGATTATTACCCATTCCATAATGTGGAGGATAGCCACTCATGCTTTTTTTTGTTAAACAAGTGTTTCTCTGATTGTACTGAGTTATGTGTTGCAC
>Ga0209922_101925_pt1 | contig 18979 bp, 13 predicted proteins | sample ThiBiot_500_biof_FD_183946 | JGI IMG/M metagenome (GOLD analysis project Ga0209922, IMG submission 183946) | Wastewater bioreactor microbial communities from Cape Town, South Africa - Thiocy_expt_500_biof (SPAdes) | ecosystem: Engineered > Bioreactor > Thiocyanate-remediating > Anaerobic-Aerobic ...
TAACAAAAAAAGAAAAAGAAAATTGTTTTTTGTTTTGTTTTTCAGACCAAAAAATGTTCATTGTTGTACTTTATATATGTTTGTGTGTTTTCTCTCTCTCTTTCTCTTCTTTGGCTCAAGTATTTGAAATGGACAGTGATACCGCATTCTTCTGTGCTGTCTTTGCGTGTGCGTGTGTGCGTCTTATGCGACTAAGCTGTCCTTTTCTAGAAAAACAAAAATAGTACGATTAAAACACATCACATATTTCGTTTTTTTTTCTTCTTTTTTAGCGTTTTGTTTCATTGTTCACAGCCGGTCTCTCTCTCTCTCTCTATGTCTGTCGCATTTTATTCGCGAAAAAAACTATGCATCTCCTTTCGTTGATCCCATTCGATTTTCTCTTTTTCTTTATTCTGTTGCTTCTACTTGGTTTGATGATGATTATGTATATGGTATGCATTCTTTAATCTGTTTCTCACTCATATGCGATCGATGAGTGTATGTTTTTTGCGTGTGCGTGTGTATTTGCCCGTTCGTTTTGATGAAGCTTGTACATTTGTACAGAGGAAAAAAAAGAAAAACAAACAAACAAATAAACATTTCAAACTCGAAGTATTTGTTTTTTCTTGTCTCAATCGATGAATATCGAACAGCTGCTTACAATAATCGTTGACTATCACTCGTTCTCGATGAGAAAATCGACTTTTCAATTGAAATCTGTCATCTATTAGGCAAGAATGTGCGTGTTTTTGATAAACACATATGAATACTATCAATTGTCGGGCATATGGACGAAGTTTTCTCTTGACAAGTATTTAATTTTATGAAAAGGAAACTAAATCGATTATGTCAGAATAGATTGATCGATCGACTCGAGAATTTTTTATTGGATTAAATCAAAATTGACAAGAGAAATTGATTCTATTCTTCGGTTAGGAATTCTATTGGTGATTTAATTGAGAGTTTTTCGTTTCGAGAACGATTCGTATTCGAACCGGGGAGTGTCGAAAGAAGAAGTTTGGTTTGTGTAAATGTGTAAGTTAGCCATCGTTGTATATCGCTAAGAATCGGATATAGAAACGATGTTTTCATGGCTTTTAAACCACCTGATCGAATGGCAGTATACAATGTTAATAGATCGTATTTAATCGTTGTTAAAGCAGTTGCTATTGCATGATATCGAAGAATTTCTCCGCTAAGATTTGTTTTACTAACGAGTGGTTCAATGTCATTGATGCGTTTGATTAAAGTTTTTAGATTACAAGCAAAAATTGACAATGTTCGTTTGAAATCTATTCAAAAAAAAACTTCAAATTCACACTCATAAATCGAACTCTTTTGTTTTAGTACTCGGTGTAAATCTGACGATCCATGTTGGATGAGCTATACGTGTCATTTTAATCTCGTATACTGTCGATTTCGACATGGCACTAGATTACAAAAAAAAATATTCCCCCTGAATTCTTCTCATTGCATTTTTGTTTGTCGTCTCACCAAATTCTTCGAATTTTTTCCTCATAAATTAAGAAATCCGTATCTAAATTTATTTGAGATAATGAAATAACACAATTTCGCTTTGATTCATTTGAATTTTGCATTAAATTTCGATTGTTTCGCATGGATGTTTGCACAACATAATCGAGTACAATTGTATTAAAAAGAAATTCGCATAAACTATTTGCATATTCAGTATATTCGGTTAGAATCGGTAGATTAAGATAACCCGAAAGATGATATCGATTCGTTTGACAACCAATCATTCGAATAGAAAACAAAAGAAGAAAAAAAAGAAGAAGAGAGCAGTACAATTTAATAAATGCTACTATAGTAACAGAAATATTTCTTTGAAAAACAATTTTAAATTAATTAGAATATCTGAGAAACGATAAAAAATAAGCCCTGAGAGTTAAACGAAGCACTACGATGAGCAAAGGACGAAAAGAAAACAGAAAAAAAAACACGAAGATAGTTTGTACAGTATTCAGTTCGGTCGATCATTCCGATGCAACAATGGAAAGTGATTTGATATTCGCAAGTTTAGCATTGATTTCATCTAATGTACTTGAACTATCCGTATTTACATCCATTTGACCAATTAGACTTCGATATGCAGTTTCAAGTTGATCACAATAATGCGCCTAAGATATAGATAGAAGAGATTGATCATTTCTTTCTTTTTCCGAAAGAAACATTCAATTTACTTGAGCCTCAATAAATGCTTCTAAACATGGATAGACAAATGCTGCCCGTTGTTCATGTAGAACAGGCAATTCATTCGTAAGAATTTGATTTTTAATTTCATACTGTTGTTTAGCTTCACTCAATTGTTTTTGTATTTGTTCAATTTTATTATTATTAGCATTAGCATTGATTGTTGTCGTCGAACTACTCGCCGTTGTTGTCGTTGTTGATTGAGAATTCGTTGATGAATTCAATTTTTCATTGAGTTTATCTAATTTTGTTTGAATTTTAATATAATCATTTAAGCTTTGTTCACGTTTTTTTATTGCATTAGTCACATTTGCAAGAGCTAATGTCAGTCGTTTTGACGAATCAATAATTGTTTTCGTTGTTATTTCATTTAACAGACTCGTTTGTTCAGATATATGTTGAGCTGTTTGTTTCCAATCGGTAATCAGCTGAGATATATTCGCAGATGTTTGCTGTTGATCATAATGATTGATAAACGAACTACCTGACAGATCGTGTAAAAGCTTCAATTGACCACGAGTAAAATCATCGAGAGATTTCTCTTGTTTGATAAGATCACGTGTCAATGATTTGCCATTTTCTTCGAGAGATTCTAAACGACGTATTTCACGATCGAAATCACGTGTTGTCTAATCAAGAAGTACATCATTCATTCAAACAAACAAATCGATTTGGTTTTACGTACGATTAAGCCAATGCTCTTTCGAGATGTTGTATTTCGCGTAAATGGATTCCTAGACAGATTAAAATTTTGATTGAATCTTTCGTTTTCGCTGTTCTTACCAACTGCTCATTGGGAAAGTTTTGACTTTTTTTTTATTATGAGAACTAAACAATCTAAAAGAAATCAAAGTTTATTGAAAGCAATCTATCTGATCATCCGATTGAAATTTGCTTAGTGTTTTTCTGGGTTTTTTTTAATGTATCAAAATAAATAAAATAAACATCGACATACACACAAACATTTACATTTGGAAAAGAAACGAATAAGAAAAAATGAAACGAGGAAACGGTTGACGATTTTCTTTAAAGAATTAAAAATCGAACAGAAAATATAAATAAATAAATAGACGAACAGATACACGAAACGAAATATCTCGAAGTGAGAAGAATAAATATATTCATATATATATAGATACTTTAAAAAAAAGCTTTTGTTTTGGAATGATAGATAAGAGAGTTTCATAAATTGGTATTTGTCTGTGTATGTGCGTTGGTTTTTTTTCTATTGCTCAATTATTGAATATTGAAATACAAAAAGAAAAGGAAAGAAAGAAGAAAAGAAGAGAAATAAATATAAATTTATTTATTCGTTAATCAAATTGTGTTAATTGTCGAACACTTATTGTTCCATCGGCACCGGATGAAAATAAATGACGACTAGCAGTTAAATGCAAATGATTGACACCACTGATTTGTGAATGTAGAAAACCTCGACGAGAATGTTCATTATTAAAACATTGAACTAACTCACAACCATGTAAACGCCAAAGTTTAATATTACCCTCATGCGAGCCTGTTACATAGAATTTCTCCAGTGGATCTAATGAAAGTGCTTTCAAATAAGATTCATGCGCTTGACTTGTTGCCAAACGTTTTCGTTGTCGTAAATCGAATATACAAACGTCTCCACGTTTGCCACCTGATATTAACAATTGATACGATTGCGAATAGGCAAGACATTGTCCGCCATTGTTTTCATGGCATGTAAATGATGTTATCATCGAACGTGTTGTCGGCATTAATGTGTCCCAAATAGCGACATTTTGATTATCAGTCGATTGGCCACATGTAGCGAGTAGAGTCGATGAATCGAGATAGACGAAATCATTCGTACATTTCGTGTGAGTTAATAAACGCTAGAACAATTCGAATTGAACTTAGTTTTCAATGAAAGTCAAATGAATACCATGTAAGCTGTCGAACGACTGTTGGAAAGAACGTGAAGAGAAATATTTCCTTCAACATCCGTCACACCGAACTAAATGAAATTCAAGATGAATTTGTTGTTACGGTTGAAAATAATTACTTTGTTTCCTTCGTTGGTTAGTTCGATTTTTGTGACGCGTTTACTCGCTTCTCGAACTTGTCGTGGTGACGAATCCTGAGACCAATTTAGTAAATAGACACTGCCATCATGGCAACCAGCTAGATAATGCGGTAGAACAGGATGGTTAGCAAATCGTCGACTTTCTCGAATCGTATGTCGATTGATCTGAAAATCAACGATAAAAAAAATCATCAAACAAGTGAAAATTCCCCGTTCACATACGAGTATGTGTTGATTTTCATTCGTCGAGAGATTTCCATTGGTAGTCGTAGTGCCCGTTGGTGCTAAGTACATATTCGGCACGTAAACACCCATGGTCGGCATTCGAAGTGATGGCATACGAGCTGTCGATGGATCTCGATTGATAATCGTCGATTGCATATTTGGTGAAATCGGAAGTCCAAGATCGGCATCAGCTGATTCCGATGATTCATTTGTTGATGTTATACTTGAAATGTCGATTTCAATGATTTCACGTAAGAGACCAGCGGCTAATAATGTCGGATTTACCTATTCGAAAAAAAAAACCACAGAAATTTCGAAATAGAACGAGTAAGTAGGAGTTCATACGCCATTCAGACAGAATGAATGAATTGGTTCTGAATCTCGGTAGATGATCTTTGAATTCAATGGATTGTCAGAGAGAAGATCTTGTAAACCGATCATATTTGCTCGGCTATCCGACTAAATAACAGAAATAATAATGAATTAAAATATGAATAAGAAAAAAAGAAATAAAAAAAATCAAATGAGCAGCGTATTGAATTCGACTTACGCTAAGTGGTTGCAACGAAAGCGAACGTTTTATACGTTGTCTCGTCGAAAAACGTTCGTTAAGAGGCTTTAGTTAAGAAAGTTAGATGTTAGTACGAACACCAAACTCAAACAAATACTTGGAAATTAGTTTTACATACTTTATTCATTGTCGTTGTAATCGATGGTGGTGGTGCTGCTGGCGACGTTGGTATTGGTTTTCGTTTGAAAATATATTTAATAAAAACTCCTTGTGATTGTTCGTCGGTAACTAAATATCTCCAAAGACGTTTGGCTGGTAGAGCCGATGGAGATTTTCTAAATGAATGAAATTTCTCGTTTCAAATTGGAATTTTCAAGTGAAATTTCGTACGAGAACGGAGTATTTTGTGGATCGAGTATGGTTCGATAACGATGAATGGGCAGAGTTGATGTTTGTTCATCGATTGTATTCAATGAACTCATCGGAAGATAATTATCCGGTGGAGTATTGAAACTTTCGAGAGTACGACGGAGACCATCCTGCCAACTGCGTAGATTTTGAAGAAGTTGTTGGATCAATGGAGATACACTGGCAACTTCTTGTTTTTCAATTCCAATCTCAGGAAAAAATGCCCAAAGACGTTTGTGAATCAGTCGAACGATTGTATATCGCATGAGAACCCATGAGAACGATGTTGAATCGGTATGTTCACGTTCTTGAACTTTTCTACACAACAAAATATTCAATAAGAAAAAAGAAAACTCTCTCGCTCTCTCACCGTTTCTTTTCAGCTGTTGTTAATTCGTCGTCATTCTTCGTCAAATCCAATTCATCATCTTCCTCATCGTCGTCATTTTCTACATCACTCAAATCTTCTTCGATATCAATTTTATCCGACGAAATCTAATCGAGAAATACTAATCATTCGTTCATTCAAATCAACTATTTACCTTTGCCATAAAATAATTGACAATACTCGCTCGAGGTGGAATGAATACTTCGATATAGCTCGTAGTTGCAGTTTGCTGCTGTTGAGCATTAGGAATCATAATTTTTCGAGTAAATAAACTTGCTGATTGATGTCGATCGCCGACAGATGATGGTGCGAATGTATCCGTGTTCGAATCCGCTAAAATAAAACTTGTCTCTTCGTGTTTAATAATTCGAAAATGAAAATTACGTGTTGTCGATAGAGCAGAACTCATTGAAGGACTATTTGGTTTTGGTTTTTTTGCTCCACCACCGAATATGCCGTACCATAATCGAACAGCTGATTCAGGTGTTGACCAATTTCGTTTTAACAAACGATATAACGTATTACAATCATCGGTTGATAGAGCGTAGATTAAAAGTGATACGTAAACAGCAATGAGAATTTCGAGAAGAAGAATTTTCAGTTTAGTTGAATTATTTTCTTGATCTTTAACTAAATTCGTGAAGATTTTAATACCTAATTAAGGAAATAGATCGGATTTTATTTTGAAAAGATGAATAATAGCTCGTACCTGGCCAATCTTTTGGAGCTGTTGTTGGTGCTTCTTGTTCAATAAGAGCCGTGATACTCTTTCGTCGATGTACACGAACAGACTCTCTTCGAACCAAATACGATCTAAACGCGTTCGTTTATCAAAAACAAAACAACAAGATCAATTTTTCAATTTTACTTTAGAAAAGATTCGACTGCAATTTTGCCACTCGTTGGATTTTCATTTGTATTACAAAGTGATTGATAAATACTACTCGATAAAGCTATCGAAAGATCTCGAATGGCGACAATTTCAATACTATGATCAGTTAATTTCGGTAATGTCACCCATGTATTCATTGTTCGTAGTAGATCCTGACTTAAATCTCTCAAATAACTGATTGCATTATGACTGACACTGATTGTTCCCGAAAGATTCGCAATTAGAAGAGGTACTTGAGTTGGAAATGGTAGTGGATGTTTGAGTTGTGTTCGACGATCACGATATAATTCATGCATAAGCAAAAGTAGTTCCATTCGAACCGAAGCTAGACCACCGCCATGCATGCCGTGCACACTTGTAAATGAAAGTAATGTTCGAAGAAGATGTTCGTTCGATTTGATCCATTGTCGACGACGGATTAAACGTTTCATTTTGGTTTCAAATGTACTCGTACGAACGACAGACGCAGATGACGGTGAGACACTAGTAAATGCACCTGATAGAAATGTTGAATCGTCGTTGACATCCGAGAGAATCGGTTCATCGAATTGATCGAATTGATTATCCTGTTCGATGTTCGTTGAAGTCGATAGATTACATATTTGACGGATGATACGAATTTCTTGTTCGAGCCAACAGGAGAGTTGATGTCGAAGTTGTCCACCAGCGACTTCAAAACCTGTTGCTAATGTTGCCATTTCTTCGACGATAATTTTCAAACAACAAATTAATTTCATATATTGTGCAATAGTATCGAATTGCTGTTTAACTGAACTATTATTCTCTTGAATAGTTTCAACAACTTTTTTCTCGTCGACTTTTGGTTTTTCTTCTTCTTCTTCTTCTTCTTCTTTTTCTTCATCACTCCAGTCCAATTTCAATTCATCATCATCGGCTTTCTTCGAAATCGGTTGACTCCAGTCCATTGTATTCGACAGCGGTTGACTCCAATCCATCATATCCGCTTTATTATTTGTTTCGACAGCAGCTGGTGTTGATGACGAACTAGTCGATTCATTCGATAGAATCATATTAGCAGGTAATTTGGCGAGAATTTCCAATGCTAACAATGGGCAACCAGTTTTGAGATAATGATAAGCTGTTTGAAAATGAATTCTTCGTTCGACAAAGAAGTGATTCGATTTCTCATTGGATATTTGTTTAGCTCGAACGACTAACGGATGTTGTTTCAAATAATCATAGAAGATAAATATCGATTGTGGATGTTCGAATGTATCACAATCAAGTAAAGTATTCAATGATTGTTCGTGATCCTTCATTAGCCAATAGGACATACTACGATAGAATGGATCGTTGTGTGGTTTAGAAAGAATTTCTTTATTGAGAATATTGGTAACATAAGGTTCATCTTCGGTTTCGTATAAACGTGCAACAAGAAGAGCTATTTGAAGGTCTTGAAGATTGTGAATAAGAACTTCGATGGCATCACGAATTTTGCCAGCGAGAAGAAAGAAAGCGGCTGCATGTTCGAAACGTTGTTTGCCAAGCAGAGCAAATGCATTCTTTTGTGCTGCTTTCAACCAACGTTCTTGTGTAAAATCATTCTTAAAAAAGTCTTGCATTTTCATGTCTTGTACATGTTTATATAAATTATAGAGTAAACTCTTCTTTTTCAATGCAAGAAAATACAATGCACTGTCCATTGGATCATTATTTAGTTCAAATGCTGTTTTGCCAAGTTTTTCAAATAAACGTACGATCACACTTTTATTTCGAATCCACCAGCCAACGCCAAATAATTGTAATTCACTCCAAACAGGCTTATTCTTTGTCATACACGGTATCATTCCAAGTAGATCTTCTTGTGAATCCGAATGAAATGCCCATGCAAATGATGCACTTGTTATGATATTTTTCAATGATATTGTCGATGGATTATTGACGGTTGTAACTAATCGTAAAAGATAAATATATCGTTGAACATCAATAAGAAAACGAAGACCACAATCATCGATTGTATTCGTTGGTTTATCAGTTGTATAAGTTGAATTCACTGATGATTCGCTATTTGCATTGGCTAATGTATCGGCAAGTGCAAGTAAATACATTTGTTCGGGATTGGTTAAATGAGCAAGATGAATACGTTGAAAATAATCAACAAGTAAATCAACCATTCGTGAATCGAATACTGTCGACCAATTTCGACTCGAGAGTAATTCTCGACGGAATTTATTCAATTCGATTTGTTTCTTTCGTTCGACATCTTGATTTTGATCTTCATCCAAACGAAATTCAACATCATGATTGTCCATGTTTGTCATTGCAAATAAATCGTCATATTTATCTGTACCATTTGTTTCGTCGATTTTATTTAAATCTGATGTTGTTGTATTCGATTCAGTAGCCGTCGTCGTTGTTGTTGTTACATTTCTTTCTTTATCCGCATCGAACAAAGCAAACAATGGTAGTAATGGTATAGTATCAATTTCAATGAATTTCACTTGTCCAACTTCAGCTATCGATGGTTCATCATCATCGTTATTATTTGCTATTGAAAATGTTCGACTACGCATTAATTTCATTTCAACTTTGCCTTCAACACTGTGAACTGCACTGACAATCGAACGTGTTAAATGTGCAAGAATAGCTTTAACACGACGATACTTGCCAAATCGAACTAATTCTAATAATAATGTTGGATGATATTGAGGTAGGACAGGTGCTGCGTTACGTGCTGCATGAAAAAGACTCAATGAATCGATCGAATCTAATGTTAACCATTCGGCTGATGTTGTTGTTGATGGTGCCGAATTCGAATCATTTTCATTGGTTAGAAGAGCTTTTCGATGTTTTGGTTTAATTAATGGTTCAGGTTTTAATGAAGGACATTGCCGTTTCAATGACGACCATTGAGAATAAACTTGTAATTCATTATTAAAACCAATCAATAACAAACCGCCTCGAACCCATTTCAAACTGAGATTTGAATTTAAATTTGAATTTGTTTGTATCGATGATAATTCAATGGTTCGTATTTTTGTCCATTGAGCTGCACGTGTATACGAATAAATGAAAACATAACGTCGATCAATTGATACAGCTAATATATGTGCACCGTTTTCAATCGATGCCCAATCGAAATGTATCGATGAATGTTCATTCGTATGTGTTAATTCATTCAATGAAATAACTGTTTCACATTTAAATACTGTTCCGCCAGTTGACTCACATTCATAGATACTAATTTGTATTTCTTTATTGAAAAAAGCAACGGCTAATCGTCCACAATAAGCATGACTGATGGCTAATGGTTGACCGGTGAATTGTAAACGAGATTCAAGTTGACATTCTTTCGATATGCCACACCATTCGGACCAGACATATGTATTCGATGATTGATGAACACACGTCCAAAAACGAACTAAACCATCGGCATGCATAGTCGAGAGTAGATAGGGTGCCGATGATGATGAATCGGAATAGCAGAGTGTACTCGAACTTAAATGACCGAATGCAACATCAACCGATTGTAGTTCAGCATTGGATAGTAATGGAAGTGTATACGTGCTCACTTTTGAACTTTGAATTTGTACGAGCCATTCATTATCATTATTGAAACTATTCATACTAATCGATTCATTATCATCATCGGGATAGGTTATCTGAATTTTCCACATATGAATACGATTTTCATTCGATGATTTTTCCAAAAGAACAAGATAGTAGATTTTGTATAATGATGTTTGTTCACTTTGATCATCGATTGCATTCGCTGGAAAGATATGTATTAATTCAGCATTGGTCCATGTACATTCGGAATCGGCTATTTCAGCTAAACTTAGAACACAACTTGGCCGAGCTGTTGATTGATTACTAACAACATTTAATTTAGGTCCTGTGAAATCGGTCGATGGCGATATTCGAATCGGATTGTCCGAATCGTTGAATGTTTGATATGATTTCGATGTTGAATATTGACTTGCTAATAAATTCTTTGCATTACAAACAACTTGATAGACACGTAAACGTTTGCCATCGGACGCACAAAAAAGAACGCTCGGTGATTCTCGTAGAAGATTTATGTTCATACAAGGCATCACCAATGGAAACCAAGCGAGCAGTTCAAAAGCTCGATCATTTCTCGAGTCAATTCGTGCTAATTCCGTTATACCGCCGGTAATTGTCAACGGACCAATCGGTTCCGTACTCCAGAGTATCAATGAATTGACATATTTCTGTTGATTCCATTGACTTTTTTCATCATAACATGAACTTGTTAGAACTAATGGTACAATCGGATGACAGATTATGTTTCGAATAGGAAATGGATGTCCACACATTCGAGCTGTATGTGTAACACATGTTAACGATTGAAATTTTTGTTGTTCATTAAATGTCAATGACCAAAGATTTAATGTTCCATTCGTATGTTTAGTTATCATATTTACATATGGTAAATGTTGTTTGTGTTTATGTTTTTTCAATAGTAATGTTCGATCAAGATTAAAATCTGCACAATAGATAAGTGAATGTGGTTGCAGTGAAAGTGCATCGCCTAGTGGAAAAATGTCGGGTAGACGTGCTGAGAAACTAACTTGAACTTGTCGATGAAAGATTTGATAATTAATTAATGTCGATGATGCATTCAATTTAGTTGTATTCGATAATGGTTGATCAAGCCAATCGATAACCCAAAGTAGAAGACTGCCATCCGTCGGATGAATACTAAACACGACATCGGGACTATTTTTCCATTCATCGATGAGTTTTTTCAAAGAATTTCTTATTTGTACGAAATGTTTCGAATCGTCCAATAGACAATTTCGACCGAAGACTGTCGGTCGTTTTTCATTGAGATTTGTTAAATCAATTTGTGTTTCATTACTATTCACATCATCCGTATCGACGATGGTCGGTAGTGTTGTTTGTGTACGTGCTTTTCGCTGCATCTCAATGACGAATTGTTCAACTTCGAATAGATTATATAAATTTTTATTATTCAACCATTGAACAATGAACATGTAATCTTTATGTGTTGGAATCGTTGGTGCAAGTAGAGAATCTGTACTCGGATTGATTGTTGTTGCTAAATGAAAACGAAGACGTTTCTGATTGGTATAGATTGTTGATAGATTCGAATTGAATTGATTGAGTGATGCAAGCGATGAGGATGATGATGAACTCGAAAGAGCTGTTACTGTTTGATTCATTGGATTATTGTTATCGTCGTCGTTCGAAAAGATTAACGATGGAGGTGTAGGTGACACTTGATTGTCGGTGTAGGATGTTGGAGAAGAGATTTCTTGTTGATTAGCGGGTATTGGAATGAAATAATTGTATCTAAATGAGAAAAACAAATGAAATTGAAGTTTGTTTTTTTTTTGAAAATTTCTACCGCATTTTGTATAGTTTTTGTACACTTCGATCAAGAGCTTCATTTTGTTTTTTTCGTTGTGATTTAACCATCGTTGGATCATTGATATAAATCGATGATTCATCTTGTTGCATAGTCTCACACCAAATACGACAGATATTATCTTTACAACATGTTAACAAGCAATTAACCACCGTTCCTCTAAAACAAAACAATCAAGTTTCGTCTTTTCATTTTGTTTGTTTTTACTCAGCAAAAAATTGACTCGTTTGTCTCCATGATATATAAGTGACTGCACGTGGATGAGGTAAATAAGTTGATGTATAAGAAATAATTGCACTATTATCAATCGATCGATACCAAATTTTAACTAGACGATCATTCTGTAAATTTCAAAAAAAAAACAAATAAAATCGTGGATATCTTTGTTTGTCTACTTGTGACGCTGTGGCAAATAAACTGCCGTCCGTTGAATAAGCTACATGTTTGATGGATGATGCAGATCTTTAGTAAATTTTAGTTAAATTTAGCTTTTTACGAAATCACTTTGTTTCACATACTTATAATTCCAAATATTTTTCCAGATTTTATTCGATGATTGTCTCTCCGTTGGTTCTAATTCGAAATTAATTCGATTTGTTCGATATTCATTGTCTTCGTTTTGATACGAATAAACGTGTAGATTCGATTCGCATACAACAATTAATTGATCGCCTAGAAAAAAAGCCCAAACATCATCAATCAAAAAATAATAACAACAGAAGCAGCACTACTACCTTTCGGATGCCAAGCAATGGCTGTTATCTTCTCATTTGAACATGTTATTGTATGAGTTAATGACCAGCGATAATTAATTTGCTGCAAAAAAATAAACAATCAAGTTCATAGACAAATTCGAATGTTAAATGAGGGGATACAAACATGATGCAAAGATCGTTCGGACGTATATGTTGGCTCGTAGATACAAATCTGATTTCCAAAACCAGCAGCAATTTTGCCGGATTCGTATGTACAATCAACACATGTTAGCAAACATTGGTTATTTTCATTTCCTGATAGAAGTACTTGTACACGTTGAAAATCACCCGACAAAATCACAATATTGTATCCAGCTGCATAGGCCTAATTGAATTCAACGGACAAAAATTTTCGAATTCATCGTTCAATAAAATCAACTTACCACAAAATGAGCATTTTCAATACTACCTGCGGCAAAGCTATAGTCGCTTGGATTGGCCGCTCCTGTCAAAATCTGATGCAGATGCATATCATCTAAAGTGAAATGAAATAAATCAAACATTTCATGTGTTTAGTTGTTTTTGTATTTTTATCTTTATTTTATTTTTCTTATTCTTATCATAATAAATCCTGCACGAAAAAAAAACGAAGTACGACGTTTTGTTTTATTATTATTTGTTTTCGTAAAACAGAAAAAATGAGCAACAAACAGCAGGAAACTTGCGCGTGTGTACGTATGTATGCGTATGATGTAGGCTTTTTTTTCTGTTAACAACAAAAAGAAAAATCAACGTATGATGATATTTAAGCTGATTGAACTTGTGTTGTTGTTTGTTGTTGTTGTGCTTGTTGTTCTTCTTGAAGACGATCTTTCTTAAGTGGACCCATGAAGATACGTTTCTCTTCGTGAGTTTGAAATCGACCGTGACCAAATTTCGATGATGTATCGATGAAACGTAAATCGATTTGTTCACGATGTGAACGTTTTGGATTGAGAATAAGCGATTTACGTAAGGTAATCGGTCGTTTCTTGGGACCAATACAGCAACCTTTGATCATGATAAAATCTTGACGAACTTCACCATAATGTGGAAAACCACCCTACAAAATACAACATCGAGAAAATTAATGATGCGCAAAATGCTTTTTGTCCTTCACACGTTTAGATGTGAAAATATTTATTTACCATTGGATTGATGGTTTTTTCTGTTGGATCGTGTTCGGTTGAACCGGTATTCTTAACGGTTTTGCCGTCTTTAACTTGAATAGCTTCGCCAATACGATAGATTTTCTTGTTGATTTCAGTTCGATGAAAGTAACCTTTTTGACCAGCACGAGCAACAGCACGTGAAACATGTGCCGGATGCCATGCACCGATACAAGCGACTTTTCGTAGACCTTTGTGTGTCTTACGTGGGAGTTTGCTTGTATGCCAACGTGATGTCACACCTTTGAAACCACGACCTTTGGTAACCGAAATTGTGTCGATCATTTCGTCTTTGTTGAAAACTTGACTGATCGGTACTTGTTTTTCTAAATGTTCACGAGCGAACGCAACTTTTTGTTCGACAGTACCGCCATTCAATTGAATTTCCATGATATGCGCTTTCTTTTGTCGTTTATGAAGTAATTTAACTTGTGTATGAGCTAAAACACGAATGACTTTGCAGTATTTAGCCATTTGTTTGAAGTCATTTTCCAAGGCTTTTTTGCCGGCTTCATCTTCCCATTTCTTCGAGTATTTGGTGAAAGCTTTTCGTTTCGATGAATACCAATTTTTGTAGAAACGACGACGACATTCTTCGTTAATATGTTGAGCATAGATGGTTTTGTATGCTCGAAGACCACGTGGTGTTGCAATATAGCCAACAACACCGACGACCATCATCGGTGGAGTTTCAATAATGGTAACAGCTTCAACAGTTTCCTTTTTGTTTAATTCTATTGAACAAAAACAAAAGCACGAAATCAAATTTTTATGCGTTTTTATTGTTAAAGTTGAATCGAGTTTTTACTTGATGCAGGTCGATCGACTTCACGGACAATGTGTGTCATACCAGCTTTATAACCGATGAAAGCGGTAAGATGAACAGGTTTTTTCGGATCATCTTGTGGAAATGATTTCACTTTGCCACGATGACGAGCTGCTCGTTTTTTTGGTAAAAAGCCAAGATTACCATGACGTGGATGTTCGAATTTTCGATGGCTCATATTGAGTCTTGAAAAAAACAATCAATGATCTTCTATCTAAATAGACATAAACAAATGCAAAACCGAGATTTTTCGTAGGTTTTTAATTTCAATTTAGCCGAATGATAAGATGAAAAACAGAAATGAACTCCTTCCTCCGAAATGAATCCAAACAAACAAGATCCATCGATGGGTTATTGATGGACTGACCGTGCAAAACATTTTTGCATAATCAAGCAATTTTAACAACGTGAAAAAAATTCTCAATGATTTTTTTGAGAAGAAAAAAAAAAGAGTCTTCGACTCTGCCGTGCATATTCATTTATTTTCGGTGAACTTTCTTATCGATAGATGACGCTATGCTAAAGAAGTATTGGCTCAAGAGTTTGATAATCTGTTTTATAACAAAACATGCACGATGATGATTTGACTTCAATATGCACAGGATTTTTTATGAATCTGTGTTTGTTTTTCGTTGAACTAACGAAGTTTATTCAATTTGAAAAATGAATCAAATTAATTTTGAATTCGCATGTCATCATGGAAATGAATTATTTAGTTTAACTATCTTTTATTCATTATAAATAGAATGAGTTCATTGTTGAATTACGTCAATTGAAATGTAATTGTTGTTTAGAAATAAACTTCAAATTAGTCTTTCATTTTCTTTCTTCAACGAAAGAAATCAATTGTTTGTTTGTTTGTTTGCATTTCTCTTCCACCATCTCAGTCAGTCTTTATTCTATCCAGAGAATATTCTTTGTCTTATTCCTCTTCTTCTTCTTCATGATAATCACACATCGACATATTCTAACAAATGAAAAAAGTGCCTCTCAAATCGAATCAATCCGGACACGAACGTACTCTGTCTCTAATAGTCACATTTATAAACGAAATATTACAAAGAAAAAACAAATACATTTCCGTCGGTTAGCAAATGAATTCAATCGTGTTTGAATTATTGAAATAAAATCTTTTGAACATGTCGAAAGAGTCCTCTGTCGAATGAATATGAATGGGGGTGGTAGGCGTTGTCGTTTTTCTATAATATGTGGACGACAAACAAGCACGCATATATGCTTATTCGCACGACACATCATTTGTCCTGTTGTTGCTTTCGTAGTCTCGATCGATACGAATGTAATTACATTCGATTCTAATCAATTGAACAAAATTTCAAATACAAGTTTCTTCTTTTTTGTCCTCTTGACAAAATAAACAGATTCGTCTCGTTTTTTAATCTTTATCCTTTTTCATCATTTATTTATTTTTTTTTGGTTTTACAAAACCGTTTTCTTTCGATCGAAATTATTCAATCGACGAAAGGCAAAATAACATCGATTGAAAGATGAGAATACTTCTTCATTATCGTTTTCTTTTATATGAATATTAAAAAAAGCTTTTTTTAGACAAGGCCAATACAAGCCCTTCTTTCTACTTCTTTTTTTTCATCAATCCCAATTTTCTCTCTTACTTGCTCCTCTCTCTCTCTCTCTCTCTGTTAGTCGCCCCTTCGTTTTTTTGCGCCCCGTCCCTCGTGCATGCGTATGTGCGTGCGTCGTCGACGACAACCACTACCACAGCAGTTCGAAACATATGGAAGATCATATGTGGGCAAGAAAGAGAGAGAGAGAAAAAAAAGCAAAAAGAACGACAAAACAGCTGATTACCCTCTATAAAGCGTTAGCGAAAAGGGGCATCCATAATGGGTAACTGCCGTACATGCGTATATATGCCCGCATACCCTCCTCGTCCGCTCGACATGTTCAATCAAGTCAGCTCATCAGAAAAAAAAATCAGTCGAGAGTATTTCTCCCCTTCTTGCTCTGTGTTCGTGCATGTCTCTTTCTTCTTTTGTATAATTTGAGGCCTCGAGTTCGCGAGTTATTCATCATCATCATCATCGTTTGAATTTCTTTTCTAGATATCCTAATGACATTTTCCTAGTCTTTTAGTTTTTAAATTGGCGCAAATTTCTCTCATCGAAACTGGTTTTGTTTTTCTTTTTGTTTTGTGTTCATTTTTTCATTGATTAAATATGGCAACAACAACAACAACAACCAATGATCAAGCACCAATCTTTGATCTTCAATTAGAATCCCCAACAAGTTCGTGTTCGTCATCACCTCCAACATCATTAAAACCAGTTCATTGTCAAAATGAAATTGATTCTGGCTGTGGAAGTGATGAAGATCCGGCATTAGCTTTGAAAATCAACAAAGGTCTTTCAATGGGCTATGATTATGAATTGATTAAGAGTGTGATTCAGCAACAAAACGATGGCGATGATATGTCGAAATTCATCGAAACCATCGTTCGTACAGCTGAAATCAACGGCAATTCGAATGGAAATCATAGTCCATCGAGTAAAAGTTCATCACCAACAATGGTCAATCAAAAACATGATCTCGATTCATCATCAACAACATCAGACTCAACGACTAATGCAACGACATCAACAACAACGACAACAACAACAACAACCGTTCCACACGATGTTTATATCATTGATGGTGCTGATCTTGCTTATAGCTACGGAAATAATACATTTTCATGGCGTGGAATTGAAATTTGTATTAAATATCTACATTCTCATGGTCATAAGAAGGTCTTTGTTGCGTTACCATATTCATTGAAACATCATCGACATGATCAAAATTTTTCCGAATCAAAATCTTTACGTGATCTTGAACGAAAAAATATGCTTGTCTACACAAATCGAATGTCAAAACAAACGAATAAGCCAGGTTCATATACGCATATAAGTGAAATGTTGAAATTTTCACAAAAAACCAAAGGACATTTGATAACAAATGTATCATTGAAAGATGTCATTTTGGATTTTACTGTTTATAAACATGTTTTGGAAGAACGAGTTATTCGTTATCGTTTTCAAAACGATAAGTAAGTCAAAATGAAAATAAGAAGAAAAAAGAAACTAAGTATTCATTTTGTTGATTTTCTAGTTTTCAACCGCTATTAGTCACAATTGTAAATGGTGATGATGGAAATGATTGTGAAACACATTATCCATTATGTCCCTACGGTAAAAAATGTACATATGGATCGAAATGCAAATATTTTCATATTGAACGTCGATATCAAAATCCGCTGTCAATAACTGAAAGTTTGCAAATGAAAGCACGATTAGAAAAATCGAAATTGCAACATCAACTATCGAATCCATCGATGATGCCCATCATCGGATATAAACCAACATTTAATCATACGAAATCAGGTCCCGATCATTTACGTATGTTCAATGATCGTCATTCGCCAGTTCCGTTCTATCCAATGATGGAACAAAGTCTTGTCGATGATGCTCGAACAGCATACGAATACGGCCTATCAACAACACCGCCATCAGCAACGGGAACAAATGAATTTTCATTTGTTGATCAACGTATGCCCATGTCTCAAGTACAACAGAATCGTGCCAATCATCATAGTTGGTTCGGTACGCCGAATCAACAACATTCGTTTATGAATCGAACATTTTCAATGCCGCAACAATCACCGGCGAATAATTTCGAAGAACAACAACAACAACAACAACAACAAATACAGGCAGCAATATTAATGCAACAACAGCAAAATTGGGCTCGACAACAGCAACAACAACAACAAATGTTTCCTATGCAACCACCATCTCAACCACATTTCGAACAAGTAGAAAATCTTTGTAAATCAATCGTTTTCTTGAGGTTTTCGTTCTTTTTCCTAGAATGTTCTTCGTTTATTATCAATGCTTTCACTTCAACAACAGAATAATATGATGCCAATAAATCCTAATCAAACACAAATGCCATCATTTAATCCAATGATTTCACAAATAAATATGCAAACAATGTCAACAAATCAACAACAAGAAAATCAACTTGACCGTTCGTCAGTCAATAGTCAACAAGGTTTAGCTGATAAAATTCAAGCTGTTCGTCATCTTTGGGAATCAGAAAATCAATATTCACAACAATTAGCTAATTATAATCAACAAACAACACAAGGTTTTGTTCAATATCAATAAGAAGAAAACAAAACAAAATCAAGAA
>Ga0209922_101927_pt1 | contig 18965 bp, 20 predicted proteins | sample ThiBiot_500_biof_FD_183946 | JGI IMG/M metagenome (GOLD analysis project Ga0209922, IMG submission 183946) | Wastewater bioreactor microbial communities from Cape Town, South Africa - Thiocy_expt_500_biof (SPAdes) | ecosystem: Engineered > Bioreactor > Thiocyanate-remediating > Anaerobic-Aerobic ...
TTTGTTCTCTTCGACTAAAAACAGAAAGCAGAAGAAGAAGAAGAAAAAACGCGGCGCTAAGAAAATTCTTCTATTTCTCTTTTTCTCGCTGTTTTTCTCCTCGAAGAAAGTGACAATCGCATTCATATACTCTGTTGTTCTTTTCGAATTTATTCAAATCGATTTGTAATCGTTATATACGTACATAAAATGACAACAGAAGATACATCATTATCGTTACAAATGCAACGTAATACAGCTAAAGAAAGACGCAAAGAATGGCGGGTAAGAGAAGACCGTTGTTTGTGATTGATGTCCTACACTACGCGTATTATGTGTCGAATGTATTCGGGTTCATTCGTCGTTAACATTTTCTTTTTTGTTTACATCATTTTTTTGTTTCATCGAATCTTTCAATATTCATTTAGAAAACTATGTCTGATCGAACGTTTTCTCTCGAAGATCCACCAAACAACGATGAATTAAATTTGTATGCTAATTAATCATTTGAATATTTGATTTCATAAATAATTCTAAATTTAAGTTCTGCATCAAGTCAATCGTCACTCGAATGTCGTATCGAACATATTCCAATCTATTCATGGATCGAATCGAATCTTTCGAATCTACGTACGAATCTTTCCAAACGTGGTCTTAATGAAAATGATCTCAATGAAAAAGAGCAAACAATAATTAATAATTTAAAAGTCTCATTTACAATTTTTTTTAATTCGTTCTCGTTTTCATTTTGAAATTCATTTAGATTCATTTACAAGATTTAATCGAATTCGAAGTAAAAGAAAATGAAAATCTACTCAATCAAATTCAAACTATCTTAAATCAATGCAGTAATTTAAATCGATTACTTAAATTAGATTTTAATATCGAAGTAACTGAGAAACGAAATCAAAATCAAAATCATTTGTTTTTTTTAAGGGAATTGAAAATGATAATTTAACTTTATTCGAACAATTGAGTCAAGCAAATAATCTTCTCAATAAAATCAATGAAATTCTTCAAATCAAACTCGAAGAAATCAATCAATTGAAATTAGTTGAACAAGATTTATGTCAGAAATTAAATGAAAAATCGATTGAATTTGAAAATCAAGAAATTCCTTACGATCAACGACAAGAAATTCTCAAGGAACATATACAAAAACTGCAAGATCTACAAGTAAAATATGTCTTTATCGTTGATAAACAAAATTCGATTTGAAAATGAATTCAGAATGATCGTTTGTCTTCAATCGAACAATCTCGAAATCAAATATGTCAACTACAAATCGAGCTTGAACTCGATCAAGTAACTGAAAACACTCAATTACTTGATCTTCTCAATAAACCTGTACATCTAATTGAATTATCCGAAATGAATGTTCAACAATTACTTGCACTTGCTCAACAAGTAAAAATTGATTTCAACTAACAAACAAATATTTATATTTGATTTCAACGTTTTTTTCAGTTGGATAATGTCTATCAAACAAATCGAATGAAAGCCGATCAACTTGTCAATACTTTACATGCACTTTATGAACGATTGAATTTAACTGAATCAGACAGATCTATTAAATTACCACTTGAAAATCCTCAACGACCCGAAAATCTTCTTCTAGTAAATAAATAATGACGAAATAGGAATCGATATGCATCGTTTGTTCTAGTTGGAAAAAGAAATCGAACATTGTAAAGGTTTACGACGTGAAAATTTGAGAATTTATATTGAAAATCTTCGAGATGAAATCTTTGCTCAATATGAAAAATGTTTCTACGGTCGAGAACAAATGGAAAGTTTTCTTCCATTATATTCAAGTAATTTTACTCAAATTGAAAACGAAAAAAAAGTCAAGAAATTCGTTCGTTCGTTTGTTTAGATGAATTTACTGAAGATTTATTAGAAGAACACGAAAAAGAATTAGAAGAAATCAATGTTTACTATAAACATAATGAACAATTATTTACAAATCTTGCACATTGGCATGAAATCTGGGCTGAATATCGAGAATTTCAAGTAGAATAGTTTGAATTTTTCGTTGATAAATATTTTCTTTGATTTCGAATTTTAAAAAGAAACAAGCCAGTGATCCAGATCGATTCAAACGTCGAGGCTATTCGGCTGTTCAAGAAGAAAAACAACGTAAACACTTAGAATTTACATTGAAAAAAGTTCAAGATACAGTTTTACAATTGAGCAAAGATTATGAACAAGAATTCGGCCGTAAGATACCGAAATTCAACGAGTTTTTCTTTTTTATATTTCAATTTTCTCGTTTTTCAAGATCAATTTCTAGTCGAAGGTGTACCTGTTCAAGATTTTTTCAATCATGAAAAAGAAAATTACTCTCAAGAAAAAGAACTCGAAAAAGCTCGGAAACAATTAGCACGTGGGCAAACCCCGACAAATATCCATTCGCAAGGCAATATTAAACGTTTAGAAATGAGCACCAAAACACCCGGCCGACAACAACAAAATAAAGAAGTCAATATACGTTTCCGATAATCGAACAAAATCAATTGAATCTCGTTTTTTTTAGACTGAAATCAAAGCACCAACACCATTTCGACCAACGAGTGCAATAGGAAAACGTTAGAACCGATTTTGCGTGTGTGTATGTGTGAATGACATTTCTTCTTTTTCTTTTTTAAATTGACTTGTATTAATAATCATCTTATTAATTTTAAATAAAAAATTCATTCTAATGGGATAGAACAAACACGAGAGCTTGTCGCTAATAAATTATATGTCGCTAGTTTATTTCATTTCAGATTTGAAAAACGAGGAAATTTATTTATTTATGTATGTGTTTTTGTTTTTTCAACAATAACAATCCGAAAAAATAAATGTCTATTCGTTTCGTGAGAAAAAAAACAACAACAATCACGAATTTTCTATTGGTCAAAATGATCGATTTGAAAGAGAAGAAGAAAAAACAATCGATTGTAAATAAAAATGAATGAAAGAAAGCAAACAAACTCAATTTTTGAATGATTTGATTGATATCACTTGAAATATACAAATGTATATAGATGAATGAAAATGCCCTTGTCTAATCATTCGTTTGGTTGAACCTTGAATAATCAATAAAAATGATTTTTTTTTCTTTTACTCACCTTTTTCTTTCGTGTCCTTCAGATCTCACGGGCAAGATGAACCATCTACGTAATTTAGACCCACGTCGAAAAAATTCCGATCAAAAAATGCACCAAATTACCTCAGTAAACGCACCCTCAACATATTTGTTTTATTTCGCACATATTTTTCCTTTTGAAGACGATATCAGCTAGTAATTCACCGAGTGGAATCGTGCCATCATCGAACGGTGGTAACAATGAACAACAACAGCAGCAGCAAGAGCCGAGACAAAAAGTTTCGAGTCTTGTTTTTAAATTCGGTGGCGATCGTAATAAGAAAGTTCCGACTTACACATTCTCACCTGGTAAATTCAACGAGAGAGTTTAGGTTTTTGAAATAAATACGTCTCATTGCAGCTGAACAAGCAACGATCGATCAACAATCACGCGCTCCACCGTCGCCAACACCGCAGATTTCACCACAAGTTCGAACTTATGTAAATGAGAAATGATGAAAGAGAGAATGTTTTGCTTTGAAGAACGTTTTTTTTTTATTCTTTCGAATTTCGATTAGATCGAACAATTGGAAATAAAGAACAGTGAATTAGCACAGAAATTAAATGAACAATATCAACAAATCGATCGAGCCGAGAAAACTATTCAGGATTTACAAGATTTTTGTAATAATTTACAAAATCGGTATGTTTTCTTTTGTTCGGTAAACTAAAAAGGATTTTGATTTCGTTTCTTTTCGAAAAAGAGTGAGCCAAGATTCACACAATCCATTGGCTGAACTGGTTCTCAATTTCTGTCAAATATCTGTAAGCATCTTGAAATTCTCATCAAAATCAAACAATTCGATTCATCTAGCCCGACGAGCAACATTCTCACGATCTCGTTTCATTATTCGAATCGAAAATTCTCGAATGTAAAAAAACCGAACAACAGGTAAATTATCTTTAAGTTCTTCTTCAGTTTTCGACTCATTTTTATCGTTCAGATGAAAACTTTAACGAATACATTGAAATCGAAAGAACAACGTATTACTGAACTCATTAATGAGGTCAACGAATTGGCTACAAAAGCAAATACAATTCCAACACCGATTTCAGCGCCTCGTTCGAATTCATCCGTTTCGACGACGCCGATTACGCGAATCGATTCGGCCGATGAACGTAGGGCGAAGAAAACTTGTTTAGTTTGAATTCGAATTTGATTTCTAGTCGATTCGATTAATTTACGTCGAGAATTATTTCGTACAAAAACTCGTCTCAAAGAAGCCCAACGTGAACTATCATCTCAGAATAGTCTTTCAAGACATTTATCGACCAATAATCTTCTTTCATCCGAGAATTTAATTACTGATTTACGTAAAGATATCAACGACATGGGTTGGGAAATAAAAAATCTCCAGAAAACAAAAGAAACATTGAAAAATGATGTCGAAAAATTAGAAAAAGAAATCGGAGGATTAGAATCGCAAAAGAAATCCGTACGTTTTTAACTATCAAATGCAAAAGTCATATTTCTGTAATTTTCTTCCGTTCAGACTGAAGAAGCAAATGCAATGATTACACGAGAAAACAAAGAATTACGTGCTACGATCGATGAATTAAACGATCAAAATCGAATTGTTCTTCAAAATTATCATAATCACGTTAAAAATGTAATCATTCAAAGTCTATTTTCTTTTCACATTCTTGTCGATTTCAGTATGCAATTCACGAAGGTCTAATGAGTAAATTATACGATTCAATGGCTCAACTTGAAAAAGAAAATAATCAATTAAAAGAAAAAGTATTTAATTGATATATCGATAAATTAAATTAAAGACAAAAAAAAACGTATATTTCTAAGGTTGTCTTTCTCGAAGAAAAACTCGAATTAAAACAAATCTCCTTGGTCGATAAAAATGAATTAGAAAAACTCAATTCATCAAATCGTGTTCTAACTCTTCAGTATGATTTCGAAGTTGCTAAACGTGAACATTGCGAACGACAATTAGCTCGTCTACAAGATACAATCAAACAATTACAATCGGAATTATCCTATATGGACGAAAAAGTCAAACGTGCTGATGACCAAATGAAACTAGCTGATCGATTAAATCGAGATAATAAAGATGAATGCGAAATCTTACAATTGAAAATCATGGATTTAGAAAAACGTTTGAATCTAACCGAGAAAGATAAAGATATAATCGAACAAGAATTACTAATTGTTAAACAAAAAATGGAAGCAACAACCTATCGTATTCAACGTTATAACGAAGCATTGGTCAATGCGGATAATGATCTCGATCAATTGTCGGATACAAGGTATGAAACAAATTGAGGATAAGATGTTGAGAGTGTTGTCTGTTTGATTTAGTTTTAGCGAAGATGTTGGAAGTATCAATGGTACAGAAACAATTTCGATTAAAAGTCGAAATTCACATCCAACACGATCGCAAAGTGAAGTTTGAAATGAAATTCTTTCGCTTGCTGTATATATTTTCGATTTCTGTACGTGTGTGTATGTGTGTATTAAAAACAAATATTCAGATTTTTTCATTACTAACGAATTCAATGAGCTCATATATTCATAGGTTTGAAATGTCCATTAAATCTCATTTATCTTTTTTATACAAAAACAAACAAATATTAGTGAAACAGTATTTCGCTTTTTCACTACAATCATTCCATATATTGTTCATTTTACATTCGATCTCATCTGTCCAAGCGTTGTTAATTGTTCGTAGATTTTCTTTCATTTCCTATTTCTGAGAAAGAATTCAAAATTTTCTCAACGTTGTGAAACTTCTTTCTCAGTACAATCAAATCTCTAGTTGCTTATTCTTAATGCTTTACTTTTCTTTTTCGATTAATTAAATTTACCTTGTTGTTACGCTTCTACTGCTGCCTTTTTTTTGTATAGTTCTAGAGTGGACTTCTATATAAATATATTATATTCAATCAATAGAAATGTACTTTGTGATTATTCTTGTAGATAAAGGAGAATATGTTGAGTCGAGTTTTGTTTCAATCGACGTCAAGATTTAATCGATTGATTATTAATCATTTGCATCGACAGAATAGAAATGCTCAAAATTCTTTCTCTGTAATACGTTTTCTATCGAAATCAACTAAAACTAATAAAAAATATCAAGTAGGACGTTTCTATTTGATTTTCAAGTTTTTATACGTCGGATTTTTCTATAGCCAATGGCCTATGGACCGAAAAGTAAACGACCGATCATAGAAGTTTATCATAAAATGACTGTGAAAGCACTTGCCCAAGCGATGGGTATTAATGTTGGTTCGTTTGGACTCATTTTCTATTCAACTATGTTGTTTGTCTACTGATTTTTTCGTTCAGATCATGTTTATGACTGTCTGATTCATATCAATGGCGGTGATAGATATTCACAAGATACTCAAGGTTCGTATAAGAAAAAAAAACAGTTGAAGACAAGGAAAATTCGTTGTAGAAATCGATGATTTTAATGTTATTGTCGAAATTGTTCATGTATGCGGAGGAAAACATCGATTGATTCCATCTCCATTCGCGAATGAGAAGAAAAAAGTGCAGACAAATGTCGTAAAATTTGTTCGAACGTACGCTTTTTCATTTTATTGAAAAGAAAAAACTATCCTTCTCTTTATTATTAGACCGATGCCACCGCAAGACAAACTCAAACCACGTTCGCCTGTTGTCACTATTATGGGTCATGTTGATCATGGCAAAACAAGTCTTTTAGATGCATTAAGAAATAGTAATATTGTTTCAAGTGAATTCGGAGGAATAACACAGCACATTGGTGCATTTATTGGTATAAATTCAAAAAAAAGCAATTATCTTGAATATTGAATAAAATTATTTGTTTAGTTCCGATTTCGAAAACATCGACAATCACGTTTATTGACACACCGGGTCATTTAGCATTTGCAGAAATGCGTGCACGTGGTGCGCAAGTAACGGATATCGTTGTTCTCGTTGTTGCTGCTGACGATGGAGTGATGCCGCAGACATTAGAAAGTATTGCTCATGCAAATCGAGCTAAAGGTTGATTGAATTGAAAAGAAAAGTTCAAATAGTGTGCATTTCTTTTTCATCTAGTTCCGATTGTGGTTGCAATCAATAAAATTGATAAAGCAGATGCAAATATAGTGAGAAATTCAATAAAATTGCTTTTTTTTTCGTGTAGGATTAATCGATTTCATTTAGAAACGTACAGAGTCCATGCTTGCTGAACATGGTATTCAACTAGAATCGATCGGTGGTGATGTTGTTGGCGTACCGATATCAGCATTGAAAGTAAAAACTTCATTTTGCGAAAAGAAAGACATTGAATTTTATAAAATCGATTATTAGAATACGAATATTGATAAACTACTAGAATCTATTCAAACTGTAGCCGAACTACAACAATTACGTGGCGATCCGAGTGGACCTGTTGAAGGTACAATATTAGAATCGAAGAATGAAGATGAAACGAATGAATTCAATAGTAATCAATCGAGGGGGTGAGGCATAAGAAAGTGAGCTATTCGAACTGGATATGTTGTCTATCTTTTTTGTTTGTTTCTTTTTGTTGTACAGAAATCTTGCGACTATTCTTGTTCAACGAGGTGTTGTGAAGAAAGGAACTGTTCTACTTGCTGGTCAAAGTGTTGCACGAGTAAATCAAATTCATTTGGAATTAGATAAAGATTGAATTTTATGTTTTTTGAACAGGTTCGTGCTTTGTATAATGAACGAGGTGTACAAATTGAACGTGCAAGTTTAAGTACGCCGGTTCAAGTCTCAGGATGGAAAACATTGCCTGCTGCTGGAGATGAAGTTTTCGAAATTGAAAGTGAAGTAAACGAATGAGATATATTTTGAGTAAAATAATCACGTTGATTGCAATTGAAAATTAGAATCTAGCGAATCGAATTGCTGCTCAACGTAAAGCCGATGAGACAGCAAAGAAAATGGAGATGGATGCTGTTGTTATAACACAAAAACATGAAGAACATTTACAAAAATATCGGTTTGAATAACGAGAGATTTAGAATTCAGGAAGTTTGACGGGTATCGTTTTCTTTTTGTTTAGTGCTGAATTACAACGTCGAAGAGAATTAGGTATTGTCTTTCGAAAACGAGACAAAGGTTCAGGACAACATATTGAAGACAAAGAAGAGAAATTAAAATATTCGATATTACTTAAAAGTAAGAATTTCATTCATCGATTGTTAAACGAAGAATTTGTTGCATCTTTTGTTTCAAAGCTGATGTTTTCGGAACGCTAGAAGCTTTAACAAAAATTATTAATATGTACAATGATACACGTTGTCCACTTGATGTAGTCGAATCTGCTGTTGGTCCCGTCAACCAAGACGATTTAGAAATCGCTCAGTTATTCAATGGTTTGTCTATTTCAATAGTTTGCTTCGTATATTTCCTCTGTTTTTTTTTATCCAGCAACTATCTACGCTTTTAATACATCTATCAGTTCATCCATTGCAACTGAAGCACATCAAGCGCGTGTTCCTATTCGAACGTTTAATGTTATTTATCATATGTTGAATGATATCAAAGATGAATTGACCAAACGAATACCATCGACTGAAGAAGATGTTCAAACAGGTTCAGCTGAAGTTCTACAAACGTTCGAAATCAACGAACGAAATAAAAAGATTCCTGTTGCTGGCTGCCGTGTACTCGATGGTATTTTAGATAAAAAACAATTGTTTAAATTAGTTCGAAACGGACAAGTGATTCATCGAGGTAAACACGAACACAATTTTAAAAAAGAATTTATTTATTTTTTACTTAATTAGACACCTTATCATCGTTGAAACATGTCCGTGATGATGTTCAATCGATCAAAAAAGGCATGGAATGCGGTCTTGCCTTTACCAATCATGAAATCAAATTTCAGAAAGGTGATCAAATTGTTTGCTATACAATTCGACATGTTTCACAAGAAGCTAAATGGGATTTTGGATTTTAGTCAAATGTGTTTTTGTTTGCAGATTTAATAAAAGAAAAAGAGAAAAAAACGAATATGTTCTAATGTGTTCTTAAAATCTGTTCTTAGAAAGAGACTCAGACAACTTTATGTTGTCGTCGGTTAACTGCAGCAACTAATTGCTGTTCTTGTTCGTTGGTTATAGCCGAGGGTGAGGAAGTTGAATCTTCGCAATTTAAATGAACGAACGCACGTTCAACTTCGGGCAATGCTTCGATTTTTTGTTCGAGACCAATACCAACATGAACAGCTTCACGAAGACGTAAACTCTCAGGAAGAAGAACGTCGACTTCGACGAGAAAATGTGTACCGAAATGATACGCTCGAACAGTATCAATTTTACGGATCAATGGCGAATGATGAAATGCGACCCATGTTAATTGTTGAAGGAAATCTGCTGGCGCTGTATAACCAGTTAAATTTCGAATATGAAGACGAATTTGAGGAATCCAACAGATGATTATATAGATACTAATTGCGACTGCACCTGAATGAGAATCATGAAATAGGTTTTAGATAGAAATTGTCAACGTACCAACTGGATCAATGACAGAAAGTTCTCGTGGTTTAATTTCGCCATCGATAGCTTTCGAACCTGAAGAAAATGAGAATATTGTCTCGGATTTATTTTGATTTGCTTCGAAAATTTACCAATAATGCCGAATATTAATGCGACTAATGTTGCTACAACATCATTTCGATGATCAGCAGCTAATGCTGACATTGTTGGTGTTGAAATTCGATAGCATAATATTGAAAGTACAATTTTAATAACTACAAAAATTTATTTCTAGAAGAACAAAACAACTCAAACATACCGATTGTGATACACATAATTGTAATCGCAGCTGGATTAATATCAACCGGTGGTTTTTCATAAGCATAACCGCTTACATTACGAAAATAATTGACATCTTCAATGACAGATCGAACACCTTCGAGAATAACTTGAAAATTAGCAGCACACATAACAATACTGAGTATGATGATGATAATGGGCTCAAGTCGTGTTCGTCCTAGATGCGAAAATGAGTTGTTGTTTTTCTTCATCAATGATATTATTCAGTACGAACCTTGAGGATAAAGATATGGATTTCGTTTTCGTATTGCTCGAGCTGCCCACCATATAGCAAAATTTAACAGGAGATCAACAGTACTTTCGATAGCTGATGATGCAATTGAAAGTGATTTTGATATAATAGCCGAGAATATTTTACCAACGACAAGTATCTACGTCATAGGAAATCGAGAACAGTGCACCTTAATAATAAAATGTCAAGATTTTCATACGATATTTGAGATAAGTGTAGTCTTAATCAAGATTAAAGACCAACGTTTATGTCGTTCTGCATTTTCATCATGTGACATACCAGCTGCATGTCGTTCGTTCATATTTGAAAATTGATCAATAATTTCATCTTGCCTAGCATAAAATTTTCTACAATTCGAAGAGAAAAACAAACTAGAAATCAATCAAATTCATTGTCAATACCTAACTGGACGTGGCAATGCTTTATCATCAACATGTTGCCCATGTCTATACGAAACCATTTGTTCTAATGAATATCGATTATCATCTTCTACAAGTTACAAAATTACAAACAAAGTCTCATTCATGCATTTATATATAGATATACCGTCTGTTTTATTTTCTAATTCTGCTGATGTTGAACTTGGTTCAGGAATTGGAATGTTAATATTTCCTGGACCATTATTAATGACCATTCCCGGTGGTACAGTTGTAGTTATTGATGGTCGACGTCGATCTCTACTATACGATGGTAAAATAAAATCATAACGAGGAACTGTTGAATCAGGATTGACGTCGATTGTATGACGACGTGTTGGTCTCTCTGGTGAGTTCGGTGCTTGAGGATTGTCCATGAATGAAATTTGTCGGTAAATCTGCTAACTTGAGATATACTCATTCATGTAATGATTCAAGAAAAGAAAATGTATGAAGATTTTTATTTACTTTATCAATTTTAATTATAAGATAGCAAAGATATAACCTTTGATTTGCAGAAACTTTCATTGATAGTTTATTGTAAAAATAAATGACAGAAAATGTAAACGAAAAAGTCAAATAATGCACCTTGAATTTCATCTGTAAGATTGTCGACAAATATTTGATAAGGTCATGTCTATCAAAAATCAGGTTAAAAAAGAATCTGACAAAGGTCAACAATCGATTGACAATGAGATCCTATATCAATACTTCTTTAATTAAATTACAATATCCATGCACGACTGACCGACGTTTTTCTGTATCGATCGACTCTATGCGACATCTATGCTAATTGCGTTCATATATAAACTGTTTTTAAACTATAGACATGATTTAATTTCGATTGTATGCGACGAAAAACATGTTTTAAATGATGTATTTTAAAAATAAAATCGATTTCTTCATTAAAAAAAGTTCCATTAGAGAAGTCTTACGGACTTTAACATTTCAAGATGGCGGCTCGTACGTATGAAGAGAGAAAAATAAGTTGTTGAGTTTTATCGCTCTATGCTGTAACCGGTTCTTCCAATATATCTTGTCATTATTTATAGATTTGTTGCTTTTTTTTCCTAACATAAACTTGGTTTATAACAATGCTTCGGGCAGCTCAATTGCCTCGTTCACAACCAGCCGTGTTAAATCTTCTGTTAACTACAACGAAACGATGGCAACAAACGCCCGCTTCACCAGGTCAAGGCGCAACTGCTTCTACTAAATCAACACAATACGCTGCTACGACAGCAACAAAACCATCATTGAATGCGTCCACTGACCGAACCAGTACTCCTCCAAACAAAACACCTTCATCGTATATTCCTCCATCGTCATCAAGAACTGGTCCAGCACCATTTCGTGTACCGCCTCCTAAATCCGGAGGTAGTGGCACGGGTAAATTAGTGAAAGCTATTGTTTATTCTGTTGCTCTTGGTCTCACTGCAACATTAGTCTATGCTGAATATGAAAACGGTCCATTCCGTAAACAACTCGAATCAACTGTTCCATATAGTTCGACAGTTTTGGGTGGTATCGATGACTTTATTAATCCAATCATAGGTCGAAATAAACCATTTTCAACTGAAGTCGTCGATAAATTTCCCGATTTGTCCTATGTCAAAGATAAAGTACCTAACAAAGATCAAATTAAAACAGTTGGTCAACAAATTAAAGATAGTGCGACTAATGTTCTAGACAAAGTAACAGAAAAAACTCACAAAGCTGGTGAACAAACCAAAGACGCTATCAATAAACTAACAACAACCCCAAATAAAGTCCAAAAGACGATTGATCAAGCAACTGAAAAAGTACTTTTCAAATCTCTATGAAACTCATTTCAATTGATTTCCTTCAGGTTAAAGATGCAGCACATACAGTCAGTGAAACATTACCAAGTACGACAACAATAAAGAAAAATCTAACGAATGCTAAAGAACAAGTTGAACATGCAGCACAAACGGTCAAACAGACTGTCTTAGAATCTGCACCATTAGCTCCCGGTCGTTCCGGTGAACCGACAAATAAAATCGGCGATCCCGTATTTATTGAAGAAGCCGGTGAAATCGCTGTACCACCACCATTGCCTCAAGATAAATACAAACAGTAAATAAATTCCACACTGATCGATTGATTGATCTATCTGTCTATCTTTTGTTAGACTTGAAGAAGAAATTACACATTTATTTGCTCCATTATCGAAGCAAATCGATGAAGCATTAGCCTCAGCACGAGAACATATTTCTCACATGAAAACAATCATTGACAACCCAAATGTCTCGACGAATGATCATGAAACATGGAAGAAAGCTGAACATTTACAAGAACAAGCTAAAACAGCCTATGAAAAAGTCACTGAATCCGTTCGTCAATGGAAGAATAAACTAATTGAATACACAACCGCAACCGACGGTAAAATTCATCCGGAAGAAAAGAAACTCGATTCGAAATTTCAAGAATTACACAAAGAATACACGACATCGACATTCGTTCGAAATTTTCGTACCTATATCGATGAAGCAACGAAAGCTTTTCAAAAAGAAATTGAAACCATGTTTCCAAGTTTAGCCGGCAAAAGTCCAGCTCAACTAACACACGAAGATCTCCAAGCTTTATTAGTTCACGCTCATCGTCGTATTGTCAAACTTCAAAATGACATCGCTCGTATGCGAATCAACGAATCGGATTCAGTTCAAGCTGCGATCGACGTTGCACGTACCGAACTCGATCGTGTTGTTGAAGAACGAGTTCAACAACGTGTTCAACAAACAGCCGCACAATTAACCGACGAATTACGTTCGTACGAGAAGAATCTTCGTCAACAATTCGACGAACAACTAAAACACGAGATTGTTCTTCAACATCAAGCGCTCACACAATATCTCGCCGATGTTCTCTCTCGACAATATCAAGAATGGGCTCGTGAATACGAGAAACAACTCGAAAACGAATCGATTAAGATCAATCTTAATCTACAAAATGAATTACGTGATACATTAAATCGTTTACATGCGATCGAACAAGCGATCGAAGCGAACTACGATAGTCAACAACGAGGCCGACAAGCTCAACAACTCTGGATTCAAGCTCAGAATCTTCTCAATCAAGTTGTTCACGGCACAACAACGCCGAATGATCTTGATTTAATATCGAAAATCGTTCCTAACGAACGATTTGTTCAAGTGCTTTTAAATGAATTGAAATCCGACGATTCACCTGTGACCAACGAAGAGATTCTTCGTGAACGTTTCTCACGTGTCAAAACCCTCTGCCGTCGTTTAGCTTTAATTGATAACGAACATAATTCGTTGTGGAATTACTTTCTCTCCTATGTTCAAAGTTTATTAATCGTTCGACAACGTGACGATTCGATTCTCAACGATGATGCAATCGATCTCAATCGATTGGATACATTCGCCATTCTAAATTACGTTCAATCGTATTTAGAACACAATCAATGGTACAATGCACTACGTTTAATGCAGTTGCTCACGGGCGAACCGAGAAACGCGGCACAATCGTGGATCAATGATACACGAAACTATCTCGCGAAAAAACAAACAACTGAATTACTTGAAGCGTATTCGAATTCGATTGGTCTTGGTACACTACCACGCACAAATTAGGCTCCTTTTCCGTGTGCTTGTCTCTCTCTCTGTTTTTCTTTTGCATCTTAGTTTCACGTATAATTTATATATATTTTCGCGAAAAAAAAGAAAAAAAAAAACGCCAATGTACCAACAGAGAAACGTTGAGATAAAATTAGATTTTATTTCTTTTTTTTCCTGTTCATTTTAGATTTCGTTGACACGAGACATGAATCGAGCGATTCTGCGAGTGTTTTCATCGCCATCGGCTCGATTAATACCGAGAATTTACGCATCGTCAAAAGCACCGACAACATCGGCAGCTGATCATCATGCTCACGATGATCACGGTCATGGACACGGACACGGACATGGCCATCATCATCACGAACCTGAATTAAGAAAAACTCAAGCATGGAGACATCATTCAGGAATTCAATCGAAATACGAAAATCAATCCGAAGATCACGGAATTGCGTTTGCTCAAGGTCTGCAAAACGAAAACTACCGATAGTCAATAAATAAATTCTCGTTTGTTTTCAGAACGAGCGAATTACTTCGATTATCGTCCAGCACTCGGTCAAGTTCCACTCACGATTCCCTATCGAACTCAAGCTCATCTCTACGAAATGTGGATGTATCATGTTGCATTGATTCTTTCGATTTGGTTTTGGTGGTATGTCACTTGGCGTTTTATTAAAGAACCGAGTTGGTTCTTCGGTCACGCTCATTATCCTGATATGTCGAAATTTACCGATGAAGAACTAGGTATTCCACCGGACGATCTCGATTGAACACGAAAGACGACAACCATCTAACTCGTAGTTGTTATTATATGTTTTAAAGCTGATGTCTTTCTTGGTCTTTTGTATTTTTCCTTGTTTGTTTCTTTTTCTTTGCCCAGTTTTTTTTCTATCCAATCAAACAGTTCTAGCTTCAGACACTCGAAAAAAAAACCAACAACAACAACAACAAATTTAATTGATGATTTCTTTGGTTTTTGTTTTGAATATTATTAAAAAAATTTGAATCGATTTGATTTAGAGAAATTATTTTAGGTTCGAATCTCGATCTTTGAATATCTCGATGATGAGAATTTGTCATAAACATGAATATTTATTGATTATTAAACGATTAGTCTTCCTGAGAGATATTCTTTTAAAAAAAAAGCAAAAACATAATTCAATTATTTTTCGTTTCTAGATTTATCTTTTCATTGATCTAAAATTTACAGATGGCCCAACAAGTTGGTCGATCAGCTGCATCAGCCGTATCGCGATTTACCGGTAGTAAAGTCGATTGGAATCATTTATTTAAATTAAGCGGTGCCAATACAGCAACTGTTTCGAATCTTCAATCGAAATGGAGTCAAGCCGCCGTCAAGTAATTTGTTTTCTTTCTTTTTTCTTCTTGTTTTTCCTTATTCGTGAATAGAATGAATTCTTTGTCGGATTCATTACCAAAGATTGACTTCAACTACTACCGAAAATTAGTCGGTGATCCAACACTTGTTGATAAACTTCAAAAAGAAGTAGGATTAAGAAAGTGCGAGTTCAAATGAATAGACAAGCGTCGTTTTTTTAGTATGAAAATACCCAAATTGCTTATCCAAAAGATGCAGCCAATCGATTTAAAGAACTTGAAGAATACGCCAAGACTGAAGTAAAATTTTTTCCGAGAATTTTTTTGTCGTAATTTTTTTCATAATGAATATGTAGGAAAAACGTGCCCAAGAATTTATCAAATTAGCCGAAGCTGAAGTTGAAAAACTACGTAAAGAATTCGATCGATGGGATAACGTTCCTCCAGCTGATGAAGTTACTTATGAATTAGGTACAATGACCTGTCAAATTTCGACTAAATCTTAATTTTCTTTTCTTCTCTTAGCTTCGTTCTACATGCCCGAAGCCGTTTTTCCACGTGTTTGGGAAAAAGATGAAAATGATAAACAAAAGGATATTCAATTTTTACCATACGAAAAACGAGACTCATTACGTTGGTGGGTTGAACAAGGCGGTGAATTATCACCACATAAACACGAATGGGTCGTGCCTGATGAAGCTGTCGACCCAATCGGCGCTCCACCACGACCAAACAAAGCAGTTACTGACGCTCACGGACATGGCGATAGTAAAAAACTAGCTGCTGGCAAACATTAACAAGGACATCCTTAAAATCCCGTTGATTGTCTAACTTTCATCTTCTTCTTCTTTTTTCTTCTTCTCTATTAGTATCAAACCCAAATAAAAATATCTGTGTGAGAACAACGTTTAAAGTTTAGTAGTTGAATCAAACTCTTTTCTCTTCTTCATCTTTTAAACTATGTATTGGATTTTATATACAAAACACAAACAGTTTAGAGAGTTTATTATTTAGTTTTCTTCTCTTTTTTTGATTCAAATAAACTAAACTTGTAACACTCATAGTATACTGAAACAAAGATGATACCATTCGAACTGTTTATCATTGGACAGCTGTTTCAACAAAAAAGAAAATCTGTGCATTTGAAAACTAATAGACTTCATAAGTGTCGAATAATTGATAATTTGTAATAAACAAGTGAAGAGAAAGCTCAAGGCAAATGTGTATAGAAATCTCTGATTCACACATTGATATATGATGAAAAGAAATAAATATTAAAAAGCTCATTATAATATATACATTTGTTTGTCTTCGATTACAATGACAATTTATTGCTCAAAGGTAGTATCATTTCTGTTGTTCATCAAAAATAAATCTTCGATTACTATTTGTATACATTGTCTCGTCGATTAACTTTCATATAGTACGTATGTATGCATACGTATACATGCATATTCATAGTACATCATCTTTCAACACGTGTATACATGTGCATGAATAGAAAAAAGATAAACAAATCAAATCTCCTAAGAGACAATCTAACGTGATAGACTTTCATTTAGATTTGTTTCTTTCAACTTGACCGCATCGACATAAAATGAAATAAAAAGAATGACATTTCTTTTACCGGATACTGTCACACGTCTCATTGCCATGAATGAAATAACTTTTCAATGTCTCTATTCACGTTTGTATCTTCCATCCAACCAGATGGCCTCATTTAAAACAATTAACCATTTTTATAGACAATGTGTCACCGTGTCAGATCTATTAAAACAATAAGAGGAAACATATATAGACTAATGACATCGTTTCTATACGTTCACAGTCATTAAACTGTTAATCTTTTACATTTCAAGTCAATCGACATGCCGTTACAATGGTAAATAGGTTTTATAACTTCGTTTACATTGATTTCTTTTTCGAACAAAAAAAAAACGAGAGAGAAGACAGTTGTCTATCGATAGCAGATGCTGACACAGTATAAGAAGGAAAAAGTTTCACTAGTGCCATTTGAACTTCTTCGATTGATGAAAGTGAAAGTAGAGAGTCCTTCATAAATGAAACTTGAAAAGTGATGTAAACGTGTGTATGTGTATATGTATGTACGTATATGGATGCTTATATCAATCAGTTACTTGTCCATCAAACATTCATGTTTGAAAGAAGAGGAACGCGAAGGAGGAGAAGGAAAAGAAAAAAGAAAAGAAACCTTTTTTTTTTGTTTGTTGTACTCATCGTATCATCAGAGAGAACAACGAAAAAAGAAGAAGAAGAAAAGAAAAGAAATCAATTATTGAACATAATACAGAATGAATGATTGACAATGAACGATGAGAAAGATAAACGAACTCATTCGAATCATACTGCACATGTATCTTGATTGTTTCTTCATCTTGTTTTAGAGATCATTGATGACATTTAAAAGAAAACAATAGAACAAATCAATATGAAAAGAGGTATGTCAAGATAAAATGATGGTGACTTTTTGTGACTTTACTTGTCTGTATTTAGATGACAAATGAATAAGTCATGTGGAATATTCGAACATGTTAATAACATTTCTTATTTTCTTTCTTCTAAATATTTCTTTGATTTATTCGAAACAAACAATTGATTACGGATGTGAATTTAATTCAACAACATATCGAGTAAGAGACGATTCTCGTTTATGTATATTCTTTCGATTTTGATGAATTTCGACTGAAGATTAATGCCGAATGGACATTATCTCAATCTTGTCAAATATGTAAATGTTTACCAAATCAAATTATTATTTGTCGAAATCGAACATGTCAAATGCCAAAAGATTGTCCAATGGTAAACGAAACGAAATAATACGAGAAATCCAAAACTACTTCATTTTAGGGTGAACAATTAACAATAAAAACAGATAGTTGTTGTCCTGTATGTTCATCTGTTCGTCGTTCCTGTCTATACGATAGTACTGCAATTCTTGTATGTGAATACCGATTGATTTGTTTTGACCTTTTCATGTATATCTTTCTTAGCATAATACCATATTCTATCCTAAGCCATGTCTTCAATGTCGTTGTCGAGATGGTCAATTGTTTTGCGATGATATTTGTCGTCAATCAATCTTACAAAGTAGATCATCTGAATAATATAGAGTAGATTCATTTGTTTGAATTCTATAGACAAATGTTCATTTCATAATGAACTGCATGATATCAATGCTGTTTGGTCACCATTGACGTGTATCATTTGTCAGTGTACACAAGTAGTAGAAAATCAAAATGCTTCTTCGACTTGTTATATAAAACAATGTCCGAAGCTCGCAAATTGTCTTGGAGTAAGATGAAATGATTTGCGATTTTAGCCAGAAAAAAAGACAATTTTTGTTCTTTAGGATTTAGAATTTCTTCCAGGACAATGTTGTCCCGTATGTCGGAAGAATATTTGTCGCGATACAAATAATCTTATCTATCGAGTAATTCATCTTTAAACAA
>Ga0209922_101930_pt1 | contig 18944 bp, 14 predicted proteins | sample ThiBiot_500_biof_FD_183946 | JGI IMG/M metagenome (GOLD analysis project Ga0209922, IMG submission 183946) | Wastewater bioreactor microbial communities from Cape Town, South Africa - Thiocy_expt_500_biof (SPAdes) | ecosystem: Engineered > Bioreactor > Thiocyanate-remediating > Anaerobic-Aerobic ...
GCCGGGTTCGCCTACGTCATCGCTGGCGTCGGGTTGTGGATACGTCGGCGCTGGGCCACATGGCTGGCCATGGCCATCGCAGTTGCGACGGCACTCGTATTCCTGGCCTTCGGAGTGCATGTGGCGCTCGGCGGCGCCTGGGAGCGGCGCACGGTCATTGCCATGACGCTGCGCACGCTGGTGTGGGTCGGCATCGCGGCCATTGCTTGGCGTCGATCAACGGCGAATGCACCGGCCACGCGCGAGCAGTGAGCATCTTTTTTTAGTGGAAACCCATCCATGACAACTCCGAACCTCTCTACAAAAAAAACCCGTTGGGTCGTGATCATTGTTGCCCTGCTCGTTCTTGGCGGTGCACTGGCGTTCTGGTTCACGCGCGGCCATGACAATCAAGATGCATTGCGCCTCTACGGCAACGTCGACATCCGCGAGGTTCAATTGGCTTTCCGCCAGCCCGGGCGCGTCACGCAGATGGCTTTTGACGAGGGTGATTCCGTCACTGCCGGCGCGCGCCTGGCCACGCTCGACGCGCAGCCATATCAAGACGCCCTTGCAGCCGCACAAGCCCAGGTACAGGTGGCGCAGGCGGAGCTGACCAAGCTGCGCCGCGGCCTGCGACCTCAGGAAATCACCCAGGCACGCGAGGCGCTTAAGAAAGCGCAGGCGCTCGCCCTCGATGCCGAGCGCAACTTTCAGCGCCAGAGCAGCCTGTTGGCGTCGGGTGCAAGCAGCCAGCGCACGGTCGATGCTGCCCGCACCGCAAGAGATCAGTCGGTTGCGGGCGTCGAATCAGCCAAGGCCGCCCTGTCGCAAGCATCCGAAGGCTTTCGCAAGGAAGACATTGCCGCAGCAGAGGCTCGCCTTGCAGCGGCGCAGGCAGCCGCAGCGCAAGCCACTACATCTCTGGCGGACACTGAACTCATGGCACCCAGCGATGGAACCATCATCGCGCGGGTGCGTGAACCCGGCAGCATGGTGGCCAGCCAGAGTGCGGTCTACAGCCTGAGCCTGGACAAGCCCGTGTACGTGCGCGCCTACGTGGGCGAGCGGGATCTGGGCCGCATCGCACCGGGCACGGCGGTGCACGTCAAGAGCGATTCCGGGGAAAAGATCTATCGCGGCCAGATCGGTTTCATCTCGCCGCGCGCCGAATTCACGCCCAAGACAGTGGAGACGACGGACTTGCGCACGGATCTGGTGTATCGCCTGCGCATCGTCATTGACGAGGCCGACAGCGACGCCGCCTTGCGTCAGGGCATGCCGGTGACGATCGCGGTCGATGCCAAGCCGGCCTCCAGCACGCGCGTGGGGGAGCGTTGAGATGCAGGCCAACGCCGCCATGGCCGCCACGCCGACAAGCGCTGTCGCCGCTGCCGCCGTCGTCATCGAAGGTGTGGACAAGCATTTCGGCAAGGTGCAGGCCCTGCGCAGCTTGAGCGCGCACATCCACTACGGACGGTTGACCGGTCTGGTCGGCCCGGACGGCGCCGGCAAGACGACGCTGATGCGCATCCTGACCGGCCTGCTGGTGCCCAATGCCGGCCGCGTCACCCTGGCCGGTTATGACGTGGTCCGGGACAACGACGCCATCCACGTTGCCAGCGGCTACATGCCGCAGCGCTTTGGCCTGTACGAAGACCTGTCGGTGATGGAGAACATGCGCCTGTATGCGCAGCTTCGCGGCATGGATGCGGATCGCAATGCCGATCTATTTGCCGAGTTGCTGGACTTCACGCGGCTGGGACCTTTTACGAAGCGCTTGGCCGGCAAGCTCTCCGGCGGCATGAAGCAAAAGTTGGGGCTGGCCTGTGCGCTCATGGCGCGGCCCAAGGTGCTGCTGCTGGACGAGCCCGGCGTGGGCGTTGACCCGGTCAGCCGCCAGGATTTGTGGCGCATGGTGCAGGCACTGACCGATGAGGGCATGGCCGTGGTCTGGTCTACCGCCTATCTGGACGAGGCCGAGCGCTGCGAGAGCGTGCTGTTGCTGAACCAGGGGCAGCTCTTGTTCGATGGCCCGCCGCAAGCACTGACCGCGCAGCTCGAAGGCCGCAGCTTCCGCCTGGAAAACGTCGGCGCCGAGCGCCGGGCGGTTCTGACCGAGGCACTCGATCTGGAGAGCGTGAGCGATGGCGTGATCCAGGGCGCCGGCGTGCGCGTGGTACTGCGCGAGGGTGCGCAGGCAAGCCAAATCCAGTCGCTGGCTGATCGTGCCCAAGTGCAGCTGGCCCGGGTGCCCGCGCGCTTCGAAGACGCCTTCATCGATCTCCTCGGTGGCGGCCCCGGCGGCACTTCGACACTGGCCGAACGCCTGTCACCGGTCGAACTGGGCTCGGACATTGCCGTCTCCTGCCGCAATCTCACCAAGCGCTTCGGCGAGTTCACCGCCACCGACCAGGTCAGCTTCGAGGTGCGCAAAGGCGAAATCTTCGGTCTGCTTGGCCCCAATGGCGCCGGCAAGTCCACCACCTTCAAGATGCTGTGCGGCCTGCTCAAACCCACCGCGGGCGAGGCGCACGTGGTGGGGCATGACCTGCGCCGCGCCACCGGCGCGGCCAAGAGCCGGCTGGGCTACATGGCGCAGAAGTTCTCGCTCTACGGCCTGCTGTCGGTGCAGCAGAACCTGGAATTTTCGGCCGGCGTCTACGGGCTGGAAGGCAACACCCGGCGCGAACGCATTGCCGAGATGATCGAGACCTTCGATCTGGGGGAGTGGCTGTCCGCCACGCCCGATTCCCTGCCGCTGGGGCACAAACAGCGCCTGGCGCTGGCCTGCTCGCTCATGCATCGGCCTCCCGTGTTGTTCCTGGATGAGCCTACTTCGGGCGTGGATCCGATCACCCGGCGCGAATTCTGGACCCACATCAACGGCCTGGCGCGCAAGGGCGTGACCATCATGGTCACCACCCACTTCATGGACGAGGCCGAATACTGCGACCGCGTCGCCATGCTCTCTCGCGCGCGCCTGATCGCGCTCGACACGCCCGATGCGCTCAAGCGTGCCGCCGCGAATGCCGAACATCCCGACCCGACCATGGAGGACGCCTTCATTCACCTGGTGGAGTCTGCCGACCGTGAGATGGAGGTTGCCGCATGAAGGTCGTTGAGAAACACAAGGACGGCGCCGGCCCGATGCAGGGCGACTTGCGCCGTTTTGACCTGCGGCGCCTGGTGGCCTTGGTCACCAAGGAAAGTTATCAGGCGTTGCGTGACCCATCCACTTTGTTGATCGCCTTCGTGCTGCCGGTGGTGTTGCTGCTGCTGTTTGCCTATGCAGTGTCGCTGGATGCGAAGGATGTTCGTGTCGGTGTCGTGCTGGAGTCGCCCGGTGCGGCAGCGCAGGAACTGGCGGCGGCGTTTTCCGGGACGCGCTTCCTCGATGTGCACTTCGCCCATGATCGCCGCGAAGTGGCCGAGCAGCTCGTCTCCGGTGCGCTGCGCGGCTACGTCGTCATTCCGCAGGATTTCGAACAACGCTTGGCCCAGCGCGGCAGCGAGCCGCTGGTGCAGATCGTCACCGATGGCTCCTACCCCAACACCGCCAACTATGTCGAAAACTACGCTCGCGGCGTGGTGCAGACGTGGCGCGCCGGGCTGGATGTCGCAGCACCCGCGCAGTCCGTCGTGCTGGAGCCGCGCTACTGGTTCAACCCCGAGCTGGAAAGCCGGCGCGCGCTGATTCCGGGCGCGATTGCCATCGTCATGACCATCATCGGCACCATGTTGACCGCGCTGGTGGTGGCGCGCGAATGGGAGCGCGGCACCATGGAGGCGGTGCTCTCCACGCCGGCCTCGGTGGCGGAGATATTGATCGGCAAGCTGCTGCCGTACTTCGTGCTCGGCATGCTGTCCACACTGGGCGCGGCCGCACTGGCCGTGTTCGTGTTCGGCGTCCCGATGCGTGGCTCGCTGGCGGCGTTGCTGCTTTTGTCCGCCGTGTTCATGGTGCCGGCGCTGGGCCAGGGTCTGCTGATCTCGTCCCTGGCGCGTAACCAGTTCCTGGCGGCGCAGATTGCGCTGTTCACGGGCTTTCTGCCGGCTTTCATGCTGTCGGGCTTTTTGTACGAGATCGATGCCATGCCGGCGCCGATCCGCGCCATCACCCGAGCGGTTCCGGCGCGCTACTTCGTCGACTCGCTCAAAACCGTGTTTCTCGCCGGCGACATCTGGGCCGTATTCCTGCCCAATCTGGCAGCCATGGCGGCGATCGGGGCTGTGTTCTTCATCATCGCCAAGCGCGCCACGCGCAAGAACCTGGAGTGAAGCCATGTTGACCTCCGCCTTCTCGTTCACCCGCCTGCGCGCCCAATTCATCAAGGAAGTGCTGAGCGTGCTGCGCGACCCGCGCAGCCGCATGGTGGTGTTCGTGCCGCCCATCCTGCAATTGCTGGTATTCGCCTTTGCCGCGACGCTGGAAGTGCGCAACGTCGACATCGCCGTCTACAACCAGGACGCCGGACGCTGGTCGCACGAACTGGTGCAGCGCCTGGACAGCGCCCGCTTCGTCACCCACGTCCGGCATGTGGACAGCCAGCGGCAGTTGCACGAGATGATCGACCGGGGCGAGGTCATCGCCGCACTCGCCATTCCGGTGGACTTCTCGCGCACCATCGCCGCCGGTGGCAGTGGCAAGGCACAGGTGGTGGTCGATGGCCGCCGCAGCAACTCGGGCCAGATCACCGTGGCCTACCTGTCCACCATTGCCGCCGACGTCGGCGCCGAGGTTGTGCCCGACGCGCAGGCACCGACGCCGGTGGTCGTGCGCCACTGGTTCAACCCGAACCTGGTCTACCGCTGGTTCATCGTGCCCGGCTTGACCGGCATCCTGGCACTGTTCAGCGCGCTGCTCATCACCTCGCTGTCGATCGCGCGCGAGCGCGAGCTTGGAACCTTCGACCAGCTGCTGGTGTCGCCCACCTCCACGCCGGAAATCATTATTTCCAAGTCGTTGCCGGCACTGGCGATCGGCACGCTACTCGGCCTGTTCATGATCAGCGCAGGCGTGTTCCTGTTCGGCATTCCGTTCACCGGCTCGTTCGCACTGCTGCTCGCCAGCCTGGTGCTGTTCATCCTGTCGGTGGTCGGCATCGGCCTGATGATTTCCGCAGTCAGCATGACGCAGCAGCAGGCCATCCTGGGTGCGTTCGCCATCGGCGTGCCGGCGGTGTTGATGTCGGGCTTTGCCACGCCGGTGGAGAACATGCCGGTCGTCCTGCAATGGCTGGCCCAAGCCATTCCGCTGACCCACTTTCTGATCATCGTCGAAGGCAGCTTTCTCAAGGCCATGCCGCCCAGCGACATTCTTTCCAGCCTGTGGCCGCTGGCGGTCATTGCCCTGGCCACGCTGACGATGGCCACCGTATTTGTCCGAGGACGCCTGCAATGAAGACAAAACCCCACCACCTCTCCTCGTGCACGCTAGCCGCGAAGCCGACGTCCAAGGGCTTGCGCCCGGTCGCGCTGGCCATGTCCTGCGTGCTGCTGACTGCCTGTGCGACTGTGGGCCCCGACTACCGCGAACCGCCACCGGTCGATATTGGCAGCGGTTGGACTCTGCCTTTGGCAAGTGAATCGCAGTCTGCGGATCTGGCCCGCTGGTGGTCCGTGCTGGACGATCCGATTCTCGATCGTCTGATGAATACGGCGCTGGCACAGAACCTGGATCTGCGTCAGGCCGCTGCACGCATCGATGAAGCGCGTGCCCTGCGCGATCGCGTGGCCGGGGAGCGTCTTCCCACCGTCGGCGCTGGGGCCAGCGTCAACCGGCGCCGTCAAAGCGAGAACGGCCCCTTACCCGTTGGCTCCATCCCTGGCCTTGACGCCACCCAGACCATTTACGACGCGGGCTTCGACGCGGCATGGGAGGCCGATCTGTTCGGCGCCAAGCGGCGCGCCCTGGAAGGCGCCAGCGCCCGCCTGCAAGCCACCGAAGTCGAAGCACAGGGTGTGCGCATGCGCGTCGCGGCCGAGGTTGCGCGCACCTGGTTCACTGCCGTTGGCGCTGGATACGAGCTGCATGCGCAACAAGCCACGCTGGACACGCTGCAGCAGACCTTGGAGTTGGTGCGCCTGCGGCATGCATTGGGCGACGCATCCGCCGCCGATGTAGAGGCGGCCTACGCGCAGTGGACCGCCGTCAACGCGCTGCTGCCGGACATCCAGGCACGCCAGCGCGCCGCGGTGCTTGGCCTGGGTGTGCTGCTAGGCTCCCCGCCCGAGCGTGAACTGGCATTGCTCGACGGCCCATTGGCACCGTGCACGCTGCGTGCCTTGCCGGTGGGCGAGCGTGCCGACCTGCTGCGCCGACGCCCTGACGTGCTGGCTGCGGAACGGCGACTGGCAGCAAGTTCCGCTGACATCGGCGTGGCCACGGCCGAGTTCTTCCCCAAGCTCTCCATCGGTGTTGGAGGCGGGTTTCAGGCGCTCAGCACGGGCGATTGGTTCGATGCATCCAGCTCACGTTTTTCCATCCTGCCGCTGATTTCCTGGCGCCTGTTCGACGGCGGCCGCGTGCGCGCTGAAATCCGGGCACGTGAGGCAGCCGAGCAGCAGGCTGCGCTGGCCTATGAGCAGGCGGTGCTGGCGGCGCTGGGCGACGCCGAGCGTGCGCTTGGCGACTATCACGGCGGGCTGGACACATTGGAGCGCCGCGCCATGGCCTTGGACGCGGCACGAACCAGCTACGGCTACGCCAAGGCCCGCTACGCCGCGGGCGATGTTGCACTGGTGGAGCTGCTGGCCGCCCAGCGCAGCCTGCACGAAGCCGAGACTGCGGCCGCACGTGCGCATACCAGCGCCGCCGTGCAACTGGTGGCGCTGTACAAGGCGCTCGGGGGGGGCTGGGAGGTATCCAGCACGATGCCAAGCGCCGCCCATTCGCCTACAGGCGCCGCCGCACCCACGCCTCGTGCAAGTCGCTCCGGCATGCCTGCAAGCGCCGCCGCGATGGAGCACCTCACAAGCCAAAGCGCGGAACGTGAAACCCTTACTCACTTGATCATCAACAGGCCAACCGAAGGAGCCAAGCCATGACCACCACCGCCTTTTTCATTCCGCCCGTGAACCTGATGGGCGCGGGCTGTCTTCGTGATGCAGCCAAGGCCATCCAGTCCTATGGCTTCAGGAAAGCGCTGATCGTGACCGACCTTCCCTTGGTTCGTCTCGGACTGGTCGGCAAGGTGCGCGACCTTCTTGCCAGCCACGGCGTGGATACCCTGGTTTTTCATGGAGTGCAGCCCAACCCGACGACCAAGAACGTGGCCGATGGGCTGAAGCAACTGCGCGACAACGATTGTGATTTCGTCATCTCGCTCGGCGGCGGTTCGCCGCACGACTGCGCCAAGGGAATCGCACTGGTCGCTGCCAATGGCGGAACGATCAAGGACTACGAGGGACTTGACCAGTCGGCCAAGCCGCAGCTGCCCTTGGTGGCAATCAACACCACGGCCGGCACGGCCAGTGAAATGACCCGTTTTTGCATCATCACCGACGAGGCGCGCCACGTGAAGATGGCGATCGTCGACAAGCACACGACGCCCATTCTCTCGGTCAACGATTCCGAGCTGATGCTGCTCAAACCCGCCAGCCTGACTGCGGCCACCGGCATGGATGCCCTTACGCATGCGGTGGAGGCCTATGTCTCGACGATCGCTACGCCGATCACCGATGCCTGCGCACTCAAGGCCGTGGCATTGATAAGCCAATGGCTGCGCAAGGCGGTGGCTGACGGGCGAAACGTCGAAGCGCGCGAGCAAATGGCCTATGCGCAGTTCCTCGCCGGCATGGCCTTCAACAATGCCTCGCTCGGCTACGTGCACGCCATGGCCCATCAACTGGGCGGCTTCTACGACCTGCCGCACGGTGTGTGCAACGCCGTCCTGCTGCCCCACGTGCAGGCCTACAACAAGCAGGTCGCTGCGAGGCGCCTCGCCGACATCGCCCGCGCGATGGGGGAAAAGACCGATGGCCTGGGCGACGAGGCCGCCGCGGACCTGTGTCTATTGGCGATTCGCCAATTGTCCGCCGACATCGGCATTCCCCACGGGCTGTCACAGCTTGGCGTCCAGGCCAAGGACTTCCCCACCCTGGCCACCAATGCGCTCAAGGACGCGTGCGGACTGACCAATCCCATACAGGCGTCGCACGAGGAAATCAGTGCCATTTTCGCGGCGGCCATGTAGCCGTCGGCGTGATTTCCCGAACCCGTTCTATCCCACCATCAAGGAGTGCCTCCATGCAAACGAACGTAGGAAACCTCGATCGCATCGCGCGCGTCGTCATCGGCCTGATCCTGCTCAGCTTGCCGTTGTGGCTGGATTCGCCGTGGCGGTGGCTGGGGCTCATTGGAATCATGCCGCTCGCCACCGGCCTGGCGGGTCGCTGTCCGGGCTATCGCCTGCTCGGCGTGAACACCTGTCCAATGCAAAAGAAGAAACCCGAGTGAGCATCCCATGAAACTGAAATTTCTGGGCGCTGCGCGCGAAGTCACCGGATCGTGCTTTCTGGTGGAGGCGCTCAACCTGCGCTTCCTGGTGGATTGCGGCATGGTTCAAGGGGGATCTGCGGCGGCGGCGCGCAACCGCGAGCCATTTCCGTTCGACCCGGCAGCTATCGATTTCGTGCTCCTGACCCATGCCCACATCGACCACAGCGGGCTATTGCCCAAACTCACCCGCGCCGGGTTCAAAGGGGCCATCTACGCCACTCCCGCCACAGTTGATCTGCTGGGCGTGATGCTGCCCGACAGTGCACACATCCAGGAGAGCGATGCAAAACGCAGTGCCAAGCGGTTCCGCGGAAAGGATCCGCTGCCGCCGCTGTACACGCTGCAGGATGCGCGCGAATGCCTGCAGCAGGTACGAGGCATCGAATACGACCGGGAGTTCGCGCCCCGGGTCGGGGTGCGCGCGCGCTTTCGCGATGCCGGGCACATCCTCGGGTCGGCCATCATCGAAGTCTGGGTCACCGAGTACGGCTACCCGACAAAACTGGTATTCAGCGGCGACCTTGGCCAGCCGGGACGCCCGATATTGCGCGACCCGACACCCATCGAGGACGCCGACATCCTCGTCATCGAGTCCACCTATGGCAACCGCCAGCACAAGGACTTTTCGGCAACCGAAGAGGAGATGATCGGCATCGTCGAGAAAACCCTGTTCGAACGCGGTGGCAACGTCATCGTGCCGGCCTTCGCGGTCGGTCGAACCCAGGAAGTCCTGTACCACCTGCACCGTCTCACCAGCGAGGGGCGGCTGCGGCAACCGAGAGTATTCGTTGATTCGCCGATGGCCACGGAAGCCACGCGCATCACGCGCGAACACCTTGAGCTGTTCGACGAACAGGCGAAGCGCCTGGCAGGATGGCACGCGCGCGGCGAAAACCTGCCGTATCTGCATTTCACGGAAAGCGCCGAGGAATCCATGGCGCTGAACCAGATTCGTTCGGGCGCGATCATCATTTCCGCCAGCGGCATGTGCGACGCGGGACGCATCCGGCACCACCTGCGCCACAATTTGCCGCGCAAGGAATGCAGCGTCCTGTTCTCCGGCTTTCAGGCGCAGGGAACACTGGGCCGCCAACTGGTCGATGGCGCGGCGCGCGTGCGCATCTTCGGCGACGACATTCCGGTGCGCGCGGCGATTCACAGTGTCGATGGGCTCTCGGCGCACGCCGACCAAACAGCCCTGATGGCCTGGGCCCGAGGCTTCAAGCAAGCCCCTGAGCAAACGTTCGTGGTGCATGGGGAGTCGTCCGCCGCGCAGGCTTTGGCTGAACTCCTGCAACAGCAGCTTGGCTGGCAGGTCTCGGTGCCCGAGCACGGTCGGGTCGTTCCGTGGCCGGATTTTCTGGTGGTCGAGCGATGACACCGCCCGCTGCTCCTGACGAGCGCCTGCGCGCCATCCTCGATTCACCGACGTACCGCCTTGCGTACGAGGACATAGATTTGCTTGGCCAGGACGATCTGCGTCCGTTGCGTCTCCAACTCGAACTGCTCAAGCCCGAACGCATCTTGCGTGAGCAAGGCGTGCATTCGACCGTGGTGGTGTTTGGCAGTGCGCGCGTAAGCGACGCTGTCACCGCACGCGACCGGCTCGCCGTGCTGGAGCAGCGAGCGGGCGCCATGCCAAGGAATCCGACGCTTGGGCGGGAACTGGCCTTGGCCCGTCGCCGCGTGGAACAGGCGCGCCATTACGAAGAGGCACAGCGCTTCGCCCAACGGATCTCTGCTCGTTTCCAGCAGGAGGGGCGGTGCGACTTCGTCGTCATCACTGGTGGCGGCCCCGGCATCATGGAAGCCGCCAATCGCGGTGCTTTCGATGCAGGGGCTCGCTCGATCGGCCTCAACATCACGTTGCCCCACGAACAAGCGCCGAACCCCTACATGTGTCCGGAGCTGGCGTTCCGGTTCCACTATTTCGCGCTACGCAAGATGCATTTCTTGCTGCATGCGAAAGGTTTGGTGGCCTTCCCCGGTGGTTATGGAACGCTCGACGAACTGTTCGAGGTACTGACCCTGATCCAGACCGGGAAGATGCAACGGATTCCGGTGGTTCTGGTCGGTCGCGACTTCTGGAGCCGAGCCGTTGATTTCGATCTTCTGCTCGACGAAGGCTACGTATCGCCGTCCGATCTCGACTTGTTTACCTGCGTCGACAAAGCCGAGGAAATCATGGGTGCCTTGGAACGCTTTTACGTCGATAGGGCAACAGATGGCGCGCCATCATGATGCGCATCGGCAGCTTTCACGCGCGGCTGTCCAATGCCAATGTGCAATGGTCGATGCGCAGTATCACGCCGCTGATTGCGTGCGTGGTACTCGGCTCGACTGCCGCCCGTGGCGCAGAACCCGCATCCTCGGATGGTATTTCCCGCTGCCTGCCAGAGCACGCCTTGCACTGGAGAGGTGGAACCCTGCGCCTGGAGAACGATTTGTTCACGGGCACCGACCGCAACTACACCAACGGTGTGGCGTTGAGCGTGGTTTCGCGCGATCTGCAAGGCACGCTCCGCCCGGAGTGTCTACCCCAACCGATTGCCTGGTACACCCGCTTCATCGGCTGGGCTGATCCCGAGTTCTGGCGCGACTCCGGCGCCCAGTCGGCATCGCAAAACATCGTCGTGCGCTTCGGTCAGTCCATGTACACGCCCGAGGACAAGACACGCACCGATCTGATTTCCGACGATCGCCCATACGCCGGCCTGCTGTACCTGGGCTTGGCATGGAATCGCCGCGTCCACCCACAGGCCGCCAGCTATGAAATGCTTGACGTGCGCGAACTGACCCTGGGCGTGATTGGCCCCTGGTCGTTGGCGGAGCAATCACAGGGTCTGGTGCATCGGGTGCGGGGCATCGATCGTTTTCGCGGCTGGGACAACCAGTTGCGCAACGAACCCGCGTTCCAGATGGCGATGGAGCGCAAGTTCAAGTCGTACACAGAGGGTGCCGTCCGGCCGGGGTGGAGCGGCGACGTGATCGGCAGCTATGCCCTGCGGATCGGAAACATCGAAACCGCAGCCAGCACCGGCATGGAATTGCGTGCGGGCTGGAATATTCCGAACGACTTCGGCAGCTATCCGATTCGACCCGGCGCGGAGAACCGCCCGCCCTCGGGCGTTTCCGACCTGCGCAGAACAGAGCCTCAATCAGCGCGCGCGCCCAAACCCGGAGCGCATGCATTCCTGAATCTGGAGGCCAAAGCCGTTGCCTGGGATTTCTCGCTCGACGGGAATCTGTTTCGGCACAGCCATCACGTCAGTCGACGGCCCTGGGTCGCTCAGGCAGCCATTGGCATCAGCAGCCAATGGATTGTTGCCGGGCATGGCGTGCGGCTTGCCGTGATGCGCGTCTGGAGAACCCGCGAGTTCGACCAGCAGATCGGCCATCACGCCTTCGGATCGATTGCGCTGAGCATGGAATTTTGAAAGCCCGAAGCCACGCGCCCGCCTGCGAAGTATTCATCAACAACCTCCATGGAGAATCCCGTGAGTCACCTCTTGAACCATCGACAGCTTTTGACGATCGCCTTGTCCGTAGCCTTGGCTACCGCCGCCACGGGACTGGGCGCGCAGTCCGCCGAGGCTGCAAAGCCGATGGCGCTTCGCAGCGTCATGGAGCGACTTGGCCGTGACATGCAAGCCGTCACCGGTGCGATTTCCAAGGAGGAATGGACGCTGGTCGCCGAGCTGGCGCCCAAAATCGCCAAGCATGCCGAGCCACCCCTGGGCGAAAAGATGCGCATTCTTGGCTGGCTTGGCACGGATGCCGGAAAGTTTCGGAGTTTCGACGGGCAGGTTCAGGACGCTGCGAGCGCCATGGGGGATGCCGCCAAGCGCGGCGACGGCCAGGCCGTGATCGCCGCATTCTCCAAGACGCAGCAAAGCTGCCTCGCTTGCCACCAAAGCTTCCGGCAATCGTTCGTAGAGCAGTTTTATGGGAGCCGCTGACACGCACTTGTCCCAGATCGGTTTGCATGGAACATCACGATTGGGAGCGTCACGATGAGCAACTCACAACCGAGCCTCATCCTGGTGCTCAATTGCGGTTCCTCAAGCATCAAGTTCGCCTTGTTCGATGCACAGGCGTGCCCGTTGCCGCGCAAGCCGCTGTGGCACGGCAAGGTGCAAGGGATTGCTGGGCCTGCGCCTGAATACAGCGACAGTGGCACTGCGCAGCAGCGCATCCATCTGGATCACGTACACCCTCACACCGCCGCTCTGGCGTTGATTCAAGCGCGCATCGTGGCCCGACTCGATGGCCGCCGCATCGTGGCCATCGCGCATCGTGTCGTCCATGGCGGCAACAGGTACTTCGAGCCAACCGTGGTGACCGCTGGCACCATCGCGGAGCTGCGGGCCTTGATTCCTTTGGCGCCGTTGCATCAACCCTTTCCCCTGAAGGCCATGAGTTTGCTGTTCGAGCAGTGGCCCGGAATTGTTCAGGTAGCGTGCTTCGATACAGCCTTTCACCGCACGATGCCCAAAGTGGAGCAGATCCTGCCGCTGCCGTACTCGGCCTGGGAACGCGGTCTGCGCCGCTACGGCTTTCACGGCCTTTCATACGACTACATGAGCCACGTCCTGCCCGAGCGCCACGGTGATCTGGCACGCGGCCGCACCATCGTTGCACACCTCGGCAGCGGGGCCAGCCTGTGCGCGATGCAGAACCTGCAGAGCATCGCCACCACGATGGGCTTTTCCGCACTCGACGGCCTGATGATGGGTACCCGCACAGGTTCGCTCGATCCGGGCGCCTTGCTCTACCTGATGGAGATCGAAAAGCTCTCGCTGGAAGAAGTGGGCCGCACGCTTTACAACCAGTCCGGCCTGCTCGGTGTTTCCGGGATTTCGGCCGAACCGCGCGTGGTGGTGAAGCACGAGAGCGATTCCGGCGAAGTCGGCGAACGCGCCCGCATCGCGTTGGCGCTCTACGTGCGCCGTATCGTGCGGGAGATTGGCGCACTGACCGCAGTCCTTGGCGGCCTGGATCTGCTCGTGTTCACTGCCGGTGTCGGTGAGCACAACGCCTTCGTGCGCGAGCGCGTCTGCCGCGACCTGGCCTTTGCCGGCATCAAGCTGGATGCCAATGCCAACGCCATTGATGCCCCGGTCATCTCCACCACCGACAGTCGCGTGCTGGTCGCGGTGGAGCCTACCAACGAGGAATGGATCACCGCGCGCTATACGCAGGAATTGATGGGCGCCGCGTGATGTCCCAGCCAGGCCGAACGCGCTCAGCTCAACTGACTCTGTAGCCACGCAGAGATTCATCGACATAAAAGAGGGGAAATCGCATGACCACCGCTTCCACCATCCGCCAGCGCTGGCTTGCCGGCCACGGCCCCATCGTCCATGGCGACGAGACCGTCGAACGCATGGAAATACTGCTGACCCGTTTGATCGCTGAAGGCCGTGTTGCTGACGAGACGACGGCCTACACCCTGCTTGCCGCCGCTGACCGCCTGAGCTGCGTGGCCATGAACGTGGTTGCGCACATGACCTATGCGCGCCGCATCGATCTTTCCGGCGCAGCGCTGTCAGCCGAAGACTTCAAGCCCACGCCCGAAGGCCACACCGGCGGCTCGCTGAACATGGTGCAGGCCGTCGTCGGCTACCTGCTGGCCAATGCGCTCACCGGCAGCACGCGCGGCTGGATCATGGGCCAGGGCCATTGCGTCGCTGCCATCGAAGCCGTCAATGCGCTGACCGGCGATGTCTCGCCCGCGCAGCGGGGCCGCTACGACCGCAGCGAGGAAGGCCTGTCGCGCCTGTGTGCCGATTTCTATTCCTATGCCATCGATGCGCAAGGCCGCCCGGCCGTTCCGCTGGGCAGCCATGCTGGCCCCAATACCGCCGGCGCTGTGTCTGAAGGCGGCTACCTCGGCTTTGCCGAACTGCAGTACATCCACATGCCGCTGCCTGGTGAATCGCTGGTCGCCTTCCTCAGCGACGGCGCCTTCGAGGAGCAGCGCGGCCCGGACTGGGCGCCGCGCTGGTGGCGCGCGCAAGACAGCGGCTTCGCTGTGCCGGTGATGATCCTCAATGGCCGCCGCATCGAGCAACGTACCCAGATCATGCAGGAAGGGGGTGCGCAATGGCTGGCCGAAGACGTGCGCCACAACGGCTTCGACCCGGTGATCGTCGATGGCCGCGACCCGGCCGCAATCGCTTGGGCGATTGTCGAATCCGAGGGCGCGCTGCGGGCGTTTGCCGCCAGCCCGGATCGTCGGTATCCGGCGCCTCTGCCCTACGTGATCGCCGAGACCGAGAAGGGCTTCGGCTTTCCCGGTGCTGGCAGCAACGCCGCGCACAACCTGCCGCTGGGCGGCAACCCCCACACGGATGCCGCCATGCGTGGGCGGTTCAACGAAAGCGCGGCGGCACTGTTCGTTGCGCCGGCTGAACTCGACGCCGCGCTCACCGCCTTCGCAACCCACGCCGCCCAGCAGCGCCCGCTGGAAAGCGCGCATCCGATGGCGCACCGCCACCCCGCTGCGCCCAGGCTGCCCGAACCGCGCTGGGAAATATCAGGCAGCGAAGGCAGTGCGATGACGGCGCTGGATCAGTGGTTCGTTGAATTCGCCAAAGCCAATCCCGAGCTGCGCATGCGCATCGGCAACCCTGACGAATTGGCCAGCAACAAGATGGGCGGCACGCTGGCGCTGCTCAAGCACCGCGTCAACGAGCCCGAACCCGGCGTGCCCGAGGATTTGCACGGCGCCGTCATCACCGCGCTCAACGAAGAGGCCGTGGCCGCCGCCGCACTCGGCAACAAGGGTGGATTGAACCTGATCGTCAGCTACGAGGCCTTCGCCGTAAAAATGCTCGGCCTGATGCGGCAGGAAATCATTTTCGCCCGTCACCAGCGTCAGGCCGGCCAGCCCGCCGGCTGGCTGTCGGTGCCACTCATCGTCACCTCGCACACCTGGGAGAACGCCAAGAATGAACAGTCGCACCAAGATCCGACGATCGGCGAGGCCCTGCTGGGCGAAATGTCGGACACCTCGCGCGTGTTGTTCCCGGTGGATGGAAACACGGCCGTCGCCGCGCTGCGCGACGTCTATGCCGGACGCGGGCAACTGGCCTGCCTGATCGTTTCCAAGCGCGACGTGGAGAACCGCTTTGATGCCGAATCGGCGCAACGCCTGGTCCGTGACGGCGCAGCCCATCTGATCGGTGACCCCGCCGAGGCCGAAGTGCAGCTCATCGCGCTGGGCGCCTACCAACTCGACGAAGCGGTCAAGGCGCAGCAGCACCTCGCCAAGATGGGCAAGCGCGCCTGCGTCACCGTCATCCTGGAACCTGGCCGCCTGCGCATCCCGCGCGACGCCATGGAAGCGGAATTCGTCGATGACGACGCCACCGTCAGCACGCTGTTCCCGCAAGGCCTGCCGCGTGTGATCCTCACCCACACGCGCCCCGAGCCCATGCTCGGCATCCTGCGCCGCATCGACAACGGCCCGGCCAAGACGCATGCCCTCGGCTACATCGGCCGCGGCGGCACCTTCGATGTCCCCGGCATGCTGTTCGCCAACCGCTGCACCTGGGCGCATACGGTGGATGCCGCAGCGACCGTGGCCGGCTGGAATCGCGAAGCGCTGCTCGACCATGCACAGCGCGCGGCTCTTGATGGCACCGGTGATCCCAATGATTTATTGAGCCCGTGAGTCAGGTACGCGAATCCTGTGCCGGATATGAAGTGCGCCGACAGCACTGCCCGGTGATATACCACAGAGGCGTCACGATGATCTTTGTCTTGGGGTAGTTTCAGCTGATCGACATCCCACGCCCCCGCCCCATATCCCACGACGCAACGCCGCCGCGCATAGTCGCCGCAATCTGCTGCCCCAGCCGCTGCTCGATCACCGGCTTCCACGGCACTAGGCTGAACCCCATGCCGTCATCGAGCATGGCGTAGCGCCCGCTGGCGAGCATGACACTGCGCCGGTAGATGCCAGCCACGCGCTGGCCGTCGGCAACCGGGCGATGCTCCAAGCCAGTTTCGGCGGCAATGTCCTTGGCGGCCTGTGCCAGTTCCCGGTTGCGCAGCGTGCCCAGCAGGTTGCGCGCCAGGATCACGCGCTGCCCACGCCGCTCGGCCAGTCCCTGTTCGGCTAGGAAGTCGGCGCGCTGCTGCATCGCCTGCTTGGCCTCGCCGCCAAAGCCCAGGTCGCCTAAGCCCGAGCCGCCGCCGATCAGTTGTTGGTCGAGCCAGGTAGCGCCGATGACTCGGGCCTGCCGCTCGATGGGCAGATGCGATTTCAGTTCCACGGCCACGCCGCCCAGGCGCTGCGCGTCGTACTTACGGCCACGCTCGGGCAGATCGTCCGGCACCTTCCATAGACCTTCGGCCACGCGCTCCACGATGCCTGCCCGGCGCAAGGCTTCCAGCCGGCGGACGTGAGTTGCCACAACCTCTTGCGGATCGCGGCCGGGCACGGCCTGGCCCTGGGCGATGGCAAGGTGATGGTCAGTGCGGTACAAGCCACCGCTCGCCAGCGCGGCGATGTTCTTGTCGGCTGCGCGCACGTCGACCGATCCTTTCACCTCCACCACGGCGCCGCTCGGGTAGTTCGCCAGCTCGTCGCGAGCATTGAGCGCGACGTAGTGGGCTTTGCCGTCCACGCCGTCGATGACCAGATAGCCCCGGTCGTGCAGTTCGTCGGCCAGCCCCTTGGCGGCCACGCGGCCGAGGATGGTTCGGCCGTCGTCGCCTGGCTCGAACATCGCCAGTTCGCGCGGTTCGCCGCGCATGGCCCGCTGCATGGTGCGGATGATGTCGCCGCGTTCGCCCAGGGAACGCAGCGTCTTCTCGGCATCGGTATGGACGGCCCAGGTGCCGGACTGCACCTCGTCGGCCAGGCCCAGGCGCTGCAAGAGTTGCAGGCGGCCGATCAGCAGCAGGCGCTGGCGTTGCAGCCGCGGTTCGTTGAAGCGTTCGATCTGCACTCGGCCGTTGTCGCCAGCCTCACGCTTCAAGGTGCGATCCAGGCTCGTCCACCGCTCCTGCCCCACCTCGCGCTGCAAGGTCTGCTGGATCTCCAGCTCAGTGCGCGGCCCCAGCCATTCGGTCGCCAGCTCGGACGCGCGATGCCGGAAGCCATTGGCGATGTAGTCGCCCGCGATGATGAGGTCTTTGCCCGTGTCGTCGCGCCCACGCACGATCAGGTGGGTATGCGGGTTGTCGGTGTTCCAGTGATCCACCGCCACCCATTCCAACCGCGTGCCCAGGTCGGCCTCCATGCGCCCCATCAAGTGCCGCGTGTAGGTGCGCAGGTCTTCCAGCTCCGCGCCATCCTCCGGCGAGAGGATGAAGCGGAAGTGATGCCGGTCATCGGCGCAGCATTCCTTGAAAGCGTCGAGGTCGGCGGCATCGGTCTGCGGCCCGTAGGCTTGGCCCGGCTCGCCATCGCGGCCCACGCCATCGCGCTCGATGTAGCGCAGGTGCTTGGCGAGCGATTGCGGGCTGGCCCGCTGCTGGTTGAGCAGCAGCGTCTTGATGGTCACGCGCCGCGACATGGGTGTCAGCTTCGCCCCGGCGAAGCGTGCCGCTGTGTGGCCGCGTCCCAGGCGCGAGCCGGGCCGCTGGCCTGTACCCCTCCCGCCAGGACGACGCACCGACGACTTGCCGCTGCTGGCCTTGCGTGCCTGCTTGAGCACCTTGGAGACGAAGCCCTGGTCGCGGTTCTTCGGAGCGCTGGGGCGGATGCGGAAATCATCGTCGCGGCGGTTGGTCATGGCTGCGCTCTCCGAAAGCTGCGGCGTGTCCGGTCGTGCGAAGCACGCGGACATGCCCGCATCGGCGCGGGCCACGCGCCACAAGCAGCACGGCGGCGAAGCCGCGTCGTGCCGCGCCACCCCCACGTGCAGACTGGCTTTGCGGGCCGACAGGTGCCGCACCCTTTTGTCTTGCCTTCCGCCTTTGCCCTTCGCTGTCGCTCCGGGCAGCGGCGGCACGGCGGCGCTGCTGCGCGAGCAGCCAGCGCGCCGGCGAACGCGGACACGGCCGCAGGCCGGTCGCGTTCGAGGCAAGACGCCTGCACGTTGGACGGCTGCGCCGAAGGCAGCGCGAAGTGCGGTGCCCAATGCGCAGGATTGGCACCCGCACTGCACGCGCGACGACACGGCGACGGCCAGCAGGACGACACGCCCGATGGCACGATGAGATGCACGGCAACGTGCAGCGAATCGACGGCCATCATGGGCGGGATTCCAGCCAGATCGGATGCGCGACGCCGATCACGGCGGATGTGCTGACCGGCCCGAAATACCGGCTGTCGAACGACGCCGGGTTGGTCACACTCAAGAGGAACAGTTCGTCGGATTCGAGGCGGCGGCATTGCTGCCAGGATGGCAGCGGCCGGCCCCAGCGGTCAGCAGGCAGCACGGCGGCCGAAGGCACGCCGTCGATGCGGACAACGCGGCCAGTGATGCACACCTCCTGCGGTGCA
>Ga0209922_101931_pt1 | contig 18941 bp, 26 predicted proteins | sample ThiBiot_500_biof_FD_183946 | JGI IMG/M metagenome (GOLD analysis project Ga0209922, IMG submission 183946) | Wastewater bioreactor microbial communities from Cape Town, South Africa - Thiocy_expt_500_biof (SPAdes) | ecosystem: Engineered > Bioreactor > Thiocyanate-remediating > Anaerobic-Aerobic ...
ATTAGTTTTATTTCTGTATTGATATATTCATTTGTTGAACATATTTTATGTATACGAATTACAAGAGTACGTAGGAGACTTAATTTATATTCTCTACATTGATTACTTTCATATAATAAGTATAAGTTAGTGTTAGTTGGTTTTCTATGAAGTGAAGTTTTATAGTTATTATTTATGCTGTCTCTATGAACTAATACATCTAAAAAGGCAAGTTTTTCGTTTTGTTCATCTTCATTAGTGAACTTTATAGCAACGTGCCAATTATTGATTCTTTTTAAGAAATCTTTTATATTTTGATTATTATTAAAAATGCAAAATATGTCATCGACATATCTTAACCATAATAATGGTTTATTTTTTGAGAAACGATTTAATTTTAGTTCTAAATTAGACATAAATATACATCTCTTATGATTGTCAAGAAGTAAAAAGAACAGAACAGACAATATCACGAAAATGCAAGGATAATAGTTCTAGAATTTCATGTTCAGTTATTTAGGTATCGATTAGAATATACGACCTGTTCTCTAAGTTTTTATTCTCAAACGAATCAGTTCTACTTTAACTGCGAGATGTGTACTAGATTTTGCTCCGGTCTTTTTTTTTTATAACTCTTTCTTTCAGAAAAGGGAACAATTAGCTTATCTTAATGCGTTATTTTCTCTTCGTAAACCTTCGCTTGTATCATCGTGTTTTTTTTCAAATGATTCAAGAAAAAAAGAATAACATTAAAAAAAACAACAACAAAGTCTATCTTTTTTCTTTTGGTTTTTTTGTTTGTTTGTTCCTAAAATGTCGTCTTAATCGTCATCATCATCGTCATCTTCGTCGTTATTTTGTGAGCTAACTTTCGTTTTTGCCATGGCTGCTGCAATATCTTCTTCTTCTTCACCTGGCAATGTGCCTTTAATTCCACCATCTAAAACATACCAAATAGATCCAATTCTCTGAAATTTTATCATCCGTAATTATTGTTTTACCTTCATCTTCATCTGAATCTTCATTCTCGTCTCCAGATAATTCACGATTTTCATCTTCGGCTCGTTGCATGGCATCCTATACACGAGATTGATTAACAATTTGATCTCGTTATGAGAGAATCCTAGATTACTTTGAGTGTTGCATCATCGATATCGGTAACAACTTTGGGTTCCATTTTGATTTTGAATATGCCACCGTATTTTTCGATGCCTTGTTTGATGCTATCGATGACTTTTCTCAAGGCTTGTAAGCCTTCTTCTCGATCGAGACATGTTGCTGTTACAACATAAAGTGGTGGAGCGATTAAATTAATCTGAAATTCAGTTTTATGTTTGGATTTGAGTGAGAAAAAAAAACGAAGTGAAAATCTACTTTAACAGGCATTTCTTCTGTTGAAGCTTTGAGACCTTCTCGTAGAGCAGCTTTAACAGCATCGACACCTTCGTAACCATAGCATGCAACTTCAACATCTAAATATTCAATGAATAATTCATTTGATTAGTTGATTGTCTCTTTTCTAATTAATTAACCTGATCGACATTTGACAGCTTGAGGCGTGAGACGACGACGAATATTATTAAGTAGAATTTTCTTTGTTTCGGCATCGACTTTACAATCATCGAGTTCATGTTCATCACTAATTTATTCAATATTCACAAAAAAACAAAGATTGACAAATAACTATTTACTTGACTGCTCGTGCAAATACATCAAATGCTGCACCGGTTCGTTTATATTTTTCATCGAGAAACCAAGCAGTTTTCTCGTATAAATCTTCGAATTCTTCATTCGTTTTCAATCCTAATACTTCAGCAGTATGACGAAGAATGCTACTCACCTAAAAAACGAGAAACACGTTTGTTTGTTTGAAATGAATTCGAAATAATTCTCACTGTTTTTCCTCGAACAAATCTTTCTTCACATTTACTGATATCTTCAGGTGAGACTCGACGTTTAGATAAATCAATATAACCTTTGTCTCGATCGACACGAACAACAACAACGACTTCATTTCGACCGACACGAATAAGTTTATTTATTGAACGAATACGACGACGAGATAATTCAGTCAGAAGAATCATACCTTCGATATTATTATATTCGAGAAGATTAACGTAAACACCCATTTCCTCAATATTAACGACATTGACCATAACAAGTTCATCGGTTTCTGGTAAACGACTTTTATAAAATCGGCACGTTAACTGCATGATTTTGGAATATGACTGGGTTTTACACGTCTAGAAAATCAAGAAAAATACGTTCGAAGATGAAGACTTATTATTATTCGTTTTTCCATCGATGAATTGGTGAATCGATGGATCGACAGTTTCTCCAGACATTGGTGAAGTAATAAACAAATCTAAATGATGAGTGAGGTCTCTGAGTGTCATTTCATTCGATTGGCTAATCTATTCTTAGTTCTCTTCCTTCTGCCGCATTGAATACAGGCAAACTAAGATAGAGAAAATTTCAAGAATTCGACTTAAATTTGTTAAACTAATCAGCTTGCAATAGTTGTTGAAAAAGAATGTGTTTCTATCTCTTTGACCTCGATCTACGAAAATCACTGAAACGAAAGGTTTCGTATGTCATTCTCAACGATGTTCAACACTTGTACATGTTTTAATGAATTGTTTACGAGAAGATTAACTTCGATCTTCGTTTCGCTTTTCGTATGACCAGACAATTACAACAAGATTGAATGCATTGAATAGTGTACGCATAGTTACATGTCATAATGAGGAGACACGCTGTGTCTTGGAGTCAGTTATTTCTCTTGAATTTTTTTATTCTATTTTCATTCATCGACTTCTGTAATTCACACGGTAGAATGCTTGAACCACCACAACGAGGTAATTTAGTTAGCAAACAAAAACTTCTATCTATTAACTTTGCAATTGAAGGTTCGATGTGGCGTTTTGGCTTTGATGTACCTCCGAATTACAATGATATGAGTAATTATTGTGGTGGAAAAGAAAATCAATGGACTGTACAAAAAGGTCGATGTGGTCTTTGCGGAGATCCGTATCAAGGACCACGTGATCATGAAGATGGAGGCATATACGCCACAGGTATCATTGGACGTACCTATGAATCAGGTGAAATGATGAATACGACTATTGATATAACGGCAAATCATTTCGGTTATTTCGAATTTCGATTATGTCCATTGGATAGCGGACATTCTCGTCGACCTCGTCGTTTGACACAACAATGTCTTGATCAATATCTTCTGCAAATCGGTCCAAGTGATTCGAAATCAAATGGCGATCCAACACGATATTATTTACCTCATGGAAATAAATCCTATTTCTATATTCCCGTACAACTACCTTCGGAGATTACGATTTGTAAACATTGCGTTCTACAATGGAAATATCACGCTGGAAATACATGGGGAAATGATAAACAAGGAAGAAAATGTTTAGGTTGTGCTGATCAACAAGAAGAATTCTATAATTGTGCTGATATTGAAATTATCGAACGATCACCAAATGAATTAAGTACACCGATGAATAATGATAATAGCACAATGACAAATAATAGCGAACGAATTCGTTGTTTTCTCATACGATTTACTCTTCTATTGAGTTTGTTTATTGGTCTAACGCATATGTAAATATTTTCATAATTTATTGACAAAAATTTTTTTTTCTAATAAAAAACGAATCTTCTTCTTTTTTTTCTAAAAGAAAACTATTCAATAAATGATGATAATGTTACGTTCATTATCGACGTGCCTACGCGCGTGACAAATCTTCATGTGATAGATGACTGACATGTGCGAGACGAGAAATTATGAATTAATTTTAATAAAACTGACAGTATCCATATTTGGTGTTTTGTTTTATGATGAATTAGTTGTTTGTATCTTGAGATGATATTTATAAAGAACTGTATAAATGAGTATTTCATAGCATTCATAATTTTGTATTGAATAGATATTGATTCTCTCGTTAACTAATCCTTCGGATTTCTCAAGAGTGAAGACGAAAGACACGTTGTTTTGATTGGATTAATTGAATTAGAAAAAATATATATATATTTATTTATCGTTTTCGATTCGCAGACCTTGATATCTCTATTTGATATTCATTTCATTTTAGCAGCCTAGACGAAACCACGCCCAACTGCTGTATTCTCAAATTACTTGATTCTAATTATCACGGAGAAGAGAAAAAATATTTTGGTGTTTATTTGGTCTCATACTCAGCTAGCCAACAGCTTATCATTCAATGATTATTATTATTCAATAGTGTCTGTGCGTGTGTTTACGAGATAGATTGATCTGACATTTTCGCCATAAGATTTACTCGAATATTGCTCAATAATGCCACTTTACGGAATGGATATTGCTCTTAAAAGAAAGGTATTTCAAAGTTCAATTTTCTTTTTTCGTTGATACTGTTCTTTTAAAAACTATAATGAGAATAATATACGTATATGATTAGATCGCGGCTAAACGTAATCCCGAACTAGATAGAGAAGTGCAAAATTGGATTGAAACTATCATCGAAGAGAAATTTCCTGATGTTCTCTATGAGGATGCATTGAAGAATGGTGTTATTCTTTGCAAGTATGTTTTTTTAATTTTGAATGTAGAAAACGTTCAATCTCAATGATGAATAGATTGATGAATAAACTTCAACCGAATTCCATCCCGAAATATGCAACATCGGGTGGAGATTTCAAATTTCGTGAAAATATTTCACTTTTTCGTATGTACTTTATTTTTGTTCTTTGAAATCGATGAATTTTCATGATTAAATCTAGAAAATGCTGCTCGTGCATATGGCTTAGAAGATACAGAACTCTTTCAAAGTATTGATCTATTTGAAAAACGTAATATTCCACAAGTTACTCAATGTTTATTGGCAGTTGGTCGACAAGTATATCATGAATATACCAGTTCGTTTATTTATTTTTATTTGTAGGCACAAAAACATAACTTCAATGGTCCCACTCTTGGTCTCTCAACGAAGGCATGAGCAAAGTTTTTGTTTAACACGACATATATAAACTTTTAAGAAAATAATAATTCAACTATATTTAGATGCTTTCTATTTTTTTTAAATCTACATTGTCTATTCATTTATTTAATAATAAAATATATATTGCAGTAGTTAGAGTGCTGAGAAAACATAACATCCAATTAATAGAAACAACTATTCTTTATGCACGATCAAATCTGTTAGTTAACTTCTTGATGTACCAACAAAAAAATATGACATAGCGGTAAATTTATATAGAATGAGTAATAGTAATAGTTCTTTTCGCATTCTGGTATGTTCTAAACAGAATATCGAACAAACAGAAGAAAAAACAACAGTAAAAATGTTCTCTACGGCAACACTATTCCAACGCATCGTGCAAAGAAAAACAGATGTCTTAGAAAAGTCAGAAGTAGGAGAACAGTTGGGCACTACTGTTTACATTGATAACATGCTATTGAGTAGAAATGATAGAAGCCGATGAGGATAATAATCAATGACATAACATGTAATAAGATCGAAAAAAAATGGTGATCTATTGTAATCCATACTGAAATTATGTTTTTCAGAACGTCATTATCAAATAATAATGTAACATTCAACAGAATGAGTAGGAGGGCAAATTTTTGATATATCTGTCATATTGTTTCCGAATTCCAAGTGACGCAAGTACCCTGCATAACGAAGACAAAACGTGGTTTAAAGAACAAAAACTATCTTATCAAGAGTACCAATCCGAAGTGATAAAAAGTAGTTGTCGTTACATCAGTCAGTGTTACTTATTGACTTTCGCTTTTCTTTTTTATTCGGAAAAATAATGCGCTCATTAGCAATTTATTCTTTTATAACGAAAAAAAAACGAACAAATTCACTATTGTGCGATTATTTGACTTTTTTTAAAATTTCTATTCTCGAATTAATTCAGAAATAACAAGAAGCATTTTGTTGGAATGAGATCCAATCCAAGTTCAAAGAACATCCTTGTACAAACAATTTCTTTCGACATGAATGCATTCATCATTTTCCTAATATAGAAACATACAGTTTTTAACAAGAAAAGAATGTTGTATATTTCCTACAAGCAACCAATCTTGTCCTTGTCGTTCTTTCTTTCTTTTTCTTTTTCTCTCTCTTTTCTTTTTCTTTTCTACGCCCATTTTGGATATATCTGCGGTGGCAATATCCAGATAATTATTTGCAATAACTTGGTGGTACTCTTTCCTTGCTCGAATATTATCATTTCTACTTAGTGTTTCTTTTATTGCGGTGAAAGGAAAATGGCCAATTACGGACCAGCATACGGATCACTTGCTGAAAATCAAGCTAAAGTACGAAACGAGTTTTTTCTTAAATCTTAAATTCCTTCGTGGAAATTCGATTAGAACTATGTCTTACAAACGTTTACTTCATTTAGATACAAGGCAAACGTAGTGCGGACTTAGATCGTGAAGCACAACAATGGATTGAGGCTGTTATTGGGGAGAAATTTCCAGGTGGTTCATACGAAGATGCTCTTAAAGATGGAATTCTTCTTTGCAAGTAAGTTCATATCTTCGATTTTGATTTTCATAGAAAATCATTGTTTAATATAATTAGATTAATGAATAAACTTCAACCGGGTTCAGTTCCAAAGATTTGTACATCAGGCGGTGGTTTTAAATTACGTGAAAATGTATCTGCTTTTCGTAAGTTTTTTTTTTGTTTTATTTTGTCGAAACAAAAAAGAGAGAATTTCAAATCAATAGAAACGGCTGCACGTAACTACGGTTTACCTGATGCTGAACTCTTTCAAACTGTCGATCTTTTCGAAAAACGTAATATCCCTCAAGTGACACAATGTATTCACGCACTTGGTCGATATGTACGCATTCGGATTAACAAACACTTGTTATCATTCGTTAACAATGGTTTTTTTGTAATTTAGGCACAAAAAAAGAAATTCAACGGCCCAACTCTCGGCCCGAAAATGTCCGACAGTAATCAACGAGATTTTACTGACGAACAATTACGTGCTGGACAAGGTATGGTTGGTTTACTCAACGACGGCATGAATAAAGGTGCTAATCAATCGGGCCAAAATTTTGGTTTATCACGTCATATTTAAAACAGCTATCCACCACATGTGACCTTTTATTTATCCATTCATACTCCTTTTTTGAAAATTGCGCATTTCTTCTCAAAAAAAACTAGATATATTAAGAGAAAATAAATAACTTCGATTGATCGTATCTATCTCAATGCATTATATTTATATTTTCAAAAACAAAACAACAAATCGCTATGATAAATGTTATATAGACAAAGTTTTTAAAAAAAAAGAAGAAAAAGAAAAAGGAAAATGTTATGAAGACGTTGAATATTGATAATACGGTGAAGAAAATGTGTACGGTGACGTGTATCGGCTGGCTGCAGCTGCTAATGAAAATGGATTTGTTGACGATGTTGGACCCATAGGTGTCATTGACGAATAAGTAAATGGATATGTTGGATTGAATCTTGAATAAGCCGATGAATAAAAATTTGGATCATAGAAATTGTTTTGATGCGATTGAAATTGACTTTCATAATGATCAGTAAACGCTGTAGTTGAATCGGGCACATCAACTGTACTACTTGTTGGTGGAAGACGTGACGGAGGTGTTTGATCTTCTTCACCTGAACTTGATTTACATCGTTTCGATGATTCCGGTGTCGAATATAAATCTTTTGCGTCATAATCGTCATCGATATGTCTTTTAACCGATTTCACGTCTCTAGAAAAAAAAGAACGAAAAAATAGATGAATAAGATTTTCGTTTTGCTAATTACTTTCGACAAGCATGACCATTATTCTCACGAAAACCTTTTGCAAACTAAAAAAAGAAAACATTCAATATTGACATTTTCAACGACAATCAATCACTTACTGGATTATGATCGATCTTCAATCGCGTAACCTGAATTTCAAAAACACAACAAAAAACATATAATTTTTTTTTAAATTTCAATTAAATATCATTACATGTTCGCTTTGATAAGCAGTTACAGCAATAAATTGCGTTTCCGGAAAAACGAAGATGTTGACATTATCAAACGGTGCCATGGATAATTTCGAATCATTATTCGATGCATTGACAGCTTGAATGATATGAAGGCGTGGGATGTATTTATGCATTGAATTCAAGATTATCTTTAACATAGAAACATATTCGGTTTAGGAATCGATTCGAACAGGAAGAAGAAGACAACTTACATGTCCATTTTGATCCGCTGTGTTATTTGTTAGTTTAAGTTTACTGAATGATAAAGGTTGCTTCATGAGTTGTGCACCTGTTGAATTACTATCCGGATGAGGATAGAAACGACCTGGAACTGTAAAATAATAATAAAAAAAAGTATTTGATTTGACTTGAATTATGAGACAGTTATAAACAAAACTTACAATGTGGTTCGGCTGCACCCGTAATCATCCATTGAGAATTATGATATTTATATCGATGATTATCAACAGGTACAACATCCATATAGACAATATATTTTGTTGTTGGATCAAGACCAGTCAATGAAACTTTATACGTTGGAAACATACGTCTAAAAGACAAAAGAAAATATTTATCGAAAGTTTGTCTGCTGCTGTGTTTTGAAAAGCACGAAAATCAATTAGTTGTTCAATCATCATTGACGTCAGACAATAAGGATGCATCAGTCAACGAGCAGATGTATCCAACAGTGGTCATGTCACCCACTTGATATATAGAAACACCAACTGGGCATCGACGCACATCTCTCAAGAGATTGGGACAATAAGGTGAGCTGAGTAAGAGACCGAGTACGCATACAACTTGATCAATTCGTCCACTTATGTGACGAGAACGATTAAGTGAGGAGAAAAGAACTTGTCAGCTAATTATTCTTCGAGAGAATTCTTTGACAATATTTAGATACATCTATTCTCATGTCTTACCGGCCATTTTTCGTGATAATCATTTCTAAATTCAGTGCAGCAAATCGCTTCCATAGATCTAAATTTTCAAGTTTAACATCAATATTTGGATCGGCACGTTTGGTCGTATGAATATACGTATACGGAGCACGAGATGCATCTGAAAAATACAAACAATCTGACCATTATCATCGATCGTCAATATTGTTCACATACCAGCAAATGATGGCATATCTTCGTAGAATCCAAAGCCAAATCCATAAGTTGGTGTCGGCGTATGTCCGTAAACGAATGGTACAGGTTGCGATCGATGATGTTGCGCGTGTGGATAAGTAATTCTCGATGAAGTCGATGCTGAATTGTAGAGAATTTCGTTTTCATCTTCAGTTGGATATGTTGATTTGTTTGCTTCGTCGGATGATGTTGCGCAAAGTCCAAGCATGGATTCGGATGCTAGTTGAGGTTGTAAGTAGGACAACATTGATGATGCAATTCGATCGAATTCGATGTGATTGTGCGTCGTTATGTTCAGGTCAAAACAATTGTCGTGATGCCGTAACAAAACGAGAGAAAAAACGAGAGCGAGAGAGAAAGAGAGAGAATGAATTTATTTCATTTTTCGTCCAATGATTTTCGTCGTCCAATAGAAAAACGTCTCCTTCTCTCTTTTCTTTTTTGATCTAAACGATTGCAAAGGTAAAGAATGTTTCCCCAATAGACATTTATATTTATTGCAATATTCGACTATTACTAGTCAATGAGCATACGTTTAGTTTTTATGATGTGCGACTATAATCGTTTATGAATAGAGAGAAAGAGAAACTCAAAAAAAGAACGAAGAAGAAGCAAAATTTATATTCTCTTCTATTGGTTTTTTTAATAATGTTCTCGATTCACCAGAGGATACATATTGAAATAGTGTGAAAATCCCATTTTGTATATTAAAATTAACTATTCAATTTGTTTTTTTGCTCACGAAATGAAATACTCGTTTTCTATCCATTAACACGTTCGATTTGAAAGTTTTCTATTCGATTAAATAAATGGTTTTAAATTGATTGTTAGACTTTTATTTCGAATAAATATACACACAACACAAAACGAACAAACAAACAAACGTACGAACGAACGGAGAAAAAGAAAAAAAATTTGTCTGTCAAAAAAATGATGCCGTATTGTAATTATTTGTTGGATAAACAGAATTTTGATAACGTCCATACGGATTGAAATGCATTGGAGTTGACGTCGAAGGTATTTGATTCGACGATGTGTTCATATATGTATAAGCCGAATTGTAGATCATCGTCGATGGATCACTGGCGTAATTACTGTAGAATTGAGGATGATAGGATGTTGAGAAACTCATTGGATTCAGATCACTGTCATGTTCGTGATTGACAACACTATTTTCAAGGTATGTTGATGTAGTCGATTCATGTATTGTTGTTTGTAATGGTGGAGAATTTGACGTAAATGAAAGAAGAGATGAATCACCTTTATATGGACGAGAATGAGTTTCTTCGTATTTTAATGGTTTATCCAAAGGTAAATTTGTTTGAAGACGTTTTAATGGTTTGCAATGACTTCTAGAGACAAGAGAAATCAATTTTGGATAAATCGGATTCTTTTTTCGAATGTTTTTACTTTTTTCCGTGAGTTGGCTCACGAAAACCTTTAGCAAATGGATTGTTATTGATTTTTAATTTCGTAATCTATTTCAAAGAAAAAACAAAATAAAAACGAAACTACTAATCTTCGTGTTCAATCTACTTGATCGTTTTGATAGGCTGTAACTGCAATAAATGCTGTTTCATCGAATATAAACGTACTCAACGGACCTGTACGCATTGTATAACTATCGGACGCTTGAACAATATGTACACGTGGAATATATCGATGCATCGAATTCAGAATAATCTAAAGTTCGAATTAGTGTTTTCAAGGTTCTGTCGAAAATCATTCAACGTACATGATTTGGATTTTGCATAGGACTATTAGTTATTTTAACTTTATTGAAAAGAATCGATTGTTTCATCCATTGTGCACCAGTTTGTGGACTATCTGGATGAATATAATATCTATTCACAAATAGGACAACCATCGATGAAAACAAAACAGAAAAGACAAGTCCTACCGTCCGTAAAGATGTGGTTCAGCTTTGCCCGAAATGTTCCATACGGATTCATGATATTTATATCGATTATCATCCATCGGAATGATATCGAATAATAACATGTATTTTGTATTTGGATCAAGTTCACTAACTGATACGCGAAAGTTAGGAAATAAACGACGACCATTTCTAAATCGATACTCAAAGACTAGATTTGTTCGTTTGAGAGAAGACGAAATGTTACTTTGTTATAATCATTTCATTGCCTAGCGAATAGAATCGTCTCCATAAATCGATATCTTCAAGTTTAAGACGAACTTTTGGATCAAGTCTATCTCTTTTCATATCTAAATGTAAACATTCGAATCGATAGCAAGTTCAACGATTCGATTCTTACCCGAACATGCAAAATAATTCACAGGATCTGCACTTGCATTTGTAACTGGCGGATAAAATGAATTGTACATATTAGCTGCAGCTGTAAACGCAGCCATGGATGCATATGCTGACGATGCAGCACGTTGAAACAGATGATTATCGTCAAGCATGACAATCTTTGGTTTTTTACAAATTTTCTTTTCACACAAATTCAAAATTACCACACCCTTCTTCCACACTAGGATAACTTGAGAAAATACACACTCTTCTTCTTGATAACAAGAAAAAAAACAGGAAAAGACGAAGAACAACTTGACGAAAGTGTTTCTCTTCTCTTTACTCTTTTTGTCCTTCTTCTCCTTCTTTTTCTTTGTCGAACGCGCGATGATCAACCAATGAAATGCAAGAGAATTATTTCGATGAAATTTATCTAGGGAATCGAACTACTATGGATATTAGATACGATTGAATTTGTTGACACAATTAAACACGACGATTCCGACCGTTCGAAACGCGAACGATGAGCTCATTAAAGCGAATTCAATACGAGTGAGATCGTGAGAGAGAATAATAGATAGATAGCGGAATGAAAGCATCGTTTCGGTTTTGATAAGGTGTCAAATGAACAAGTGAACCATATGATATATACATATGTCATTTTGCTAGCTAACCGAATAAACATCAAATATGCAAATTTCCGTCTGAATGAAAGTTCTCTTGAGAACCAGATTTCGAAATTGTTTGTGTCTATATTCTTTTACCAATTGTCAGTTTGTCATTTCCACACGTTTCATCTATCGCGTGTGTCTTAAGTAAAAACAAAACAAGATTAAAAAGATGAATCAATTTGACAGCATTACATCACAGTCTGATGGCAACAATCCATGATGCTCGTCAATTGAAAAGCATCTGGACGAATTTTCTTTTCTCTTTTAATCAGATCGATTGTTTAAACATGTTTTATTATTGACAAAACCCGATCATAGCCTATTAAATCGGCTATCAGATAAAGATCGAACTTTTTTCTTCTTCTCTTACACCTAATTATAGTTGTGTACAACACAACAGCATTCGAAGCCAAGGCTAAACGCATTAGAATGATTAGTTTTGAAAATGAAGTTCGAGGAAAGAAAGTAACACGAAGAGAAAATGTGTGAGTGTAAAAAGAGCGAAGGATAATTTTCGAAATTTAATCAATTAGAGTATAGTAGATAGTTATCCAAATCGATTCGACGTGCTAAGAGAATCATCAACGTTCGAATTGGTTTTATTTATAAATAAAAAACAAAACATTGAAGAACAAAAATCGATTTATCAGATGATCAATGTTGATGCCGCAATTATTCCTTTTTTTATGTTTCTGATGCTGAAAATTGGAATCAACAAGTTACTTGCTGCTCTAAGCTATATTTATCTTTGTCTTCGATCGGCTAATATTGCTGCTGTTTTTAACACTTTCTTTTACTTTGATCATAAAAAAAAACGAAATCCTCAAGATTTAAAAGAACAAAAAAATGTGTCAATTTAATCGTTCATTATGACAAAAAAAGAGTCTCCACGCGTATCTAGACCATGTTGACAATATTGTCGTTGATCGAATGTCTCGATCTCGGACAACTATGTTTCGATATTGCCGACAAAATGGATACGAACATAAAGACATGACATTCAATTTCGTTTTCAATTCATTGATTAAAGACGATTGCATTTTGCTTTTAGTTCTTTTTTTCGAAAAGATTAAAAAATATTTTCTTCTTCATTTCATTTGCTTTATTAGAGATTAACTCCACGAAAAAATCCAGTCGATTTAACGGACAATTGCATTCTCTGCATGAACATGTTTTTTTTCGGTGATGATTACGTTTTAAAATAGAGAGAGAGAGAGAAATGAATGATTGATCTTTCATTATTAAGTTGGTCTCCGTTTTATGCGCTGCATGCATAAGCAGCCTAATTGTGATCGGTTTGTCACCTTCGAAGAATAGAATCGAGCCAACAAGAAAAAGAAAAAAAAATTGATTATTAGTAGACAGATTGTTCTAACAGATAGATCAATATAGCAAACAAATGACATGCTGAGTAGATCTATCTTCTGATCACCTTGACCAAAACGAAATCAAACATCAAAGTTAAACGATAAAAAACAAAAACTAAAAACATTTGATCAGAAAAAGATTAAATCGATTTTTATGTCTACACGCATTTGATCTTTTATGCATGACATTGTTCAGTTAATTTTATCGAAAATTATGGTGCTAAAAAAAACGTAGCTATTTAATTGTATAACATTTATGTCTATTTATACATAAATATATGTATACGCTGTTCTTTTCACATCCCCACACCCTTATTTTTGCAATGCAACGGTGCCTCGAGCCACGATCGTCACCCTCAAGAAAATATTCATGGATCAATAAGTTTACCTATGCGGTGGAAACAAAAGGGAGAAATGAAAGTAGTCATCATTGTTGGCCACCTACTGAGTTTTGACTTGTTTGAGGTGTTTGGACGCGCACTTGTTCAATTAGAGAGATGTTTCATTTTCGATCATCATACTAATTAGAGATCGGATGAACGCTAACTGTGACGATCAGAGCGTTCATGCGCTTTTTATAAAAAAAATCTCGAACGAAATTATTAGCCGTTTCTTTTTGTTTACTGTATTTCAAAATTGAACAAATCAACCGAATGGCAGAAAAAGGAAAATTTCTTTTCGACAAAAATTTTAACACTGCATATGTCATTGTCGGTTATTGCCTATGAAACTCGCCGTCCCGCGTGCATTATGAGGTGTTGATATCAGTTGAACGACTAGTCGGTGTGTGTTAAGTCAAATGTCGATAGAAACAGACTTCTTTTATCTATAAACGTTTCACGCGCGCATATATGCATAAGAAATTGTGTGAACGAATTTTGCACCTCAAGCAGAAAACGGAAGACACAAATAAACGAATATATGTACTATAGTTACTATATTCATGAAGATGCTATTGGATTAGGAATGAAGCCTTTTTCATTCGAAAACTCTTTGTTAATATTTATATTTGGATTTATTGAATTGTGTATGAATCGACTGAAAATAATAGGAATCTAGTCATCCATCACTTGCAAAAAAAATGAGACAAACACAACGACAAAAGAGATTGATTATTTTGTTCTTGTGCATGCTGATGCAGATCTGGATCGCGTCACTTCGTCATCCTAGAATAGTCAAAGCAAAATTTTATTTTAAAACAATCCTTTCTAGATACTTTAAAAATTTTCGTTTAATGTCGAGTATCTTTATCATTCGAGACTGAAAAAGAAAACATAGCAATGTGAATATTTCGAACTGTTTAGGAGACACTCTACAAGAACTTACATTCTGAACAAGCGTTTTCAAATCTTCGAATAAATTTGTTGTAAGACTTTTTTTTAGCGCGAATGAATCTGTTATTTTTACTCATTGAAATAATGCAACGAGAAGATAGTTTATTCAATCAAACATTGACTATCAATTTGTTGGTTGATCAAACTCAATCCTATTCGAATTTATTTTCAATAATGATCATCATTTGGATGTATTTTCTCTTATCATTAGATAATCAATTCGATCTTGTTTTTTGTTTATTGAATTCAAATAAGTTTATTCTTTAAAGGAGAACAAGACAAAGGGCAATACATATAGAAAGTTCGTTTTCGTCCGCTCATACAACTCGAAAGTCAATACCATTCGTATGCAAACGATCGAGTGCAGTTTCAAGAACATCCATATCAAGTTTAAGTTGTGCACTAAGATCGTGAATAACTTTGACATTATCAAGTATACGTAATGATTGTGTATGAGCATCATACACGAGTTCATACGGACGTTTTAAAGATTTAGCAAAGATACGAAGTTTTTCTTTAGCATCTTCGAATGTTTCAGCAAGGAAATAGATTGGTTGATAATCTTCATCTGAAACGAAAGACGAGATAGGATCGATAGTTTTGTCTAAAGAAATCAACCTTGATATTCTTGAATAACGGTTGTTTCAGGTTCGAACGGTTTTATTTGCGGTTTCGATGATAAAGCATGTTGAAGTTCGCCGAATGATGAAAGAAGACCTAAGAAACAAAAAGGAAATTCTCGAAAAGCAAAAAATACGAGTCAATCATTCGCACCTGCACCATAGGCTCGAACTTGCCCGTTTTCTCGACATAAGCCAAATTCAACTGTAAACCAATAGAGTGTCGAAAGTTTAATAATATCAGTATCACTAACACCTAACGAGGCCAGACCAATATCTTGTGAAAATCTAGATCAAGCAAAAAAAAACTAAACGAAAATCCGTCGTTTCGGATTTGTTACTGTGCGAAATTGGGGTCAGATAAAAGCGGAACATGACCAAGAAGTTCATGAACAACATCCGGCTCAGGCGAATGCAAGGGCGATGATGGATGACGAATATATTGTGTACATTGGAATACTCGAAATGCTAGACTTGCGAGAAAGTCACGTGCCGAAAGTAGACCTGCACAAGGACGAAGTTGAAAACCTGATCGTTTTCTCATAAAACGCGAGACGTCTTCCAATTGTGGTATAGCTGAATCGGAGAAACCGCCTTCTTTTTCTAAGATATCCAACACATGAATATGTTGTTTACATGCTGATGTTGGGTAGATTTTACGTAATTGTCGATAAATAAGACTAGATTTCAAAACAAAAAATCTTCTTCAAACATCAATTTCATCGATCACTCACCCCCAAGTTTTGGTTTCCTCGGGTGTATATTCAACATGTGGTATAACATCACCATATCGAAACGTAAATGCAACTTCAGCAATACGTTCACGTCGTGCTCGATATGCTTTATCCGTAAATCCCGGATGACGTGAGTCCATATCCGGTTGATAATGTGTCAATAAATGATGACATTTATCCAATTCCCAAATCGACATTGGAAACCAGATATTATTATTTTCTGTATTTGCATTTTTATTAGTTGAAGATGATTGTTGTTCAGTTGACGGTACATGCGCTTTGATGTTTTTAACAATAAATTTCGAATCTGATTGAAAGAGATCTCGTTTTAATTCATCCATTAGTTTATCAGTACAAAGAACTTCCATGAAAACATCAAGACCTACGCATGAATCTCCTTGAAATCGAGTTTCATTGCTCAAATATCGAATCACTTACCATCGGATGGCTGCTGAACTGATGGCCGTGTTTCCATATGTTGGACTTTCAATCCATCTCGATTGAATGTATTAATTAAATTTAACATTGATGCACTTTGCTTATCTTTAACTGATACTAAAATTGTATAAATACGTTCGTCTTTAATTTCGATAGTTTTCTTTTGTTGTTGTTGTTGTTGATGTTGTTCTTCATCATGTTGTTCTCGATCGAATTCGGCATCAGCAATTAGCGTTCGTTTGCGCGGTTTATATCCGTATTCAATCGAATAACTCTTACGAAACAATGGTTTCGTAGATCCATTCATTTTCTGTCTTGATTTTGACTTAAAAATAATTTCTGCTTTGGGAAAAAGTTAGAATGAAAAACAGACTAGACTGCTTTATATAGTCCGAGGATTTCAATAAATTACGCCTCCGTCTATTGACAGGCGCACGCCATTTCCTTACAACATGCTGATTTTCTTTTTTCGAAGAAAATACAAAGTTAACAGAAGAACAAATCGTTTGTCATAAATAATGGATCTGATCATTGTCATGTATAAACGATTTTGTATTTTCAAAGGAATATTAATAAAACTAACAATAATTTGCATTTAATTGTCGTGCAAATAACTCATAGAATTTATTCAAGGACAGTTTTATTTTTGACTTTTCTCTCTTTGATGACGATTAATGGTGTTATTGTTGTTTCAGTTCTGCAGGTTTTCTTTTCTTTTTCTATTTTGGCTGATCAATCATCAATTATAATAGTTAAACGAACAAAAATGCTGACAGCCGATCGCGAACATTTTCCATATTAAAACGCCATTATTTGTTCGTCTATTGTCAATCAAATTGCCAAAAATATCTCTCGCAACGGTAATAAACAATAAGTTCAAATCAAATGACAAGAAAAAGAAATTTATTAAATGTTCAATCAATCGTTTGAATTAAGACATAGGAAGTGAAAAAAAAGGTCGTAGAAATCTGTAGACACAAAACGACAACGTATAAAAAAAGAAAATTAAATTATGAACACGACGGAAATCGTGAATATTGAGAATTTCGTTGTCGAAGGATCTTGACCAGAAGAAACCCTCAAAAAACTTCAAACACACAGCTACTCCATTTCATTTATAAATCAATTCGCTTCAAAAGAACTTCATATTTCCATCTCTCTCTCTTCTCGTTGTAAATAAGCTCGTTTTTTTTTGAAATTTGTCGACTTAATTCAAAAAGGGATAAGATTGAAGTTGATGAAGAAAAAAGAAAAAAAAAAGTTTTGTTTTTTTCCGTAGTCATTATCTTCAAAAGAAAAACAAACAAAATCTTAACAAATTATCAAACAATCAATGTTCGTTTTTCTTCATAAATTTTCTTGTTTCGATTGATTTTTAAGTTTATTTACAATTTGTTTAGCAACGAAAGGCGACATATGATGTTGACAAACGAAATGTTGTTTCAAACTGTAGAGTACAGTTGGTTGAACACGACGGCACGTATATTTCATCGATTTAAACAATGGATTCTTCTTCGGATTATAAATACTAAATGGACAAAGATAATTGTTATGTTTATCGATAACAATATCGTTTTGTTGAAAGAGAATATCTTTCGCTGGATCTTTGCCAAGTCGAATCGAACGACAGATAAGTTCGACGGCAGATGGCTTAAATTTATGATAATGAATCAAATGTCCGTAGAAATACGCGTATTTTCGACGTGTGCACAGGTGAACACCGTGTACCTCTTCGCTTAGACCAAAGGCGTCATTTTGCCAGAATGGACATTCGCAAGCTAAGCTTTGAATTCCTCCGCCAGTAGAAGTCTGACAAAAACAAATTCTAGTTTTGGAAATCGAGAAAGAAACAAAGTCGTCCTACGTTGACCGATGATTGTTCGTGATGTTCGTCGTCGCTGAAAACAAGAGAAAACGAATTAAGACAAAATGAAAATCAATTTGAATCGATTTACGGTTCATCTTCGGTTGTGTCAATGGACTCATTGTTTGCTGGAGAATCTTGAAAAGAAACAAAATCGAATGGATTTTCATCGACAAAATTTTACCATAGGAAATTGAAGTTCGTGGTTGAACGGAACTATTCAATCTAAACAAAGTGTCTATTCCGAAAACAAATCAACGCAATCATTTTACCTTTCTAATCGATTGGCTAGGCTATCCTCTAAATAATCGATAGATTAAAATCGAACAGCGAACAACAATTCTATCCTACCGAATTCATCGTATGTTGAACTGATTTCGAACGGTTCTGTTTTGACTTGATCGATTTGTGGCAATGATTCGATGGTAAAATGGCTCGTTTGTTTTTCTTGTTCGATATTAGCTTGAAGTTTATCGATTAAAACTCGATATTTGTCAATATCAGTCGAATTCTTTTCGAAAACATTC
>Ga0209922_101951_pt1 | contig 18847 bp, 22 predicted proteins | sample ThiBiot_500_biof_FD_183946 | JGI IMG/M metagenome (GOLD analysis project Ga0209922, IMG submission 183946) | Wastewater bioreactor microbial communities from Cape Town, South Africa - Thiocy_expt_500_biof (SPAdes) | ecosystem: Engineered > Bioreactor > Thiocyanate-remediating > Anaerobic-Aerobic ...
ATGAAGGCAATACCGTCGCTGGAGCGTGGCCCGTGTCGGCCTGCTTCCCGTGTTGAAACTGTGGTTGCACGGACAGCATGGCGTGCCGGTGCTTTGCACCGTCGGGCTTTCGGGCTGCGTCCCGTGCCGGCTACGCCGTCACGGCCATTCGGCTTCAATCCCTCACGCCTTCGCGCCTGCGGCGCTGCGCGCTTCGCTTGCCTCCAGGGGAAAGCCTTGCGGCTATCCCCGCCGCGCAACGCTTGGCGCCCCTCGATACTGCCGAACCGGCGTGCGCCGGATCGGCCAAGCCAGCGACTACGAGCGGCCCCCTGCGAGTTGGCCTTCGGTCTGGCTCATCAGCACCGCTGTGCTGCATTCGAGCGCACCGGCGATCTTGAAGATGATCGCGAGCGTAGGCATATGCTCACCGCGCTCGATCTTGCCCATGTGCGAACGCTCGATGCCGGCCTGGTGCGCCAGTGATTCCTGCGCAATTCCGCGCTCCATCCGCAGCGCACGCACCGCCGCGCCGAAGGCGTGAGCCAACTCGGCGTCATAGGTGGTGGAGCCAGTCGGTCGGCCGCGCTGGACGGATCGCTTCTGCATAGACAGAAGCGTCGAGTCGCAGCACAATTAAAACCACGTTATCTTTAACTCATTCGGTGCAGTCTCACTCTTTTGCGCTTCTACAGAAATCCACATTCACAGATCTCGACAAAGGCGCGCAGCCACGGAATCACAATCGTGCTTCTCCACAAATCCGCTGGTGCGGCTTGCCACCTTCACGTTTTGGTGGATTCGTGCGGCCTGAAGGAAACACCGTGAACCAGCTCACCACCGACGACGAGCGTGAACGGTTGCTGGCCCACGGGAAGGCCCGTGCCGCTGGCCGGGCCATCGACCCGGTGCCCGTGGTGCGGCTGTTCACGCCGGACGCGCACGTCACCTGGTTGCTGGCGGCGCTCGATCCCGCTGATGGCGACACCGCCTGGGGTCTTATCGACCTGGGGATCGGGATGCCGGCGCAAGGCACCGTCAAGCTGTCCGATCTGGCCGGCATCGTCGGGCCGCGCCAGCAGCCTGTGATGCGTGACCGCTACTTCCGCCCCACGCGCACGCTGTCGGAATACACCCGGCTGGCCGAGCGTGATGGAGCCATCCCGGACTGAATACGGCCTACTGTGGCTTTTCCAGTCTGGTGTCATGCCGGGCGGGTCTCAATCGGGATTCTTGCGGCAGAGCCGCTCCAGTCTGATCCAAATAGCCATGATGCCCAGCGCGGGCTGCGATAGCTTGGTCTGTACGGCGTCCCATGGTCGGGACACTGTCGCCGCGGCAAACGCAACGCATCGGAGCCAATCGGACAGACCATCTACCTTCTCAACCCATGACGTTTCGACGATGGCGATGTAGCGCGTAGTCCCCGCCGTGGCGGCGATTCCTGTTCGCAGGAGGAGGCGTCATGGTCGATCCTCACCACGTCGCGCATTGGTATCCGACCGCTGCGTACTTGTATGTCCTTTGGCTGGATGCGCTCGCGCTCGCTTGGGAGTACCTGCGCAGGCATCCCGACTACCGGCTCGACTGGCTGCGCCATCGTCGCCGGCCGCGGGCGGCACAGCAGGCGGCGCAGCGCTGGGGCTTGCGCCTGCTGGAAGACCCGGCACTGGATGCGCGCGACGCGCAACCGGCCTGGCTGCCCGGCCACGATGCCGTGGTGCAGCTCTACCCGGATGCCGATCCGCCCATGGATGTCGAGCGGTTCGCCCTCTGGCGCATCCCCGGCCACAAGCAACTGCTCCACGACGGTAAGAGGCTGGCGCTGATCGCGCGCACCCCCGGCCATTTCCTGCGCTTCTCGTTGGCGCCTGGCCTGGAAGACGGCATGGCCGTGGCCTATGCCTATCGCGGTCGTGGCGCCACGCATGCGCCCGACACGCCCGCGCCAATGGCCCGGCCCAGGCCGCCCCCCCGCCGCACTGCTGGAACTGCACACCTTGCAGGCGCTCGACGCGACCCTGGCGGGCGCGTCCTTGCGCGAGGTTGGCGAAGGCTTATTCGGCGCCGACGCCGTGGCCGATTGGTACAGCGACGGCGGCCTGCGCTCCAAGGTGCGCCGCCTGGTGCGGCGCGGCGATGCGCTGATGCGCGGCGGCTATCACCGCCTAGCACAACTGCCTCCGTTTGAGAAGGGTCGTTTTGATGAGGGTGCAAAACGACCCTGAGCAGGACAGCCGCGTTTTCTGAGACTGCCTCCATCCGGTTGCGCTGTGTGGCCGGAGCCCTGCAACCGATGGAGGTTTTCGCCATGCGTCCCGCTCCCTTGCGGCCTGCCGCCACTGTCTCGACCGCTGCCGCGCAGCCCCAACGCTATCTCACCAACGACGAAGCTGCCGAATACCTGCGCCTGTCGCCGCGTACGCTGGAAAAGCAGCGCGTGATCGGCGGCGGCCCGCGTTTTCGCAAGTTCGGCCGTCGCGTGATGTACGCCGTGGCCGATCTCGATACCTGGGCCGCCGACCGCAGCTTCGAGACGACCTCCGATCCCGAATACGCCGAGTACCACTCGGCCGACAGCCGTGCGCGCTGATCGGCGGCGTGCGGGGGGCCTTCGCCGTGTCCAAACCGTCGCAGGAGCGCGAACAGCTCGACCTGTTCCGCGCTTTGCCCGGCGACATGGCACCGCGCGACAGCCAGGACTTGATGGCCTATCCGTTCTTCTCACTCGGCAAGTCCAAGCGGGTCAAGCCCATCAACTTCCGTGCGGGCAACGTGATGATCCGCGTGGAAGGTACGGCCGAGCATGGCATCGCCACCATTTGGGACGCCGACATCCTGATCTGGGCCGCGAGCCAGATCATGGAAGCCAAGGACGCAGGCCTGCGGCCGTCGCGGCTGATGCGCGCGACGCCCTACGAGATCCTGCGCTTCATCGGGCGCGGCAAGTCGCTGCGCGACTACCAGCGGCTCAAGGCGGCGCTGGATCGTCTGCAATCGACCACCGTGGCTACGTCGATTCGCGAGACGACCGGACGGCGCCTGCACCGCTTCTCGTGGATCAACGAGTGGAAGGAGCTGGCCGATGCCAGCGGCACGCCGCTGGGCATCGAATTGATCCTGCCGGACTGGTTCTATGCCGGCGTGCTCGACGCCGCCCTGGTGCTGACCATCGACCCGGCGTATTTCCGGCTGACGGGCGGCATCGAGCGGTGGCTGTACCGCCTAGTGCGCAAGCACGGTGGCAAGCAGGCATACGGTTGGCAGTTCGATTTTCGCTACCTGCACCAGAAATCGGGCAGTACCGCGAAGCCTTACGACTTCGCCTGCGACCTACGCGCGCTGGTCGCGCGGCAGTCGCTGCCCGGCTACGTCCTGGGCATCGAGCGGATGCCGGACAACGGCATGGAGCTACTGACGTTCCGGCCCGTGCCGCAGACGGCACGGGGATAACTCCGGGAGAGCCTGTGAATGGCGTCGTGCTATTAGGCGTGCGGGGTATCGTGCTATCAGGCGTGGAACTATCGTGCTATCAGGCGTGCCGATCGTCCGCAAACCCGCGCCAGCATTGGGTTTGCGCGCCCTCTAACTTCCCTAACTCAATTTCTCTAACTTTTAGTAGGAAAGCGCCGCTGCGGTGGACAACCGCCACGCGGCCGCAAGCGCAGGAGCAAAAGCCCGGCTTTCCAACGCGGAGGGCCGCGCCATGATCGTCGCTCTGCTCAACCAGAAAGGCGGCGTGGGCAAAACCACGCTCGCCACCCACATCGCCGGCGAGCTGGCGATGCGCGGCCAGCACGTCGTCCTGCTGGATGCCGACCCGCAGGGTTCATCGCTGGACTGGACACAGCGCAGAAGCCAGCAAGGCTTGCCACGGCTGTTCAGTGCCGTGGGCCTCGCACGCGAAACGCTGCACCAAGAGGCGCCAGAACTCGCCAGGCGGGCCGATCACGTCGTCATTGACGGGCCACCACGCATCGCCGCCTTGGCGCGCTCCGCGCTGCTGGCGGCCGAGCACGTGCTGATCCCTGTGCAGCCCAGCCCCTACGACCTGTGGGCCAGTGCCGAGATGGTGGCGCTGATCCGCGAAGCGCAGGTGTTCCGGCCTGCGCTGCGCGCGGCCTTCGTCATCAATCGGCGCGTCAGTACCACGGTGATCGGGCGCGAAGCGCGCCAGGCGCTCGCAGAACAGCCGCTCCCTGCGCTGCGCGCGGAAGTGCATCAGCGCATCGTGTTCGCCGACAGCGTGGCCGCTGGGCGGCTTGCACGCGAGACGGCGCCGGACAGCGCTGCCGCCCGCGAAATCACCGCCCTGGTGGACGAACTGCTGCGGTGGCCGACATGACCGAGAAACCGCTGCCGAACAGCAAACGCACGGCAAAGCGCGTCGGCATCGGCACGCGTCCGCCTGTGAATCCGCATGCCGAGGCGTGGATTCGTCAGGGCGACGCCGATGCGCTGGGCAAGGGCGACCTCTACACGGCTCGCCTCACGCTCGACATCACGCCCGCGATGCGCGCGCGCATCAAGGTATCGGCCTTCACGCAAGGCGTGACCGTGGCCGATCTGCTGCGCGGCCTGCTGGAGCGCGAGTTTCCAGAACACCGCAGGGAGAGCACGCCATGACCGCATTCGCTTCGCCTGCCGCTGTCGCGGCCACGGCTGCGCTGCAACCATCACCGGCCGCGCTCGCTGGCCAGCCTGCCAGCGCACTGCTGACGCGCGTGGCGCTGGCCTACATCGAGCCACGCTTCAAGCTCTATCTGCGCTTCGGCGAGCCTGCGCGCATCATCCGGCTCGACCGCTGGCGGCGCTGCGCCGTATTCCTGCCGAACGCGGTTCTGTGCCGTGTCCGCTGGCAGGCCAACGACTACGGCACCGTGCGCTGGCAGCTCATGGTGATGCAGGCTTGCACGCCGCTCGATGCGGCGCAGCGCATTCCCGGCGTGCAGCCGGGCGCACGCCTGTTCTTGCACGCCGAGGGCGAGAACCAGGTGCGTGCGGTGCTGGAGCGCATCGACGCCATCGAGGCGCTGGGTATCACGCCGTCCGCCGCTTCGCCTGCGTACTGGCGCACGCTCGCCAACCGGCTTGCGGCGCACTTGGCGCTGCCCGAATACAGCGCTGAGCGGCACGCCGCCTGGCTGGCCGGGAGGGCGCTGCCATGACGGCCCATCCTCGCTCCCGCGTGCGCGCTCGCCTCGTACTGGCAGGCCTGTCCGCCTGCGGCCTCGCTGCGCTGGCCTGGGCGTCCTTCGTGCAGCCGCTGCCGCGCCTGATCTACAACCCGTCCGACAGCGTGGCGGTCGGCTGGTATCGCGTCGATCCGCTGAGCCACGGCGCCGGCTCGCTGCCACGTCCCTTGTCCGTGGGCAGCATCGTGCTGGTGTCGCTGCCCGCAGAGGCTGCCGCGCTCGCTGCGCAGCGCGGCTACCTGCCGACACGCGTGCCGCTGCTCAAGCGCGTGGGCGCCGTCGCGTCGCAGGAGGTGTGCATCATGGGTCGCGTCGTCCGCATCGACGGTGTGCCTTCGGCCACCGTGCTGCCCACCGACCGCTGGGGTCGGCCGCTGCCGTCCTGGCAGCAGTGCCAGCGCCTCGAACCCGACGAACTGTTCCTGCTCAGTGTGACCAATCCGGCTTCGTTCGACAGCCGGTATTTCGGGCCGGTCAGCGCAGCCGCCGTGATCGGCGTTGCGCGCCCGGTCTGGCTGGAGTCACGCCCATGATCGCCGCCGATTCGCTGCGCATCATCGTGCTATCGGGCGTGTCGTTCTGCTGGCGGACTCTGTGGTTTGGGCCGTGTCGTCGCGCGTGCAGTGCGGGTGCATTCGCACCGCACTTCGCGCTGCCTCCGGCGCAGCCGTCCAACGTGCAGGCGTCTTGCCTCGAACGCGGCTGGCCTACGGCCATCGCCGTGTTCGCCGGGGTGCTGGCTGCTCACGCAGCAGCGCCACCGGGCCGCCGCTGCCCGGAGCGCCAGCGAGGGGCAAAGGCGGAAGGCAAGACAAAAGGACGCGGCACCGGGCCGCGTCGAAAGCCAGTCTGCACGTGGGGGTTGCGCGGCACGCAGCAGCTTCGCCGCCGTGCCGCGTCGGGTGCGAGGCCCGCGCCGATGCAGGCATGTCCGCGTGCTTCGCACGCCCGGACACGCCATAGCTTGCAGGGAGAGCGGCCATGACCGACCGCCGCGACGACGATTTTCGGGTGCGTCCGAGCGCCCCGAAGAACCGAGGCAAGGGCCAGGGCTTCGTCTCCAAGGTGCTCAAGCAGGCGGGCAAGGTCAGCGGCGGCAAGTCCACGGTGCGCCGCCCTGGTGGCAGCGGCAAGGGCGCCGGCACCGGCCAGCGGCCCGGCTCGCGCCTGGGGCGCGGCCATACGGCGGCGCGCTTCGCGGGCGCGAAGCTCACGCCCATGTCGCGGCGCGTGACCATCAAGACCCTGCTGGTCAATCAGCGCAACGCCAGCCCCCAGTCGCTCGCCAAGCACCTGCGCTACATCGAGCGCGATGGCGTGGGCCGCGATGGCGAACCAGGGCAAGCCTACGGGCCGCAGACCGATGCCACCGACCTCGACGCCTTCAAGGAACGCTGCGCCGACGACCGGCACCATTTCCGCTTCATCCTCTCGCCCGAGGACGGCGCGGAACTGGAAGACTTGCGCACCTATACGCGGCACCTCATGGGCCGCATGGAAGCCGACCTGGGCACGCGGCTGGAATGGGTAGCGGTCGAGCACTGGAACACCGACAATCCGCACACCCACCTGATCGTGCGCGGGCGCGACGACACCGGCAAAGACCTCATCATCGCGGGCGACTACATCGCCGATGGCTTCCGTCATCGCGCCGCCGAACTGGCGACCGAATGGCTGGGGCCGCGCACCGAGCTGGAGATCCAGCGGACCTTGCAGCGCGAGGTGGAGCAGGAGCGCTGGACGAGCCTGGATCGCACTCTGAAGCGCGAGCTTGGCGACGACGGCCAAGTGCAGATTGAACGCTTCAACGAACCGCGGCTGCAACGCCAGCGCCTGCTGCTGATCGGTCGCCTGCAACGCTTGCAGCACCTGGGCCTGGCCGACGAGGTGCAACCGGGAACCTGGGCCGTCCGTGCCGATGCGGAAAAGACGCTGCGCGCCCTGGGCGAGCGTGGCGACATCATCCGCACCATGCAGCGGGCCATGCGCGGCGAGCCGCGCGAGCTGGCGGTGTTCGAGCCGGGGGACGACGGCCGCACCATCCTCGGCCGCGTGGCCGCGAAAGGACTGGCCGACGAACTGCGCGACCGGGGCTATCTAGTCATCGACGGCGTGGACGGCAAGGCCCACTACGTCGCGCTCAATGCCCGCGACGAGCTGGCGAACTATCCGACTGGAGCCGTGGTGGAGGTGAAAGGATCGGCCGACGTGCGCGCGGCCGACAAGAACATCGCCGCGCTGGCGAGCGATGGCCTGTACCGCGCCGACCATCACCTTGCCATCGCGCAGGGCCAGGCGGTGCCTGGCCGCGATCCGCAAGAGGTGGTAGCAACCCACGTCCGCCGCCTCGAAGCCCTGCGCCGCGCAGGAATCGTGGAGCGCGTGGCCGAGGGACTATGGAAGGTGCCAGACGACCTGGCCGAACAGGGCCGCCGCTACGACGCACAGCGCCTGGGCGGCGTGGCCGTGGAACTGAAATCGCACCTGCCCATCGAGCGGCAGGCCCGCGTGATCGGAGCCACCTGGCTCGACCAGCAACTGATCGGTGGTGGCTTAGGGCTGGGTGGCCTGGGCTTTGGTAGTGAGGTCAAGGACGCACTGCAGAAGCGGGTCGATTTCCTCGCCGAACAGGGACTGGTCGAGCGACGCGGCCAACGCGTCATCCTCGCCCGCAATCTGTTGAACACGCTGCGCAGCCGCGAACTGGCCCAGGTCGCGAAGGATATTGCCGCCGAAACTGGCCTCGAGCATCGCCCGGTGGCCGACGGCCGGCGCGTGGCGGGGATCTACAGGCGTTCCGTCATGCTTGCCAGCGGACGCTACGCCATGCTTGATAACGGCATGGGGTTCAGCCTGGTGCCGTGGAAGCCGGTGATCGAGCAGCGGCTGGGGCAGCAGATTGCGACGACTATGCGCGATGGCGTTGCGTCGTGGGATATGGGGCGGGGACGTGGGATGTCGATCAGATGAACTGAGCGAGAACATAACGTGCAGTCTCAAGCTGCAAGAGGGTTTTGTGCCCATTAATTTCGTCCTTTCTTGTTTCTGAATTCATCGAACACTCAGGTTCCGGCAAGATTCTTGCGGCAGTGCAGCGGCTGGGATGGGAGCAAGGCCTCTGGCACCGAGATGCCAGAGGCCGAGGCAACGATCATGTGCACCGCTCAAATGGATGGAGCCGACTCTCTCGCCACTGTCGACAAGGGCGCTGAGTGCGCCGGTGTCGCGCGCCGCAGCAGCCGCATGGCATTGGCAATCACGATCAATACCGAGCCTTCGTGGAACAGCATGCCGGCGGCCATGGTCACCCCACCCATCAGCACACCGGCCAGCAGGAGGCCGACGGTCGCCAGAGCGATGACGATGTTCTGGCGGATGTTGGAGAGCGTGCGCCGCGCCAGCGAGATGGCCTCGGGCAGCTTGAGCAGGTCGTCGCCCATCAGCGCGATGTCGGCGGTCTCCACCGCCACGGCCGAGCCGGCTGCGCCCATGGCCACGCCGACGTCGGCGGTCGCCAGCGCCGGGGCGTCGTTGACGCCGTCGCCGACCATGGCGACGACGTGGCCGGCGCGCTGCAGGTGGGCGACGATGTCGAGCTTGTCCTCGGGCAGCAGGCCGGCGTGCACCTCGTCGATGCCGGTGGCGGCGGCCACCGCATCGGCCACCGGCTTGACGTCGCCGGTGAGCATGACGACCTTCTTCACACCCGCCTTGTGCAGCGCGGCCACCATGGCGGCGGCGTCGCGCCGGATCTCGTCGGCCACGGCGATCACGCCCAGCACCTGGTCGTCCACGGCAACGATCATGGGCGTGCGCCCCTGGGTGGCGAGTTCGTGTGCCTGGCGGTCCGCGCTCACCGTATCGGCGACGCCAAACTGTTCGAGCAGGGCCAGGTTGCCAATCAGCACCCGCTTGCCATCGACGTGCGCGGTGATGCCCTTGCCGATCACAGGCTCGATCTTCTCGGGCAGCGCGGCCACCGCGATGCCTGCTTGCTCCGCCGCTTCCAGGATGGGACGAGCCAGCGGATGCTCGGAGCCGGCCTCGGCGCGAGCGGCCCAGGCCAGCACCTGGTTCTTGTCCATGCCCGGGGCCAGCGCCACGACGTCGGTGAGCTGTGGGCGGCCCTTGGTCAGCGTGCCGGTCTTGTCCACGGCCACGACGTCGATCTTTGCCGCGGTCTCCAGGAACTCGCCACCCTTGATCAGGATGCCGTCGCGCGCCGAGCGGCCAATGCCGGCGACGATGGATACGGGAATGGAGATTACCAGCGCCCCGGGGCAGGCCACCACCAGCAGGGTCAGGCCCAGCACCACGCTGCCGCTGATGAGGCCGGCCAGCAGCGCCAGCACGACCACGGCGGGGGTGTACCAGGACGAAAACCGGTCCATGAATTTCTGCGTGCGCGCCTTGGCGTCCTGCGCGTCTTCCACGCGGTGAATGATGCGCGCCAGCGTGGTGTCGGCGCCGATGCCGGTGGCCAGCACCTGCAGGAAGCCGCCGCGCGAGAGGGTGCCGGCAAAGACGTGGTCGCCCTTGGACTTCTCCACCGGGATGGATTCGCCCGTGATCGACGCCTCGTCGAGCGCGCCGGTGCCGGCGATCACCTCGCCATCGACCGGCACCTTGGCACCGTTCTTCACCAGCACCACCTCGCCCATGGCGACGCTGGCGGCGGGGATTTCCACCTGCTCGCCCTTGCGCATCACCACGGCCGTGTCCGGCGCCACGGCGATCAGCTCGGCCAGCGCCGCGCGGGTCTTGTTCAAGGTGGCCGATTCCAGCGCGTGACCAATGGCAAACAGGAAGGTGACGGCCGCCGCCTCCCAATACTCGCCGATGATCAGCGCGCCGATGGCGGCAATGCTCACCAGCAGGTCGATGCTGATGTGGCGCACGGCGAGCGCACGCACGGCGTTGCGCACGATGGGCGCGCCGGCGACGATGGCGGCGGCGACCATCAGCCATTGGGCCGCGAGGATGGCGCCGTAGCCCTTGGAGGCGGTGAATGAAGCCAGGATCAGCAGGCCGGACAGGGCGGGAGTCGTCCAGCGGCCGTTGATCCATGCGTTGATCTTGTTCATGGGGTTGGCCTCCAAAGGTGGTCAAGCGGGACAGGGGCAGCCGCCACCGCCGGGCGCGGCGGTGTGCTGCTCGTGGAGTGAGCGGCGCGGGGGCCGTGGTGGTGCGTCAGAACGCCGAGGCGCGCGCGGTGTAGCCCACCTTGGCGACGGCGGCGATGAGATCGTCCGCGCTGACGGTCTCGGGGTGGTGATCGACTTCAATGCGCGCCGACGCGAAGTGCACCTTGACGTGGCTCACGCCAGCCATCGCACCGACGCTTTTCTCGATCTTCGTCACGCAGGATGGGCAGGAAAAGCCCTCGGCGCGCAAGGTGGTGCGGGTGTTGCTGTTGGTGTTGGTCATGGTTTTCTCCTTGTATGACGGTCTGGTTGAGGGATGCCTTCACTGTAGGCAGACCCGCCGGATTGCTCCATGAGAAACGTCAATCAACAGCAGCCGACTTTGGCGCTGACTCAAACCATGCCGTCGCGCACTTGCTCCAGGCGCGCTGCATCGACGATGGCGACCCAGCGCCGGCCGGCGTCGATCCAGCCCGCGCGCTGCCACTGGCTGAGCAAGCGGCTGACCGATTCGGTGGCCGCACCGGCCATGGCGGCCAGGTCCTCGCGCGCCAGCGGCACGTCCAGCAGCATGGCCCCGTTCCAGCGCTTGCCGGCCTTGTCGGCAAGAACCAGCAGCAAAGCTGCCAGGCGCCGCTCCAGCGGCGCCCCGGCCAGTATGTGAATGGCGTGCTGCGACTGCGTCAGCCGGTGCGCTACGCCCTTGAGCGTGGCCACGGCGACTTGCGGAATTTCTTGCAGGATGGCGTCGTACTCAGGTGCATCCAGGCCCAGCAGGCAGGCCGGCGTCAGGGCGGTGGCGCTGTCGACGTAATGCTTTTGCCCCAGCACCGGCAGGGCGCCAAAGAAGTCGCCAGGGGTGAGCAGGTCGATCAGCGACTCGCGCCCATCGGCTGCCAGACGCGTGGTCTTGACGGCGCCGATGGCCACCACGTACAGATGCGTCGCGGCATCGCCCTCAAGGTAGATGGATGCGCCGGCGCCGACATTCCGCGCATGGCAATGCCGGTTGACCTGCGCCAGCTGCTGCGCATCGAGGTCGGCAAAAAGCGGCACTTTTTGGCAGACGGCAATGCGCATGGCCAGCGAACAGGCCTGTGGGTCAGGGTCCGGCATGGACAGGGGGATGTGGCGGCGTTTGTTCATGGCCTCACATCATCGCGCACGCTGTCGCCGGGCCGCCCCTCACGCACCGGCCGCATCTACGCGCGCCGGCTGCTGCGCCGCGGCCACCCAGTGCAGGCCCTCGCCCTGGCTGAGGTAGTAATGGCCGTCGGGGCTGATCACCACCGCATGGGGGGCAATCGGGTCGAAGAAGTACTGCCAGCCGAACCCGGGCATGCCGGCCTGGGCCGCGTTGGCGATGGCCTGCCAGGGCGCCGTTGCCGTTTCCGCTGCTGGCTGGGCTGCGGCGATCCAGCGCAGCCCCTTGCCGCGACTGAGGTAGTAATGGCCATCGGGGCTGATGACGACGGCGCGCGCTGCCTGCGGGTTGAAGAAGTATTGCCAGCCATGACCGGGCGTGCCCGCCTCGGCTGAGTTGGGAATGGCCTGCCAGGGTGCGTTCAGCGCTTCGATGCGCTCGGCGCGGCTGGCGTGGCGCTGCGTGCGATCAGCGTGATCGCCGGCCAGGGCGGTGTTGCCCATCAGGGCGGCGGCGATGCCGATAGAGGCGATGGTGGTGGCGACTTGCATGACGTTCTCCTTGAGGTGCACTGCAGTCACGATCGACTGTGGCTGCAGTTTGCGCCGGTGCCGGTGAACTGACGCTGAACGCGTCATTCACCGCGCGTTCATGCCGTACCCGCCGGTGCGGCTGCGGCGAAGCGGCCCGAGCCCAGCTCAACCAGTGCCTCGCCCCGGCGCAGCAGCCACAAGGCCTCCAGGCCGTGCCGATGCGCCAGCGCCAGGCCCTGGCCAGGGCCTGCCACCAGCAAGGCGGTGGCCCAGGCGTCGGCATCGATGCAACGGGGCGCCAGCACGGTGACGCTGGAGACGCCGTTGTTCACCGGCTTGCCGCTGCGCCCGTCCATGCTGTGCGCCAGGCGTGCCTGGCCCACCTGGACGAAGTGCCGGTAATCGCCCGACGTGGCCACGGCCAGATCCTGCAGCTCGATCACGCCGTGCGCGGCGCGCAGGCCTGCACGCGGGCTCTCCAGTGCCACCGCCCAGGGCGCGCCACTGGCCTGGGGGCCGATGGCGCGCAGCTCGCCGTCCAGTGCGACCAGGGCGTGGCACACGTCGTGTCCGGTGAGCACGGCACACATACGATCCACGGCATAGCCCTTGGCGATGCCGCACAGATCGAGCTGCAGTGGCGAGTGCTTGCGCGCCAGGCCCGCGGCCAGATCCAGCTCAAGGGCTTGCGGTGTCGGCAGGCGTTCGGTATTGCGAGCGGCGCGGATGGCCTCGGCGTCCGGCGCGTCGCGTGCCGCGCCAAAGCCCCAGGCATCGACCAGTGCGCCGACGGCGGGATCAAACGCTCCGTCGCTCAGGCGGCAGACTTCGAGCGCGCGGGCCAGCACCTCAAGGATCTGCGCCGGCAGTGCCAGCCAATCGCCTACCGGCGACCGGTTGAGCTGATTCAGTGCGCTTTCCGGCTTCCAGGGCGACATCTGGGCATCGACTTGTACGACCGCTTCAGCCAGCGCCTGGCGCAGCGCATTCGCGTCCAGCGCCGGCGGCACGTCGCAGCTCACGGCCCAGCGCGTGGCCATGGTCGGCCCGTGCAGTTGCAGCCGGTGCAAGGGCTCAGAACAGGTCTTCGGCATAGCGCCCCTTGGCTTTCAGCGCGTTCACGTCGAGGCCCAGCGGCGCCAGCAGCGCATCAAGCACCTGGGTCACGCCCTGGGCCATGGGGCGGCTGCCGCACACGCGCACGGCGGCGCCGGCGGCCAGCAACTTGCGCAGGCGTTCGGCGTCGCGGTGCAGGACTTCCTGCACGTAGCCGCCGCCGGGCACGCGCGAGAAGATGGTGTTGACGCTGACCACGCGCTGCTCGGCCTGCCAGCGCTCGATCTCGGCCCCAAAGTAGTAGTCGGTGGCCGGGTCGCGCGCGCCGAAGTACAGGTGCATCGGCGTGCGCCCGTCGTTGCGCCGGATGAAGCCGGCCAGTGGCGCCACGCCGGTGCCGGCGCCGATCAGCAGCACGCTCGGCGGCCGACCGCTGAGGGCAAAGCCCGGGTTGGCGCGGATGAAGGCCTGCGTGCTGTCGCCCGGCCTGAGCCCCAGCAGGTGCGTCGAGCACACGCCGTCGGGCCATTGGCGCACGCATATTTCCAGAAAGCCGTCGGCGCTGCCCGACGCCAGCGAGTAATAGCGCGCCACCGCGTCCCCCGGCGGCACGATGCCCACCAGGTCGCCCGCCTCGAAGCGGCCCAGGCCGCGGCCGAGCAGACGCGCAAACCACGGCTGGCGTGGCCAGGCAAAGCGCAGGATGGCCGTGGGCCGATCGGCCTGTCCGGGGTAGTCGCGCCGCTCGACCAGCGTCAGCGCGGTGGTGGCGGGCAGGCGCGGCCGATAGACTATCGCCAGCGGCTGGCCCAGCGCCTTGGCCAGCGCCTCGCCCCAGCGGGCGAATTGTTGCGCCGACTGTTGGTGGATCAGCTCCAACGGCAGTAGCGCGGGATGGCCCTGGGCGCGCAGCGCCTGGTCGATTGCGTGAGCATAGGCGCAAAACGCCGGGTACTGGCGATCGCCAAAACCCAGCACTGTCACCGGCACCGGCTCGCTGCTGCGGCCCTGCGCGGCGATGCGCTCCAGAGCATGGCGCGCATGCGCCGGCGGCTGGCCATCACCATGCGTGGCCGCCAGGACAAATACCTGGCGCGCGCCCGGCGTGATCTGGAAGTGCTCCAGTGCACCGCTGTGCACGCGCCGCCCGGCCTGCACCAAGGCTGCATGCAAGGCCTGGGCAAAGCCCCAGGTGCTGCCGCCCTCGCTGGCGACGAAGATCAGCACGTCGGCCTGCTGCAGCGCGCTGTTGTCATCGATGCGTATGGAGTTCTGCCGAGCCTGCCACCAGATCAGCACTCCGCTCAGCCAGAACAGCAACACGGAGAGGCCCGCGAGGCCCATCACGACGGCCCACGGCCAGGCGCTCTCGCCGGTGTGCAGTACCCGAGCCCAGTGGTCCAGGCGCTGCGCCAACGTCGCGTCCTGCCAAGCCAAGGTATCGCCGCTGTGGCGGTCGATCCAGCCCTGGCCGCGCGTGGTCGCCACCTGCCAGGTGTCGGTGGGGTCGCCCGCATCGGGGAGGTTGACGCGGCGCAGCTCGCCGACGCCGAGGTCGCGCAGCAGCGGCAGCTGCGCAGGCGTCAGGTCGGCCCCCGCGCCGGCGCTGGAAACAACGTCGGGCTCGGACCCGGCTTCCAGCTCGAGCAGGCCGAGGGTCGAGGCGCTCATGGCGAGCGCCGTGATCGAAGACAGCAGCAGCAGGGCCACGACCACCCGGCCCGCCAGCACGTGCAGGCGCTGCGCCAGCGTGCCGCGCACCCGGCCTGCCACATGGTGCCAGCCGCCCATGCGGCGCAGCAGTAGCACCAGGCCTGAGATCGAGAGCAGCGCCATGGCCAGCGCCGTCGCCGCCGCGCCCCAGCGCCCGCCATCGCCCAGCAGCAGCGCGCGGTGCAGGTTCTTGACCCAGCGCGGCATGCTGGAGGGCTGGTAGTTGCCAAGCAGCTGGCCGCTGCTTGCATCGACGTAGCGCGCCTGCGCTTGGTCGCCGTCGAAGCCGAAGGCGGCGACGGCGCCCGAGGGCAGGCGACGGATTTCCTCGACGCCGGGCATCACCTGCTGCACCTGTTGCACCAGCGTGGCCACCGGCAGGTCGGCCGGTGCTGTCGGCGCCTGCCAGGCCTCTTGCACCGGGTCCAGGGCCAGCAGGGCACCGGACAGGCCCAGCACCAGGGCCACGGTGCCCAGGCTCAGACCCAGCCATCGGTGGACGGCTTTCCAGTTCATGCCTTGCTCCTTACTTCAGCTGGAAGCTGGCCGACTGGATGTACTGCTTGCCCGCCTGCGCCTTGCCGGCGTTGGCCGCCGTCAGGGGCAGCCGCACCTCGGAGGGGCTGTCGCGCATGTCCTCCACGGCGGCGTCGATGCGGATCTCGTAGCCGGCGTCGATCAGCGCGTCGGCCAGATCGGCCGTCACCTTGAGCGTGCGGCCCGCGCCGACGCTGGCGCCGGTCACGCCCTGCAGGCGCTTGGCATCGCCCGCCGACAGGCGGTTCCAGTCTGCCAGGTGCTTGTAGTACTTGGCCTTGCCGCCGGCCACCCAGAGCGTGCCGGCGTAGGCGCCCTTGGCATCGGTCAGGTAGACTGCCAAGTAGGCGCCGTCGCCGCCGTAATTCTTGAGCTGGGTGGCGATGGTGACTTCGCGCGCCTGGCCGAGGGCGGGCACGGCAAGCGCGCAGGCTGCGGCAATGGCGGTGATCAGGGGTCTGGACATAGGGTTCTCCTGGAAAGAGGGGAGGCGATTCATTGCACCTGGCCGCGCGGCGCGCTGCCCGGGGTAAAGAGGGGTGAGGAAGGGGCAGTGTCCGCATCCTGCGGCGTGTGGTCGCGCCGGCGCTCGCGCTCCCGCTCCCGGTCCTTGTTGTGGTCATCGCGCTCGCGCAACTTGATCTTCAGCACCTGCAGGGTCTCAGGATCGAGCTTGGCCTTGAAGCGCCGGCCCTGGACGTCAGTGCCACGGATTTCGTAGCAGCCGTCGTCAATCTTCAGTCGCTCGATCTGCCAGCCCTGCTGCGCCGCCATCTGGCGCACCGCCTCGCGCGACTGCCATCGCGAGGCCGGGGCGTCGCAGTCGCTGGATGCCACCGCCGGCAGCGCCGCGACGGCCAGCACCAGGGTGGCCAGCCGGGGCTTGAAGTGTGGGTTTCGTTTCATCGTCGGTTCCTTTCACAGCATCAGAGCTGTTGATGCCAATAATTTTGACTAACCGGGGGTGAATCAACACTGAACCTTCTGTTCACCTCGTGTTCATCCGATTAAGGCAATGGTCAGTTCACGTTGCCACATGCCGCCATCGGACGTATTGATGAGAAGCATGAAGCGAACCGCGAGTCTTGCTGGACTGACGAAGACGGGTTCGTCAGGGCTTGCCCGAAGATGGAACTTTTGCGCGCCCCGCTCGTTGACACTGGCAATGCCCCCCTTGAGCCAGCCCGATGAAGCCGACTGCATTGCCCGCGCCCAGCGCGGGGAGGTTGCGGCGTTCTCTGAGCTGGTGACGCGTTACCAGGATCGCATCTACCGCTTTCTGGTGCGCATGACTCGGTCACAGGAGGATGCGCGCGAATTGACCCAGGAAACCTTTCTGAGCGCCTACCAGGCGCTGCCCCGCTGGCGCCCGCAGGCGCAGCTGTCCACGTGGCTGTTCCGCATCGCGCGCAACCAGGCGCTGGACCGGCTGCGTCGCGCGCGGCACCTGGAGTTCGTGGCGTTGGATGACGCGCTGCATGAGCAGGTACCGGCGGATACGCCCACGCCCGAGGCCATGCTGCAGGCGCGCCAGCGCATCGCGGAGCTGGAGCGCGCGCTGGCGCGGCTGTCGGTGGAGCACCGTGAGATCCTGCTGTTGCGCGACATCGAGGACATGCCCTACGAGGACATTGCCGAGGTGCTGGGCATTGGCCTGGGCACCGTCAAATCCCGCATCGCCCGCGCGCGCGCCGGGCTGCTGCAGCACATGCCACGCTGACCGTAAGGAGCCACCATGACCTGTCCTCGCACCGAAGATCTTTCCGCCCTGGTCGACCACGTGCTGTCTGCCCGGCGGCAGGCCGCGCTGCAGCGCCACCTGCGGGCCTGCCCTGTCTGCAGCCGGCAGCTCGATGCGCTGCGGGCGCTGCGCCAGGAACTGCTCGCCCTGCCATCGCCCACGCTGGGCTTCGATCTCGCGGCGCAGCTGCAGGAGCGCCTGCGCGACCGGCGGCCATCGCGCGCCGCCAAGCCCCGGCGTGCCGGCTGGGACCTTCTGGGCTGGATGCCCACGGGCCTGGCGGCTGGCGCGGCGCTGGCCTCGGGCCTGTGGCTGGGCGGGCTGCTGCTGGGCACGGGGGCAGCCATTCCTACCACGTTTGCGGCCGCCGACCCCGCCATGGCGCGCGTGTTCGACCCCGTGCCGCCGGGCGGGCTGTGCGCCGCCACCGAGATTTGCCGACTGCCAAGGAATCTGCCATGAAACACCCCACCTGGATCCGCACCCTGCTGGCCGTCTCGCTGGCGCTCAACCTGGGCATTCTTGCGGCGCTGGTGCTGCGCCCTGCCCGCGTGGCGCCACCCCCAGTGTCGGCCGTGAATCTGCCGGACTACCTGGCGCTCACGCCCGGGCAACGCATGCGCTGGGACGCGCTGGAGGCGCCGTTCCTGCACGACCTGTCATCCAACTGGGACGACATACGCCACCGCCGCGAAGCCCTGGTGCGCCACATCTTCGCTCCCGCACCCGACCGTGCGGCCATCGACGCCGAGCAAGCCGCCATTGCCCGCCTGCAGGCCGCGCAGCAGCAGCGCGTGATCACCCAGTTGCTGGCCGAGCGCGAGTTGCTGGATACCGCCCAGCGCGAGCGCCTGCTGCAGCTGTTGCTGGGTCGCTACGCGCAGGAGGCGACGGAGGAGGAGCTGCTGCACCGCAAATAGGGCCGTGCACCAAAGATGCAAAACACATGGAACATTCAGACGCGCGCTTCGTTGAAGAGGGCAAGGCAGCCAGGCAACCCGCACGGCCACCTTGCATGGTTCAACTTTCAACGGAGCATTTCCATGAAACAACTCACCACACTGCTGCTGGCCGCCGCCCTGGCAGTCCCTCTGACCTCGATGGCCGCGAGCGCGCACGACAGCCACGGCAGCGCCGAAACCCACCAGTTGCAACTCAACGCCGGCAAGAAATGGGACACCGACGCGCCGCTGCGCCAGGCCATGACGGCCGTCCATGCATCGGTGACGAAAATCCTGCCGGCGGCTCATGCAAACAAGGCCACGGCGGCCGACTACGACGCCTTCGGCAACGCCGTCGGCCAGCAGGTCGCCTACATGGTGGAAAACTGCAAGTTGCCCCCCGAGGCGGACGCCCAGCTGCACATCATCGTGGCCGACCTGGTGGCGGGCGCCGAGGCCGCCCAGGGCAAGCAAGGAGAAGGCAAGCGCGCCGCCGGCGTGGTGCAGGTCGCGCAGGCCTCCAACGCCTACGGCAAGTATTTCAGCCACAGCGGCTGGAAGGCCGTCAAGCTGCCCCATTGAAGGACATGCCACGCAGGGTGAGGGTATGCCCAAGGCAGGCCCATTCGCCCCCGTGCAAAGTGTCTAGCCACGTTCGGGCACTTGGAGGCACCACGCCGTACCAGCATCATGGAGCGCGTAGTCGAAGGACTGTGGAAGGTGCCGGACGATCGGCCCGAGCGTGGCCGTCAGTACGACGCGCAGCGCCTGGGAGGCGTGACCGTGGAACTGAAATCGCACCTGCCCATCGAGCGGCAGGCCCGCGTGATTGAGGCCACCCGGTTCGAATGGCAGCAGGGCGGG
>Ga0209922_101961_pt1 | contig 18787 bp, 17 predicted proteins | sample ThiBiot_500_biof_FD_183946 | JGI IMG/M metagenome (GOLD analysis project Ga0209922, IMG submission 183946) | Wastewater bioreactor microbial communities from Cape Town, South Africa - Thiocy_expt_500_biof (SPAdes) | ecosystem: Engineered > Bioreactor > Thiocyanate-remediating > Anaerobic-Aerobic ...
AAAGCTACTGTTCAACGTAAAGCTGCTCAGCCAACAACAACAACAACAGCAGCAAGACAAGAGAGAGCAACACCAGCACGTACTGGTGGTTACGATGAACAACAAGTTTCAAATCTCAAAGCCGTAAATCGAATTATTCGATTGTCGTTGAACAAAAAGTATCTCTTGTTCTTTCGTAGGAATCTGCTCGTCGTGCCACAGAATCGAAGAGCACAATCCCTCATTACTATTTAAATATTGACGTTGAATTAGATGAACTTCTTCAGTAAGTTTTTCTTTCGAATAGAATTTCTCGATTGTCCGATTGTTGTTGAAATTAGATTACGTCAAAAACTTAATGACTTAACTTCACCAAAAACTAAAGATCCTAAACAACAAAAATCAAGTGGCTTAACAATCACTGATTTCGTTGCCAAAGCAGCGGCATTAGCGTGTAAAAAACGACCTGAAACGAACAGTATTTGGATGGAAAATTCCATTCGACAGTAAGACAAGAATTAATCTCAATGATCACATCATTGAAAATCGTATTTAGATACGAAACAGTAGATATCAATTTCGCAATTCATACAGATGCTGGTGTTGTTATAACACCGATTTTATATAATGTCGATCAAAAAGTAAAATAAAATAATTCATCAATACGAATATTGTAATCGAGGTAAATTTCCAGGGATTATCGATAATTAATAAAGAATTATCTCAATTAAATGAAAAAGCCAATGGTGGAAACTTAAACGAGACCGAAGTTGAGGTAAACAAAAGAGAGAAGAAGGCAAAAGGATTCATTTGCGCGTTTTAGATGGGTGCATTTACTATAACTAATCTAGGACAATATGGCGTCACACATTGTAACGCAGTTATTTATCCTCAACAAGTAGACTTTCATGATTCTCTTAATTCAATCTTAAAAATTTGTCTTTCAGTCAGCTATATTAGCTATTGGTGGTGTTGAAACAAAAGTTTTGCCTGCACCGAACTCTCCTAAAGGGTACGCATAAACATAAAACAAAAGATATTTTTATTCTTTGATTTCAATTAGTTTTCGTACAACATCAGTTTTAAATATCACATTAGCATGTGATCATCGTGTCATCGACGGAGCAATTGGCGCTCAATGGTTACAAGAATTCAAACAATACCTTGAAAATCCAGGCTCGATGATTTTATAAAAAAAAACACACACACACGCAGTTTTTAGGTTTTGTTTTCTATTTCATTTGTACTATCTCCGCGTGCCTATAAATTCTTTACTAACCACTATATTGTCTAGTCTAGTTTTGTGATATACATATCCTTTTAATTAAAAGACACATGCACAAGATAAACATCAATTGTTTTTCGTCTTCTAGATTTTTACAAATTCGAAATGTCCATGAATAATCTGTCGCGTACGGTTTATTCGCGACTCCGACCGTTGCTTACGGTCGATGGTCGTGCGATGATCGCGCGTTGTTATCATGAAAAAGTTATTGATCATTACGAAAATCCTCGGAATGTCGGTTCATTTGATAAAGGCGATTCGGATGTTGGCACAGGTCTTGTCGGAGCACCAGCTTGTGGTGATGTGATGAAATTACAAGTAAGAAGAACGAAATTATGAATTTTGATTTTTATTCAATTGTATATTGAAATCAATAGATCAAAGTCGATGAGAATGGAAAAATCATTGATGCCAAATTCAAAACATTCGGTTGCGGCTCAGCTATCGCCTCGTCTTCATTAGCAACTGAATGGATCAAAGGTAAATCAGTTAACGAAGCAAATACGATTAAAAATCAAGATATTGCGAAAGAATTGTGTTTACCTCCGGTTAAACTTCACTGTTCAAGTAAATCGAGAGATAATTTGAATTCACATTTTTATTTTCAAACAATTTCTTCTAGTGCTTGCTGAAGACGCAATCAAAGCAGCAATCAACGATTATCAATCGAAGAAAAGCAAAAAACAAGAAGCAAATTAAAAACATACAGTTGTTTTTTCTTGATAATCTGTACAGTTGACCTGTTGATTTAGTTATTGTCCTGATTTTTTTCTTGTTATATCTATTCAAGCATTGATATTATCTTTCATTCACTCGATTTTCCTCTTATAAATATACATAGATAGAAAAAAAACACACATCGGGAACTGTTTCTTTTTAAACAAGCGCGAATGATTTTTTAGATATGCGTTTAGGAGAAGAACAACTTCGAAAGGAAGTCATCGATCGTTGTATTGAGTTTCTTGATGTTACAATTCATTTCATTCTCTATATCGAACAAATCTATTCGACTGGTTAGCAGACTAAAAACTGATAAAAAACAAACGTTTGAGTTGAATTTCATCTTAGATATTTTTGAAAAACGTTTAAAATACAATCAAATTGTCTACGAATGTCAAGATTTAGATGTTCAATATTACATCTCTGAATTTCTCAATCAAATCAAATCATTATTTCATCAACAATTAATCGATCAAATAGCGTTTGTGATTAGTACGAATCATGAAACAAATATTCTTCGTCGATATTTACTCGAATTTCATCCGATTGTCGATCAATCGATGAATAAAATTCACTCGAACGCAAATCAATATTTGACTGAGTTAGATTCGATATTTTCAAGTTGTCTAATTGAATTAATGAAACAAACGCCCGCTAGTCCGTTGAATGCTAACGACGAAAATGAAGAACTTCGATGGAAATTACAAATACGTTTATGTCAAAATGGAAATATTCAAGAAAATTTCTTCGAACAATTTCAATTAATTGACAACATTCAAATGTCATTGAAACAATTTAAATCTGTTCATTCTCACCGGCTCAATATTCAATTAATGTGTCAAAATAAAAAATAAAACATTCATCTAACAACACACAACAATCAGAGCAAAAAAATATACGGGGAACGAATAAACAAACAAACATATACAAATGACTTGTTTTTCTTAACCATCGAAATCTGTGGGTTCATTTTTGACATGACATGATGATAATGATGATGAAGATGATGATGACGACCCTGAATGACGTTTCCACATAACAATTGTACCATCTTCTTCTTCGATTGATGTTTCATGACGATGAATACGATTAATCGGTGCTAATCGTTCGAGATCAACAGTTAAATATCGTTTATAATCACTTGAATTCAACAGATTGTAACATTGTTCAGACAAACGATATTTCTCTCCGATATCCAGTGTTGCTAATGTTTGAATATATTGTTCATAATCGACACTGAATCGATTTAAACGTTCTTTGAGATGCGCATCAATCGATTGACTATCTTTCAAAATTGGCACAGTTTTAACAAGTAAATCAACGCGTCGTCTCGTTCCATCGATCATTTGCACACCTTGTCGAACGAGCAGAATCAGTTGATGTTTTTTCAGCTCATCGATGACAATATCGAGATAAACGGCATAGCGTTTGATCTTCGAATTCGAATAGACTGAAGTTCGTGTGAATGCAACATAGGGAAGAAGGAGTAATTCGTGAGCAAGTTCCAATGATTTGATGTAGGATGGATCGATCAGAGTTTTCATGCGTTTGTTTGCCGGAGGAGATGTCGACCGATGACAGGGATAATCGAATGAAGCCAAATGACTAAACAGAAAGGGAGAATTTTTCGATCAATGAAATTCTAATTTATTCGTACTCGTGCGTAGGCGAGCCACTGGTGAGACTTGGCTCGAAAACGATTTCGAATTGTTTAAGACTCATATCGAGAAAGTAGACGGCTGATTGAACAATATTTGTATTGATTAAAATTCGTTTGATCGATGTTGTACCTCGTGTTTGTTCGATAAGTCGAATACAATTATCAAAAAAGATCTTATCCGCTTGTCCAAATGTTTGAAATGTTTCTCGATAGATAATCAATGTTTCAACAGCTATTTCAATGATTGCTAATGATGCTGATAGACGAAGAACGTGTTCTCGTGCTGCAACATATTTTCCTGCCATCCATGGATGTGTTTCTTCGAGCGAAATACCTTTTAATGTTAACGTATCCAAGTAATCGCACATGATTTGATTGGCATGTGTTTGTTCGAAATAGAAATCAATTGAATATGAACAAAGACAATTAATCATTAATATCAAATGTTCGAGCAATGGATATTGATTTAAATCAAAGATTTTCATACGTCGAGAGAATAATTGTGTTTTCGTATTGAGAAACATCATAAACCAATTCGATGAATAATTCAAATGTGACGATTTTTTATGGAATTTCTTTTCTAATAATTGATGAATGAAATCTCCATTACTTATGCCTAATATCGATGATGTTTGTTGTTTTTGTAAATGTGTCGATGTGACATGTTCATCGAATTGATCCGAAATGCAATATCCATGTGAAAGCGATGTTAAATCATCGGATTGACAGAAAACATTCGAATTCGGATGATGTCGACTATCGAATTGTTTGCCTGTTTGACGAATCGATTGAACATTATTCATCGATTGTTTGACATGTTCGACAAGTGTCGAACGTTCATAACCTTGCCGAGCAATAAGCAGTAGATGCATATTAAGCTTATGTCGAAGTTGATTATCGGCATAAATAAATGACGTTGCTGTTAAATAATGTGATGTCAAACCGATTAAATGTAAGAACAATGCTGTATGATCATACATATAGAAATCACAAAGAACATGCATTAATTCGTAGGAATCTGTCGAAAGTATTCGACGAATGTCGACTTGATACGATTCATTGACGACAAGAAATGTTGAATCGAGCCATTGATGAATTGTCCCGTTGATTTCACTATCCATCTGTTTGAATGTTCTTGAAATGACTCGTCTGCGTACCCGTTTGCGTGTTTATAATGGAGTTTGTGAACAACGTAGAAAAAGAAAAAGGAGAAAAAGAACAAAGTTTTCCACTGTCTTTTCTACTTTTCTATCTTCTATCTGCAAAAAAATACGAACACTGATAGTTAAGTGCAAAATTCTCTCGATAGATTTTTTTCTTATTCACAGACGAGAAGAGAAAAAAAAATGAACAGAACCGAGAAAAATATATATTTTGCCCTTCGTCAAGGGAAGAAAAAGGCAAAGAAACGAAGGAAGAACCTAAAATGACATTTCTTTTTTTTTAATATAAATAAAACATAAAACTTTCGAGCACGTAATGAAAAAAAAAGACGATAGTTTTAGGTTCTATGATTAATACCGTGCTTGAAGTTTAGCCAAAACAAGCAAACAATAATAATAGCAGAGAAAGAAAAAAATACAGGAAATCGCCTGAACAAAATTAAGAACTATGAAATTGGGTTCCTTTTTTTCCAACATTTTTATTTGTCCTTTTTAAAATATTTTGACAAAATAAAGATTTCAAGTGCTCATGTCGACTAAATTATATTTTTACGACATCAAAATAAAGAATCACGCATTGTCAATCACGAAATGTAAATTTCTTAGTGAAGTAGACTTTAAAAAGAAAAGAATAATTTTTTGTACTCTGCACTTTTCCATACCAATGTACTCTGAAAAGTTCCTGAAATTAGCTTTAACCCTTGCATATCATAATTATGATTAATTTAAAAGTTATTTTTATCCAACGAGATTATTCTTTGAAAATTCTAGACTTTAATTAAGCGTTTCTTTTGTTTTTATAGAATACAAAATATGAAATATATTTGAAAATTCAAGAATTACAACGAAAAGCAACAAAGTTAGCTAGAGAAATAAAAATAAATATGTGAAAATCGATTAGTTTACAGCGACATCTCTCATTCAGAAATAATGTTGATTTTCTATTTGTACACTGATGCCAAAGCTTGTTGATTACAGACGGGTACTTTGAACTTTTTTTCTCTCGGCTTTTCGTAGTCAGATCGAAGTTTGTTTTTACACTTTCGATGGCTGCAATCGATGTCTTACCTAAATTTAGTCAATATCGATCTCAAGTAGAATTCTCTACGAGTGACTGACTAATTGACTTCGATGTTTTGATGTAGGTTATGCTCGGCGATCTTGCGTCAGATTTTCTACGTATTCAACTAGTTGAATCACAAGTTTACGATCCATTCCTTGCTCAACAAGACGAACTTTCCAATCCGGATTTCTTGGGCTATTTTACTTTGACAATTGCCGAAGTAATTTCTCGAAATTTGTTCGATTTTCCGATTGAATATTTGTTTTCAAGGCAAAATTAATCAAAAATGCTGGTCCATTGGGTCTTCTTCGCATGGATCCGTATGTTCGCTTTCAAATCGGACATATTTCACACGAAACACCGACCGCATCGGGCGGCGGAAAAAATCCTCAATGGAAAGTCTCATACCGAATGTAGGAAAAATCGTTCGCATCTACCAATTCAATTCATTTCTGTCTTTCAATAGGAAATTATTTAAAAAAACCGATCGAATTCACCTCGAAGTATTCGATCAAGTAAAATACTTTTCCATTTGCAAATAGTTTGTTTTTTGCAAATTTTATTTTCAGCGTAGTTTTACCGACGATAGTTTCATCGGTGAATGCGATTTCATGATTCCAAATGAAGTCTTACAAGGCAGTACTCATCAGCAATGGTACGCACTTCTTGGTCGCGATGCGGGTACAGGCGAGAGTCAAGGCGAAATCCTCATAATTATGAGCTTCACGGTAATTCTTGTCTTTTCTCAAATTATAACGAACAAAAAGTGCGTGTGCTTGATGACCCCACCCTAAATGAGAAGTACCGAGAAGAACAGACAAATATTTTCGCCGTTCTTTTCTCTAGACAACCAATGAAATCGTAACTGATGAAATCGTATGTCGAACTATTGTTGTCGAGTCCAACCTATTTTTTTTTGTTGCTTGTCGATGTTCATTAAAAATTCTTTTGCCTAGGCGATTACGAATGAAAATGTACCGATAGTCGATTCGTCGAGTTATCCAAGTAGTCCGACGGTTTCATCGTCATCGTCCCGATCGAATAGTATCGTCGAACCGAATGGAAATTATTCATCGATCGATGTTCAAACAATCAAAGAAATGTTCCCAGCTATTGATCAACAGTTGATCATCGAATTACTCGAGCAATACGAAGGAAATAAAGATCTGGTTGTCAATCATCTCTTGCAAAACTAATCATCTTGTCTTTGTCTTTTGTGCTTGATTTCGTCAATATGTTGTCTGTACAGAAATGATTTTCAATTTTAGATATAAAAATCGAACGAAATCTTGAAAAAATGTCGAATTCAAACATCGATGATTTCCAACGAACTCAAGTTTCCGAATCGAAATTCTGGAGAAAATTTAAACAAGATCCTGCTGTACCCATTGGTAGAGAATTGTTGTTTTGAATTTCGATTGAATTTTCGATTTTAAGGTATGGCCGGATTTGGTTTGATTGTTATCGGTGCAATCGTCGGTTTCACTCGACGAGATCGAAGCAAACCAACATCGACATACTGGTAAAAAACGTACGATTAACATTTGTGTTCAATCGGATTTTTGTGAATTTAGGATTCGAACTCGTGTTTATGCACAAGGTTTCGTTGTATCTCTTATGACTGCTGCTGCTATTTATCATACAATTAAAGATCGTTCAGTCGAACATGATATTCACGGCAAAGTCATTGATCGTACGACGACGACGGGAGCTGCTAATTCTCAACAATAATTCATATTAAAGAACAACAGAGACCGAAAACTTTATTGTCAACCAATGCAACAGTATTCGGTTTACTTTCTTTTTTTTTCTACCATTTCAATTGAACTCCGTGTCTCACGAACGTATAATTCTATATTTTTCTCTCTCTCTCTTTCTATCCTTAGGTTAAATTACATTCGATATACTGTTGCTATTTTCATTTTTTGTTTGTTTGTAAACAAAATAAAAACAGATCTTTTTCGAATTGAATAGAAATATTTATTTGCCTAAATTTGAATCATTTTAAATGAGGAAAACAGACGAAGAAAATTTGCCTAATTGTGTCTGCAGAATACTAACATTTTACTATTGTATTCAGATCGGAATGATTCATTGAGTTTGAGGAGAGAGATTTCACATCGACTTGATCTTGTTCATCGATAATTAAAAAGACATCGACGGGTTGAGCGTGATTATGTTGGATATTGAACATCGAATTGGATTGGATTGGTGTCATTTGTATGGTGAATATCGGAGGGAGAACTTGCTCTTGTATCGCATTTGTTTTATGCAATGCAATGCAGTGTATTTGCGAGTTTTTCGTAGGTATTTGTAGGTAGAAGAAAAGAAAAGAACGGATGTTGTTATTCATCTGATATGATAATGTATTGGTATATCAAGTACAAAGCTACTGGAAGAATCTGTTATTCGTTAGAACAGACAGGAACATAAAAAGTGGACTTTGTTTTTTCTCATAGAGGTGTGTGTAAAGAAATCGATGGAAAGAACGATTTATTTGACCTACTTAAGTGGATTCGTTCTTGAAATACAATTAATTATTGACATGTCATCGTTCGTTTTTCAATTGGGTACATTCGGTAGATCTACAATTCTAATCAATTAATTGATCAGCAATTTACTGTATTGTAAAAGTGAAAAAAGTACACATGATCACGTCGTATATCCTATGGTATCGATATGAGAAAATGCAAAGCTTATCGAACATCTGTTTCTATATACTTTTCAATTCTAATTGACTTTCGAATATTTTCTTGATAAAAAATCTCCAAACAAACGTTGTACTGCATTGGATAGCGATAAAAACTATTTACACAAGATACAATATTTCATAACCACTGCAGATCTATGTCGTGTACTGAAAAACAAACTCCAAAACATACTCGTTCACTTTTATTTTCTATAGACGTCATTTTATTTCTTTTCATGATTTGACATCATCAACTGCAGAAGGAAGTATACTATATTTATAGAATACTATATATATATATCCAGCTTCACACGCAAGCTTCTAAAATAAAATGTCCGTAATTATGAATATTATCGAAAATTCTTCCAGGGTTTATAAATAATCGGAAGTTCGAAACAGCAGAATTCGAAATAAATTTCCGAAAGTAATCAGATTGACATTTTATGGTTGATGATTTTCGTCAGGTGTAATTATCAATTTTGTTTACTGAAAAATCTCCCCTATTGAAAATAATATTAAACAAATTAGAATAAAAATTATACATATTTTTTCTCTTTCGAGAGAGATTGTTTTTGACCTTTGATGTGCAAGAGGTATACCGTACATCATATTGATTGACATTTAAACGAGATGTCAGCAGAGATCGATGAAACACGAGAATAGTATCGAGTATAATTTGCTGAAAACAATTGTGTTTTGTTTGAAAATAAAAATAAAAAACAATTCGAATTCAAATTTTGAATTTAAAATGATAATAACTGAAAACTTCATTGGTTATCCGTTATTTATAGTCAACCATCTGGATGAGATCATACGCTTATACTTTCCTCATACACATACACACATACATTGAGTTTTTTTTTTTCTCTTTCTTTCTGTCACTTGTCTTTTTCTTTCTTTTTACACATTATAAACAATTGTCAATGCGAATAAAACTTTTTTTTGACAAAATTTATTTTTAGATTGGTAAAGAAAATAAAAAATATATATCACAATGACCGATCGAGATAATTATACGAACGAGGTTCGATTAGAACTGAAGAGTTTTTAAGAAAAATCAATTTCTTTTCTATTAAAAGATTGCAGAAATTGATTTTGAAGTTGGACATGTATCGATTATTCGAGCTGAACCAACAACTACACATAATCCGCCACGAACTCATGATTGGAAAGTTTATTTACGTTCAGCTGATGTCAAAGCTGATTTAAATTGTCTCATTCAACGTTGTGTTTTTTATCTGCATCCTGAATACCCGAATAATAAACGAGGTTCGATAAGAAAGATGTTTTTTTCTCTGTTGTAAAATGAAATAAATTTCCACTTTTGTAGAATTAAAATCAACTCCATTCGCTATTCAAGAAACTGGCTATGCTGGTTTTCATTTAGTAATTATATTTTACTTTTTTTTTCTAAATGAAACTATGTTTGTCTTTAGCCAATCGAAATTCATTTCAAAACAAAAAAAGAACCGAAAAAATTCCGTATCGAATATGATCTTGATTTGCACACCAATGTCGAAGGTCTTCCAAATCGACAAAAGGAAAGTTCAGTTAGGAAATATCGTTGTACATTCTCCAATCCCGATCCTGATCTACGTCAGAAAATCTTAGCTGCTGGTGGCGTAAGTCCAATTACAACATGACCTTCATTTTTTTGAGGTCATACGACGATGCTCAAGATTGTCTAACGATGATTATTTTTAATTGATTTAGAAAATCAAAGATAATAATAGCTCAATATCATCTCATCACAATGAGAGTGATGATAATAATGCAGTAGACGATACGATGATACCGCTATCCGAGCCTATCGTTCATTATTCTCTGCCATCGACACAAAAACGAGCATCTTCACCTGTACAAATGAATTCATCAGTAAACCCGAAAAAAGTCAAAACTGAACAAGCAATAATCAATTCGAAGAAAAAACCGAACACACTTTCGATTAATAAAACTGACATGTCTAGTAAATCTCTTACGAATACAATCAATATTAAAAAAAGTCAATTAACTTTAACAACTAAATCATCACCAACAATCGAAGATAAACCAACGAAAATTTCTCATAATAAAGAAACAAATTCAATCATTTCAACTAACAACAATTCTACTGTTGATGGTTCGAATAATACAGTTTTCTTATGAATTAAAATAAAATCTTTCTTTGTTCCTCCAGATTCTAAACCTCGTCCAACAATAAAAATCAAATCCGAACCATCAACAAATCCAATTCCAAAGAAAAAAGAACCTGTGCCTGTAACTTCACCGCCAAAATCAACGCCAACATCAACAATAAAAAAGCCGACAACTCTTTCCTCGACTAAACCCGCTCAAAAAGCCTCGATTAAACTCGAACCTACATCTATCATTGTGAAATCTCCCTCGAATGTTCCTATCCGACGAGAATCATCGCCCATTGCGAATACATCCAATTCGAACAGTACCAATCCACCTGCTTTAATAAGTAGTCTGAAAAAAATTCCAAAGAAAGTTGCTCCGCCGCCACCGCCTCCGCCAACGACGAGTGAAAGACGCGCAAGATCGCCCATGACACCGCCACCATCATCATCGAGCAGAAATTCCGACCGAGTAAATGAATCGATTTAGTTGTCTCTCGGATTTCTCATTTTCTTCGATTTAGGATTCTCATCGACATCAATCGTCGTCATCGAAAAGTCAATCAAGCTCAAAACGTGATCGTCCAATAACTCCACCGCCATCAAACAACAATTCCACGAGTAGTCGAAGTAGTACCAGCAGTAATCGATCCGGCAAACATAGTACAACTAGTAGCAATAATCGAGGTAGATCGATCTTTTTTCAAAATAAAACTCAAATCAATTTCAATGAATTCAGGTCGTTCACGTTCTCGATCGCGTTCTCGTTCTCGTTCTCGTTCTCGTTCACGTCACACAACTCATCACAACAGTCGTTCGCATCATTCATCAACTTCGTCTCGTCATTCATCACAACAAAAAGATCGATCAAATCATCATTCATCAAAATCATCTCATCACACCAGTCGTCGTACTCCAACACCATCGAAATCAATTCGAACATCAAGTCCATCGCGTTCTACTGCCAATCACCAATCTCATCAAGATCTTCCAGCAACCACAACAACAATTAATACGCCTCAATCTCGACCAGCAAGTGTCGAACCAGCAACAACCTCACCATCGGCACCTATCTTTCATAGTGAAGATGATCATACTCAAACGCCAATGGACATCGATGGACAAAGTGATGATGATCACCGTTTTCCGCTGTCCGATGAACACGAACAAAATTCACCGTTATCATCGAATTTCGTGGGTCGACAAACGAATCTATCCAATCGAAATTCTCATTCCGATCGTTCGTATTCATCGTCGGGTTTAAATGAAAGTTGCGATGAAAGTAACTTGTCATTGAATGAACTAAACGATGATGATGAAGAAAATCTACCGGCATTTCTAACCAATGATGATTTACGTTCGAAGTTAATATTTATTTACAAACGTTTTAAAATCAATTCCACACAAGATTTATCGATATTTGTTACATTTTTTAAACGACATGGCTTTATTGATACAACATCACGAACTACTAATGACATGTTTACATGTGATCTTTTTTCACTAGAATCAACTTTAATTGATGAACTAGCTGCCGATCTTGGTTATACAAATCGAACTGAACAGTGATCTCTTTCATCTAGAATAAAATATTCAATTGTTTTCTTCTTTTTCCGTTTCATTTTTCTTTCTTTATTTATGAGAATCTATCTGTTATAAATATTCAATTTCTCTTTGAAATATGTACAGAAAACTATTGCTTTTTCTTTGTGTTTTGTCTCTTATTTATTCGAATTCTTTCTATTGCCTTGTTCATTATAATTTCGTCTTTCATAAACATGAAAAAAACTCTTGTTGTTTCTTATTTGTTCAGTATAAATCAAAGAATAAACGATAGTTGTTGCTAAATAAATAGAAGAAAATCAGTGTTTTTTTCGTCTTATATAAATAAGTATGACAAATGAACTTTCGATTATCGAATGTTTTCAGTAAAAACATGGAGAAAAAAAAACTTGATTGAAAAATAGAAAATTTAAATCGTTTTTCGTTTCTTCAAATAATGAAATCTTATCGACTCTTTGCTTGTGTTTATTTAAATCGTAAGCTTTTAAGCGAATCCATAGGAACAAATCAATGGTTAATAACGACAAGAAACAAAAACGTTCAGTGTCTTCTTCAACAATATCATTTGACTCTTTGTAACTAAACAACAATCAAGTATATTTATTCATTTGTAAATTGATCTATTCAACGCCCGAAAATCGAGAATTCGTGCATGTATGCATATGTTTTTTGTGCACTTTTCTTTTATGAAAGTCAATTTAGTTCACCCAAGTTATAACTATGATCTGTGCACGATATTCAGCAAGTATTTTTAGAATCTAATGCCATTTTATTGAGTGATTTTAGAGAGAAAAAGAGAAGCAGAGAGAGAGAAAAGAACAACGAAATACGTTATGTATATAAAGCGTATGTATTTGAGATGTTGACAAATGTAGTTTTTTTAAGAGAAGAAGAAGAAGAAGAAGAAAAGGTTTGTATTTTGTTCGATTTGTTACTTGAGATCAGAAATAGCTTGTGGACAATAAAAATTTTGTAGGTGGTTTGCTTTAGTCAACGAAAATTAAACTCATCTTTGATTTCAAAATTCAAACATTAGATCAGAAATCAACATTAAAAGAAAGAGAAAGAAAGGCGTCTCTGTTTCTGTTTTTATCAAATGACATTTATGTCAGTGAGCATATTCACATAACAATGTCAGTGAGTAGTTGAACGTTAGTTATTTTTATTTCAAAGTCTCCATAGTAAACAACAGTCTTCCGTATGTAATAATTTGCTTTTTTTTTCTTCTCTTAAGGGTTCTTTACTAAGGAAAATTCAACTGAACTCGGTTCAATCGACGATTTTGAATATATAATTACCTTATTTCGTAGAGAAATTCAAGTAGACTTTTAATTTATTACTATGGCAAATACAATCAAAGAGAATAAATTCCTATATGATTGATTTGCGATAGAGAAAATAGAAAATTGAGTCGTTCCGTAACTTGACAACCACGAGTCGCTAAAAACAATTTCCACACCCCATTTATAGATTTTCTTTTCTCCTGCGTTTTTTCTTTCTTCTCTATCGAGATGTTCACTTCAACGTTCGGACAAAAAAGCATTAGGTTTTTCGCGTTTCTATCGGCTGGTGAAGAAACAGAAAAACATTGTCGCTAGACAATTGATTATAAAAAACGAGAGCGCAGTAAAAACGACAATGAAGAAGAAGAAAACGGAGGGAGCGAGAGAAATGCATACCGGACGTAACTAATATATATTTCAGATCCTGACATGCAAGTGATGGATTGAATACAAGTAAAATATATTTAATTGCAAGACAAATAGATCAAGGTTAGGATAAAAAAAATCGATTTAGAAATTTTCTCTCATTTGACAAAGTATCGGATGTTTTTCTTGTTAATGATGACGTTTAAATCGCATGAATTTTCATCACACGTTGACGATTTGTTCGATGTATACTGTTTTTTTATTCTTTCTAATAATGAAGGTAACCACATTTCTTATTGACGAAACATTGATTTGGCAACCTTATTAATGCATCTTTCTCATTCTCTATAAACTGAGAATGAAACTCGAAATCACCTGTGAGTGCGTATGTGAGAACGAGAGACAAACATTCTCTTACTTGTTGAATTTTGTTACACACTCAAAATTGAAGAACTATTTCAGATTGATAATTTACAATGGTCAATCGATCTCGAATGAATTGTTTACCGTCGATTATGAATTGTATTTAAACAAATTGATATCGAATAATGACTGAATACGATCAATATCCTAATCAACGTGCTTATCAACAGTACGATCAACGTGGTTATCAACAATATGACCAACGAAATTATCCACAATATGATCCACATCAACGATTGACTTCATCACAACAACAACAACAGCAGCAGCAACGTCCGACAATTTTAGAACGTGGTCGTGCTGTACGATTAATGAGAAATGGTGACCCGTATTTTACTGGTCGAACATTTCCCATGCTCGACGTTTTATTAGATGATGCTTCACAAGCCTTACGTCCCAATTTTGGAGCTGTTAGATGTATTTACACCCCTAAACATGGTACACGAGTACGTGATATATCAGATTTCGAAGATCATTGCACTTACGTCGCTGCTGGCGGTGAAAGATTTAAAAAACTCCAGTAAAACTTCAATTAAAAACAAAATATTCGATCTTTTCTTTGCTCGTTAGTTATCTCGATATAGCAGAAGGCAAACGCATTCCTCAGAAAGGATCAACATCGCCAAAAGTAATTGATTTCGCTTTTGTATTCATCATTTCGCTTTACTTTTAAGCAACTTCCACCTGTCCGACGTCTTGATGTCGAAGGACGTGCACTGAAATTATCTCGATCTGAAAATATGATTATTTAGTAAACAAAATCGTTTGTTTATTTGTTTTAAAATTCGAAATTCTCTTCATTGTCATAGTGTCTATCGAAATGGTGATCCATTAACATTACCAGCTAAAGTTCTTTTAGTCAAATCAACTCTACAAAATTGGGACTCGATTCTTGATGAAATAACAAAGAAAATCTTTCTACCTAATACTGCTGTTTTGAAGTAAACATTTGAATTTCAACTACGATCGAAAAAAAAACAAAACCAATTCTAGATTATACGCAATGAATGGTGAATTAATAACGTCTGCTCAACAATTTGAATATAATGGAATGTATGTTGCTGCTGGCAAAGAACGTTTTAAACGTATTGATTATCCCGATCCGAAAGCATTTAGTCCGGCGTATTCACCAAAAATGTCGAGAAAATCGTAAGTAAACAAAGTTCAAAATACGTTTTCAATTCGACTAAATCAACGAGAGATACTAAAATTAGTGATAAATTTCGATGTATGAATTCATCTATTTCAACTTAGATCGAAACATCAACTCCCAAGGTAAGACTTCGAGAGCACCAAATAAACGTGCGTGTTTGATTTTGAAAGCGCGGGGCGAACTTGACATAAAACATAACCTACTTTCTGTCATTGATTAATAAAAATCGAAAACAAAGGCTCTCGTCGATTTTTGTAGTTTACAGCCACGACTGAGATTATCTGGACGACAAAAAAGAGTAGGCGAATCTTCTCGTCCTCAGCAACTACGATCCTTTACTGTTAAAAGCAGGTATCCGTTTTATTCATACAGTCATCGACAATTAGAATTAACTGAATTGGTTTGCTTTGATATATATATATATATAGTTTTATCTTCTTCTTCTTCTTTTTGATTTTTATTTTTCATTTGTATTTGAAAATGAAAATGTACTTTTCTTTTTTCGGTTTGAAAATTTAGATATGCAAAATCCGATGGAACAAATACATTGACAACTACAGCAACTTCGTATGGAAGCTTAGAGAATCCTAATCAGTAGATATCGATGATGAGAATAGAGATTTGAGGAAAAAAAGAATAATTTAGACGACGTCCTGTTCGAGAAGAATATGATTTTTTCAATAATAAACCTCAACAACATCGACGAGGACCAACAAAAGAAACTGATCTTGATCGAGGTAGATTTGAAATACAAACAAAGCATACATTTATCTTTATTTATTGATTTTGTCATTGAAGACGATGGTGGAATATATAAGAATCGAAATAATCATCGAGATCGTGCGCATGAAATCGAAGAAACTCGTGACACGAAAATAGATTTGCCGATCGATTATCGACAAGTTGAAACAGTCGATGAAGAAAATCTCTACGGAAATCCTGGTGCCAATGTACCGAAAACCAAACCTCTCGATTTCTAAATCATTCAATTTTCAATAATTTAGAAAACACCTCGTCGACAACATCAACAACCATCGCTTCCCAATACTCAACGCTCAACCAAAGTACGAAATCGCGTTTTTTTTCTGTTACATCATCGTTTATTTGTTTAAAAAAAAAGAGTCCACAAAAACCTTACAACGAAGACGACAATCGATATTCTTATAACAATCATCGAAGTAATACCTATGAAAACGAGTATCATAATCGTACGCCAACGAAATACAATACTGATCGACATGACTATCAACGACAACCGTTGATTTCCTCGAGCACACAAGTACGTTCAATCTCTGATAAAAATTAATTTTTTCATTGACTAACAATTGTGTGTCACTTGTGTGTTTGCGTGCGTTGAACTGCTTTTATAGTCTAATAAAAAAAAAACGTAAATCATAAAAAAAATTCTCATATAATTCTTATGTTACTCCTAAACAGACACACCAACATCAACAACAAGATGATGATGACATGCAACAAGACGAGGATAGCAATATAGATCCATATCGTCAACCACTACAAATAATTGAGGTGAATGCTTTGTGCGTTAACTAACCGAGTTCATCACGTTTGGATTTAATATTCAAAAGATTTGATTTTGAATATAAAATCATCGAGTTGATTTGTTTGAATATAAATATTTATTCTTTGAATTTTTATTTTAGCGTGGATATGATGATGATGATTATGATAATAATGTTTAAAATAAATAGGTTTTCTTTTTCTTCGAGCTGATTTGTTTTTCTTTGTATGATGTATATACATCGATTAATGATGGCGATTGTTTATTTTTAAGTTGTATCGAAATGACGAAAGAAAGAAAAAGAAGAAAAAACTATTCAGTTCGATTTTTTGTTCTTCTTTGTAATTTTTTTTCTTTTTCATTATTTTTATTCTCTGAAAAAATGCGTTCATTTTTTTTTAATTTTATTTTCTCTTTCTTTCTTTTTTTTTGGATAAATTGTTACTGAAGCCAGTAGATTACGGTTCTAGTAACGTTTTAAATACAAATCCAAGCTATTGTTTTCTTCCTCAAGTGCATACTACTTGATAAAATTTTTCTATTAGTCATATAATTGACGTGTTGTCAAGGTAACAATACGAAGGTGAAATTCGATAAAATTCGTCTTACTAATAAAAAGAAATTCACCGGGGGAGTCTTTCGTTTTCACAGGGGGGCCTACAAAAATGTTTGCCTCTTTTTTTTCTTCTTCTCTTTCTTCAATTGAATTGAATGGTAAATACTATCGCCATGTTTGGCTCCTTTCTTTTTCCAATGAAAATCAAGAGCTAATAGAAAAAAGAAAGAAAAGGAATAAGAAGTAAAGTAAGCATAGATGAATAACACGGAGAGAAACAAATATTTTTTTCTTCATCTTCTATCGGCTGACGTTTGAATGACATCATCGTTATTTACAAACTTTTCTTTTGTTTTTTTTCTTCTTCATTTCTTAGAAACAGAAATACATAGATTGAGGAAATTAAATCGAAATGGGTGCTAGTGAAAGTGCCGAAATACAAGTCAGTTTTAACCGTCCAAATTTATTTTATTTATCTGGTGAACAAATATCAGGCAATATATCATTTCAAAATACGCATGACAAATTAACATTAGATGAAATTTTCTTGGAATTTATCGGCGAAGTTGGATATACAACACGAGAGACTAGGCGGCGAGATGATGCCAATGGACATACACGTACTGAACATTATACTGAGTATCATCGAGTACCATTTTTAACTAATCGAATACGAGTCGTTCAGCCGCAATATGGACAAGTAAAAAAAACGAGTCTAATTTATCAATTTTATTCTTGTTTTGTTTGTTTTTTTTTTCGTTTAGCGTGAATTGACTCTTTATCGTGGTCAATATTCTTGGCCGTTTGAGTTCGTTCTTCCTCAATGTCTCCCTCCAAGTTCCGTTCCATCAACAGTTGCCTATCCTTATGTCAAATATTTTGTGCGGATTGTTCTTGACAAGTCATGGTACAAACCAAATGCGAAACAAATCTATAATTTAACTATATTTCCACGCGTGAATCTCTATCATATAGCTAATGCTCAACAAATGGTTCCATTTTCTCATGTCAATCGAAAGAAAGTCGAATTACAAGGTTATCTCATTCGAGGTGGAGTTATTCCCGGCGATAAACTTTCAGTTCACGTCGATCTTCTCAATCCAAAACGAGCAGAAATCAAACGTATCGAAGCAACTCTTTATCAACACCGGCAAGTTGCTCGAACACAATATTCAGAAATTATTTTTCGCATGGATTTACCTAATCTTCGAGAATTCAGCGGAACTGATTTTCACGAAACATTTG
>Ga0209922_101964_pt1 | contig 18765 bp, 16 predicted proteins | sample ThiBiot_500_biof_FD_183946 | JGI IMG/M metagenome (GOLD analysis project Ga0209922, IMG submission 183946) | Wastewater bioreactor microbial communities from Cape Town, South Africa - Thiocy_expt_500_biof (SPAdes) | ecosystem: Engineered > Bioreactor > Thiocyanate-remediating > Anaerobic-Aerobic ...
CACCAGGGCCGGAATGTCCTCCACGCGCTGGCGCAGCGCAGGCACCTGCAGCACTACGCCGCTGAGCCGGTAGAACAGGTCCAGCCGGAAGCGCCCGCTGTCGATCAGCGCGCGCAGGTCGCGGTGCGTGGCGGCCACGATGCGGAAGTTGATGCGCCGGCCTTCCGCCGCGCCCAGGCGCTGCACCTGCCGGTCTTCCAGCACGCGCAGCAACTTGACCTGGATCTCCATCGGTATGTCGGCCACTTCATCGAGGAACAGCGTGCCGCCCTCGGCCTGCTCCAGCTTGCCGGGCTGGCCCTGTTTCCTGCCGCCGGTGAAGGCGCCTGCCTGATAGCCGAACAGTTCTGATTCGATCAGCGTCGCGGGCAGCGCCGCCAGGTTGAGGCTGACCAGGGGGGCGTCCGCATCCCTTCCGCGCGCATGCAGGGCCTGCGCCACCAGTTCCTTGCCGCTGCCGCTTTCACCCAGGATCAGCACCGGCACGTCCAGCCGGGCAACCGCGTCGATCTCGCGGGACAGCCGCAGCATGGGCGCGCTGCTGCCCACCAGCGTGGCCGCGGCCGCGCCGCCTCCCTTGAGCTGGCTCAGCTCACGCTTGTAGTGCCGCACCTCGTCCCGCAGTTGGTTCAGGCGCTGCTGCAGGCGATTGAGCGCCTCCACTCCGCTGAAGCTGACCTGCCCCACGGCACCTACGACAGCGCCCTCCTCGAACACCGGGACGCGATTCACGATGCGGGTGACGTCGGGGCCGAACTGCTGCAGGTCGCCTATTTCCGCCTTGCCGCTACGCGCCACCTGCGGCAGGCGGGAATTGGGAATCACATCCTCTGCCGGCCGTCCGATGGCCGCCCCCGGCTCCAGGCCGAGGAACCTTTCATGCACCGGACTGATGTAACGCATGAGCCCCTCCCGATCGGCCACCGTGATGGCCTGGTAAGGGTTGGTGAGGAACATGTTCAGGATGGCGAACGCAAAGGGCACGGCAGCGACGAAGTCCAGCAGCGCTGCCGCTTCGCCGCTCGTGCGCACGATGGCCACTTGCACCGCGTCATCGCCGAGCGCCACCACCACGCAGCGGACCACGCCCGCATCCTCGCGCGGGGCCGGCACGTCCACATGGAACAGCACGCCCCCGCCCAGCCCCTGGGCGCGGCTCCTCAGCGCTTCGGCGACGGCGGCATGAACCAGCGGATCGGCAGCCAGCCCCAGCCGCGCCACCGGCTCGGACAGGCCGCGCTGCCAGACCAGAACACCCAGGAATCTGTTTTCTGCGGGTTGGTCATGTACGGCTGAAGGCATGGGGACAGAACATATGTATTCAATGAGGACACATTGTGCCCAGTGTTGTCGGATGTGTCTTTAAAGAATACACATATCCCAGAGAGCAGAAAAATACCTTGAAAATCAATGCGTTACATCATGGCATGGATCATGCTTTTTCAGTGCAAAGGAGATACGACATGAGTTGGCAACCCGAAGTGGACGAAATCGCATACCGCCATGCGCTGGCAGCACAGCTGGGCGGAGAGGAGAAGGTGGCGCGGCACAAGGCGGCGGGCAAGCTCACGGTGCGCGAGCGCATCGACGCCTGTACGGACAAGGACTCCTTCGTGGAAGTGGGCTCGCTCACCGGTTCGGGCCAGTACGACAGCATGGGCCGGCTGGTGGAGTTCACGCCCTCCAACCTGGTCATGGGCCGTGCACGCATCGGGGGGCGGCCCGTGGTGATGGTCGGCGACGATTTCACCGTGCGCGGCGGCGCCAACGACGGCCCATGGTCCGCCTCGTGGACGGTACGGGCGGCGGCGGTTCGGTACGCAACATCGAGACCAAGGGCTACACCAGCGTGCCGACCATGAAGGTCTGGAGCCAGGTGGTCGAAAACCTCTCCACCGTGCCGGTCGTGTCGCTGGCCCTGGGCTCAGTGGCCGGCATGGGAGCGGCACGCGTGGCGTCGAGCCACTATTCGGTCATGGTCAAGGGCACGTCTCAGCTCTTCAACGCGGGGCCGCCAGTGGTGGCGCGCATTGGCCAGATCGTGGACAAGAACGAGCTGGGCGGCAGCCAGGTGCATACGCGCAATGGCGTGGTGGATGACGAGGTGGCGACCGAGGAGGAGGCGTTCGAGCGCGTGCGGCGTTTCCTGTCCTACCTGCCGTCCTCGGTGCACGAGCTGCCCGCGCGCGGCGATACAAGCGACGACTCGGAGCGGCGCGACGAATGGCTGCTGGCGGCGATTCCGCGCGACAGCCGCAAGGTCTACAAGATCCGGCCCATCGTGGAGTGCCTGGTCGACCGGGACTCCTTTCTGGAAATCGGCCGCCAGTGGGGCCGCGCCATCGTCACCGGGCTGGCGCGCATCAACGGCTGGCCCGTGGCCGTGGTGGCCAGCGATCCCTATTTCTACGGCGGCGGCTGGGACGGCCCTTCGGCCGAGAAGTTCACGCGTTTCGTGGACCTGGCCCAGACCTTCCACCTGCCCGTGGTGAACCTGGTGGATATCGCGGGCTTCCAGATCGGCGTGGAGGCCGAGAAGGCCGGCATCATGCGCTACGGCGTGCGCGCGCTAGCCGCCGTCTACCAGGCCACCGTGCCCTGGTGCAGCATCATCATCCGTCGCGCCTATGGCGTGGCAGCAGCCGGCCACCAGCACATGGGGCGCTTCAACTTCCGCTACGCCTGGCCCTCGGCCAACTGGGGCTCGCTGCCCATAGAAGGGGGCCTGGAAGTGGCCTACAAGGCCGAGATCGAGGGCGCCGACAACCCCGAGCAAAAGCGCAACGAGATCGAGCAGCGCGTGCGCAGCCTGACCTCGCCCTTCCGCACGGCCGAGGCCTTCGGCATCGACGAGGTCATCGACCCGCGCCACACCCGCGCCCTGCTGTGCGAGTTCGCCGAACTGGCCGCGCCGCTGCGCGAGGCGGGCGCACCGCGCTTCGGCCTGCGCCCCTGAAACATCAACCACCCCAAGGAGACGACACCATGACAGCAGGAAACGCCCGCGCGCCTTCGCGCCGCACCGCACTGGCTCTTTGCATGGGCCTGGCCTGGATGGCCGCGCCGTCCGCCCATGCCCAGTCCCAGGCCGACGCCTGGCCCAACCGTCCCATCCGCATCGTGGTGGGGTTTCCCGCCGGATCGTTCACCGACACCATTGCCCGCACCCTGTCCGACCACATGGGCAAGGCCCTGGGCCAGCCGGTGATCGTGGACAACAAGCCCGGGGCCAATGGCGCCATCGGCGTGGGTGAAGTGGCGCGCGCCGCGCCCGACGGCTACACGCTGCTGGTCACCAACTCCAGCAGCATCACCATCAACCCCCAGATCTACAAAAAGATCACCTACAAGGCGACGGACTTCGCCCCCGTGACCATGGTGCTGGATGCACCCTTCATCCTCACCGCCAACCCCGCATGGGCCGAGAAGAACCATATCCGCACCGCGCAGGACGTGGTCGGCTTCGCCAAGCGCAACCCGGACAAGATCAGCTACGGTTCGGCCGGCCCCGGCAACATCGCCCATCTGGCCTATGCGGCCTGGAGCAACCGCACCGGCGTGAAAACCACGCACGTACCCTACAAGAGCGCATCCCAGGCACAGATGGCCGTGCTCAGCGGCGAGCTCGACACCCAGTTCGACACCTGGAGCGCGCTGCCGCACATCGCCAGCGGCAAGCTCCTGGCCCTGGCCGTCACCGCGCCCAAGCGCATGCAGCAGTTGCCCGACGTGCCGACCATGGCCGAGGCCGGCTACGCGGACTTCAACGTCACTTTCTGGGCCGGCCTGCTGGCGCCCGCCGGCACGCCACCGACCATCGTGAACAAGCTCTACGAGGTCTCCAAGGGGGTGCTGCAGGATACGCGCGCCCGCGCCGTGCTCAGCAGCCAGGGCGAGCCCGTGATGCTGCCGCCGGCGCAGTTCGGCCAGCGCATCGCCAAAGAGGTGGCCGACTGGGGCCAAGTGATCCAGCGCGAAGCCCTGTCGCTCGATTGAGGTGCAGCACATGTCGCTCTTGCGCGCCTTGAATCCCCGCGTCGTCGCCATCCTGGGCGCTTCGGACAACCTCATAAAGCCGGGCGGCCGGCCCATCGCCTACATGCTGCGCCATGGGTTCGCCGGCCGGATCCTTCCGGTGAACCCCAAGCGCAGCGAGGTCCAGGGGCTCCCCGCCTTCCCTGCGCTGCGGGAACTGCCCGCCCCGCCCGATGCAGTAGTCATCAGCCTGCCCAGCGAAGACGTGGCCGCAGCCATCGACGACTGTGTGGCCGTTGGCGCCAGCATGGCCGTGATCTACTCATCCGGCTTCGCCGAGCTGGGCGACGCCGGACGCGCGCAGCAGGCCGAACTGCTCGCACGCGCACAGCGCGGCGGGCTGCGCCTCTTCGGCCCCAATTGCCAGGGGGTGGCCAACTTCTCCACCGGCGCCATCCTCAACTTCTCGACGATGATCAACGAGAACCCTCCCGAGGACGGGGCGGTGGCCATCGTCAGCCAGAGCGGCGCCGGCGCAGCCATTCTCTACGGCGGCCTGCGCCGTGCGGGCATCGGCGTGCGCTACATGGTCTCCACAGGCAACGAGGCCGACGTCTGCGCGGCCGAGGCCGTGCGTGCCGTGCTGGGCGACGAGCACATCCGCCTCGTGGTGCTCTACCTGGAGACCCTGCGCCAGAGCACGCAGTTGGCCGAAGCCGCACGCCTGGCCCATGCGCACGGCGTGCCCATCCTGGCAGTGAAGGCCGGGCGCACCAGCGCAGGCCAGGCCACGGCCAGCTCGCACACCGGCGCCCTGGCGGCCGAGGACGCACTGGCCGATGCCTTCATGCGCCAGCACGGCATCGTCCGGCTGGCGGACTTCCGCGAGCTGATCGACTACGCGCCCTTGTTCCTGTCGCAGCCCACGCCGCGCGGTCGCCGGGTGGTGAGCATCAGCAACTCCGGCGCCACCTGCGTGCTGTCGGCCGACGCGGCCGAGGATTTCGGCCTGGCCATAGAGCAGTTCGACGCCGCCACGCTCGCAGGACTCACACAGGCCCTGCCGTCCTATGTGACGGCGCGCAATCCCATCGACATGACCACGGCCCTGCTGGGCAAGCCGGACACCTTCGGCAAGACGCTCGCAGTGCTGTCCGGCAGCGGTGCGGCCAACCTCGTCCACGTGGGCTTTCCCATCGGCGGCGAAGGCTACGACTTCGCGGACTTCGCCGCCCAGGCCAGCCGCTTCGCGCGGGACAGCGGCATCCCCATCGCGGTGAGCGTCAACCAGGACTGGGTGGCCGCCGCCTTCCAGGCGCAGGGCGTGCCCACCTTCTGGAGCGAGCGCGCCGCGATGCGAGGGCTGGCGCTGCTGGCCGAACGGGCCGGCGCGGGCCACGGCGCCGGCGCGGCCGCGGCGCCCTGTGCTGCCGCGGCATCCACCACGCTGGACGAACCTTCCAGCCTGGCGCAGCTGCACGAGGCGGGCCTGCCCGTGATGCGCCACATGGTCGTCGCCAGCGAGGCCGAGGTGCGCGCGGCTTTCGGCACGCTGCCCGTGCCGCTGGTCGCCAAGGGTGTCTGCGCCGACCTGGCCCACAAGTCCGAACATGGACTGGTGCGCCTGAACATCCGCTCGGCGGACCAGGCCGTGCAGGCATTCCATGATTTCGCGGCCACGCTGCGCCGCCTGGGCGCCAGGGACGGCGGCATGCTGCTGGGTGCGCAGCACAAGGCCGATTTCGAGCTGGCGCTGGGCGCCCATGTCGACCCCGAATTCGGCGTAGTCGTGATGATCGGCCAGGGCGGGGTGCTGGTGGAGGCGCTCAGGGACGTGCAGTTTCTCGTAGCCCCGTTCGACCGGGCGCAGGCGCTGGAGGCGATCGGGCGCCTTGCCATCGCCCCCGCCTTCGCCGCGGTGCGCGGCATGCCTGCGGTGGAGCCGGGCGCCGTCGCCGACATGATGGTGCGCCTGGGCGACTGGATGCTGGTCCAGGCCGGGCGCGTGCAGTCGGTGGATGCCAACCCCGTGCTGGTGGCGCGCGGCGCGCAGCAGCCCCCCGTCATCGTGGACGCCGTGGTGGCCGTGGCACGGAAGGAGACGACATGACCGCCGCTCCCCGCGCCATCCGCCGCGTTCTCGTCGCCAACCGCGGCGCCGTGGCGGCCCGCGTGATCCGCACGCTCAGGCGCATGGGCATCGAGTCCGTGGCCGTTCATTCCGAGGCAGATGCCGATCTGCCCTATGTGCGCGCAGCCGACCGGGCCGTGGCCATCGGCCCATCGCCCGCGCAGCAAAGCTATCTGAACCAGACACGCCTGCTCGAAGCTGCGCGCGAAACCGGGGCCGACGCCGTGCACCCCGGCTACGGCTTCCTGTCGGAGAGCGCGGCATTCGCCGAGGCCGTGCAGCAGCAGGGCCTGTGCTTCATCGGTCCGTCGCCGCGCTGGATCCGCGCCCTGGGCCACAAGACACAGGCGCGCGAATTCATGGCCGCCCATGGTATGCCACAGTCGCCCAGCTCGCCGGTGCTGCACGGCGCCGGCGACGCCCTCGCGGCGGCGGCGCGCATCGGCTACCCGGTACTGGTCAAGCCCGCCGGCGGCGGAGGCGGCATCGGCATGCTGCCCGCACGCAGCCCGCAGGAACTGGATGCCGCCTGGGCCAAGGCCAGCGGCATCGCCGCGAAGTTCTTCGGCAATGCCGATCTGTACCTCGAAAGGCTGGTCGAGGCGCCGCGCCACATCGAATTCCAGGTGCTCGCCGACCGGTACGGCAAGGTGCGCGTGCTGTTCGAGCGCGATTGCTCCGTGCAGCGCCGCCACCAGAAGGTGGTGGAGGAGGCACGCCCCGCGGGCATCCCCGAAGAACGGCTCGCCGACATGCGGCGGCTGCTCTCGGACCTGCTCTCGCGCGTCGGCTACGACGTGATCGGCACGGTGGAGACGCTCTACACACCCCAGGACGGTTTCATGTTCCTCGAGATGAACACGCGGCTGCAGGTGGAGCATGCGGTGACCGAGGAGGTCACGGGTATCGACATCGTCGAGGCGCAGATACGCCTGGCCGCCGGCGAACCCATGCACGACGTGCTGCCCGGACAGCCCGCCGCGCGCGGCCACGCCATCGAGGCCCGCATCTATGCCGAGGACCCGGTGCGCTTCCTGCCTTCGCCGGGCCAGCTCACGCGCTTCGACCTGCCCTGCGGCGACGGCCTGCGCGTGGAAACCGGCTATGCCCAGGGCTGCACCGTCACGCCCTTCTACGACCCCATGGTCGCCAAGCTCGTGGCCCATGGCAGCGACCGGGCCCAGGCCATCGCCCGGCTTGGCAGCGCCCTTGCCCGGACCCGTATCGAGGGCGTCAAGACCAACACGGCCTTCCTCCAGAAGATCCTCGCGCACGCCGACTTCCTGGAAAACCGCATCGACACCGGCATCGCCCAGCGCGTGCTGGACAACACCCCAGCCTGAAGGAACACACACCATGACCACCATCGAAAGCCCCATCGCCGGCCTCGTCGCCGCAGTGGAAACCACCGAGGGCAGCGCCATCGAAGCGGGCGCCACCCTCATCATCGTAGAGTCCATGAAGATGGAGATCCCCGTCGAGAGCGAGGTCGCAGGCGTGGTACGCCGGCTGCTCGTGACCGCGGGCGAGCAGATCGCCGAAGGCCAGGCCGTGGCGGAGATCGGATGAGCGCCGCACCCGCCACGGACGACCTGCAGGCCGCGGCCCTCGCGCGGGGCTACTTCGGCATCGACGTGCCCTTCATGGCGTACATCGGCCTTGAGCCCGTGGGCCTGGAGCCCGGCCTGGCACGCACACGGCTGCCGCTGCGGCCGGAACTGGCCAACAGCCGCGGACACGGCCATGGCGGCGCGCTCATGAGCGCGCTGGACTTCACACTGAGCGCCGCAGCGCGCTCGGGCAACCCGTTGGGACTGGGCGTGATCACCATCGAGATGAACACCCATTTCCTGGCCCCGGCGACCACGGACTTGCTGATAGAGGCCCGCGTCCTGCGCGAAGGCGCGCGCATCGTGTTCTGCGAGGGCAACGTCACCGATGCCGGAGGCAACACCGTCTGCACGGCCCGCGCCGTATTCAAGCTCGTGGCGCTGAGCTGAACGCTCAAGCGCCCGGCGCTGGAATTTCAGCGCGGCGGCTGCAGCACGCTCGCGTCGGTGTGGATCACATCCAGCGGCATGCGCCGCCCGCCCAGGTAGTCCTCCAGCGAGAGCAGCACGAACGGGCTGCGGTGGCGCGCGCGGCAGCTGCGCAGCTCGTCGGGCGTGAGCCACACGGCGCGCACGATGCCGTCGTCGAGCGCGCGCCAGGCGTGGTGCGCGCCCACGCTGCCGGCGAAGGTGATGCGCAGGTAGGTGATGTCGTCGCCCGTGCGCGTGCGCCTGAAGCGGTTCAGGTACACGCCCACCAGGGCCGTGGGCTCGAAGTCGTAGGCGGTTTCCTCGAGCACCTCGCGCACGCAGGCATCGACGGGCGACTCGCCCGGGTCCAGGTGGCCCGCGGGATTGTTCAGCCGCAGCCCGTCCGCCGTGTTCTCCTCGACGAACAGGAAACGCCCCTCGCGCTCGACGATGGCGGCCACGGTGACGTTGGGTTTCCAGCGGTTTGGCATGGCGGCGATTATCGCCAGCCCCGGTGACGGCTTGCTGTCTTCAACTTTACAATTCATAATGAGAATGATTCTTAATAACAATCCATAACGGCCGGTTACCCACGATTTTTCTTTCGAGGGTTTTTCCATGCAATCCATTGCCACTGCCGCATCCACCGTTTCCTTCTCCAACGACACGCGCGCACCACGCCCGCGCGCGCTGGCCCTGTCCCTGGCTGCCGCGGGCCTGCTGGCCGCCGGCGCCGCGCCGGCCCAGACCGAGGCCACGCTGAACGCCGTGGTGGTGACCGCCTCGGGCTTCGAGCAGGCGGTGGAGGACGCGCCCGCCTCGATCACCGTGATCCCGCGCGCGGAGCTGGAGAAGAAGGCCTACAAGGACGTGACGGACGCGCTCAGGGACGTGCCCGGCGTGGTCGTCACGGGCGGCGGCAGTTCCAGCGACATCAGCATCCGCGGCATGGCGCCCAGCTACACCATGCTGCTGGTCGATGGCCGCCGCCAGAACTCGCGCGAAACGCGCCCCAACAGCGACGGCCCCGGCATCGAGCAGGGCTGGCTGCCGCCGATCGAGGCGATCGAACGCATCGAGGTGGTGCGCGGAGCGATGTCCTCGCTCTACGGCTCCGACGCGATGGGCGGCGTGGTGAACATCATCACGCGCAAGGTGCCCCAGGCGTGGACGGGCTCGGTGCGGCTGGAGACGCAGCAGCAGGAGGCATCGCGCTCGGGCGACGTCTACCAGACCAACTTCTTCCTGGGCGGCCCGGTCCGAACGGACCTGCTGGGCCTGCAGGTGTACGGCCAGAAGTCGCGCCGCAACGAGGACAAGTTCCTCAACGGCTTCAACGAGCAGGACACGACCTCGGGCACCGTCAAGCTGAGCCTGACGCCCGACAAGGACCACGACTTCACCTTCGAGCTGGGCCGCACGCTGCAGGACCGCATCTCCACGCCCGGCAAGAGCATGGCGCTGGAGACCTGCCGCGGCGGGCGCTGCACGCCCAACACCGCATCGGCGGCCAACTACGACAAGAACCTCTACAGCCTCGCGCACGTGGGCCGCTGGGCCGTGGGCACGTCGAACACCTACCTGCAGCAGGAGGAAATCGACAACCCCAACCGCAGGATGAACATCAAGAACACCGAGTTCAACAGCCAGATCACGATGCCGCTGCTGGGCGGCAAGCACCTGACGACACTGGGCGTTTCGTACAAGAACGAAAAGCTGGATGACATGGGCAATCAGCTCAATGTGGCCGCACCCATCTCCACGCTGGAGCGCTACCAGTGGGCGCTGTTCGCCGAGAACGAGTGGAGCATGACCGACAGCTTCGCCCTCACGGCCGGCCTGCGCATGAACCGCGACGAGAACTACGGCACGCACTGGACGCCGCGCCTCTATGGCGTTTGGAAGGCCACCGGGCAATTGAGCGTCAAGGGCGGCGTCTCCACCGGCTTCAAGGCGCCCAGCCTGCGCGCGGCCGTGGCCGACTGGGGCCAGATCACCGGAGGCGGGGGCGACCCGGCCGTGATCGTGGGCAACCCCGATCTCAAACCCGAGAAGAGCACCAGCCAGGAAATCGGCGTGATCTGGGACAACCGCCGCGACCTCAGCGCCAGCCTGACGGTGTTCAACACCGACTTCAAGGACAAGATCACCGAGCAGCGCCGCTGCGTCGATGCGGGCAGCAACGGCGCCAGCATCTCGGCGGGCAACTGCACCATCGGCGGCACGGCCTACAAGTTCATCAGCGACCGCATCAACGTGGACGAGGCCAACATGCGCGGCATCGAGGCCACGGCCACCTGGAGCGCCACCGACGCACTGCGCGTGGCCGCCAACTACACCTACACGCACTCCGAGCAAAAGAGCGGCGCATTCAAGGGCCAGCCCCTGAACAAGATGCCCAGGCACATGCTCAACGCCACGGCCGACTGGCGCGCCACGGCGCGGATGAACCTGTGGAGCCGCGTGAACTTCCGCGGCAAGACCTCGGACTACCTGAGCCGCACTTCGATGGCCAAGGGCACGCCCTCGTTCACCTTCGTGGACGTGGGCCTGAACCACGACTTCTCCAAGCAGGTCAAGCTCGGCGCGGGCATCTACAACCTGCTCGACAAGCACGTGACCGACGAGACCTACGGCGCCGTGTACGACGGCCGCCGCTACTGGGTCAGCCTGACCGTGGGGTTCTGAGAGCCTGTTGACGCTATGGAAGGGGTCGCCTTCCATATAGGCCCTAGTTTTCTTGCCGCCTGCGCTGGGTCAAGCCCGGGGCGGCGCCCCCGCGGGGATAATGCCTGCCCCATGCTGGAGCGCATTCGCCATCGCCGACACATAGGCACCGCGGTACTCGCGGTGTTCACGCTCGCGTGGCTGGTGGCGCTGTTCGCCAGCGTGCAGGTGCGGCTGGCCCTGCCGCAGCCGGGGCTGCTGCACATGGAGGTGTGCAGCGCCGACCCGCACGAAGCGGCCGCGCCCGAGGCCGGCGCGCATGCGGGCCACCATGCGGACCCGGGCTGCCTGCTGTGCATCGCCCTGGGCACGCCGCCGGCCATGGCGCTGGCAGCATACCGCCAGCCCCTTCCCGTGGCCCACCGGGCGCGCCTCAGCCCCGCGGAGGCGGTGCCGGCCTGGCGCGCGCAGGCGCCGCTGCCGGCGCGCGGGCCGCCCCTGTCCGTCCACGCCTGATCCATCGGTTGCACCGGGCCGCCACGGCCCGGCGCCTTCCCCTTCTTTTTGTCCGGACGCGACCTGCCCGCCCATGCGCGGGCGGGCGGCGTCCGGGCGTGGATTCCTCATGACTGCAAACCTCTCCCGCGCGCCTGCACCGCATGGCGCCGCCCTGCCCGCCCGCGCACCCTGCGCGCGCCTGGCGCCCATTGCCTGCGCGATCGCCTGCGCGCTGCTGCCCGCCGTCCCCGCTCTGGCCGCCGGGGACGCGAACGAGCCCCCCGAGCGCACGCTGCGCGACGTGGTGGTCACGGCCGTGCACGACCATTCGCCCGTGCAGGTCGTGGCCGACCCCAAGCAGCCGCGCCAGCCCATTCCGGCCAGCGACGCGGCCGACTACCTCAAGACCATTCCGGGTTTCTCGGCCATACGCAGCGGCGGCTCCAACAGCGACCCGGTGCTGCGCGGCCAGTTCGGCTCGCGCCTGCCGCTCCTGACCAACGGCACGCTGCTGCTGGGCGCCTGCCCGGGGCGCATGGACGCGCCCAGCTCCTACATCTCGCCCGAGACCTTCGACCAGCTCACCGTGATCAAGGGGCCGCAGACCGTGCTCTGGGGCCCGGGCGCATCGGCCGGCGTGGTGCGATTCGACCGCGAGCGGCCCGACTTCCAGGAGCCGGGCGTGCGCTTCAGCGCCAGCCTGCTCGGCGCCAGCGCCGGCCGCAACGACCAGACGGTGGACCTGGAGGCCGGCAACGCGCAGATGTACGTGCGCGCGACGGCCAACCATTCCCACGGCCAGGACTACCGCGACGGCAATGGCCGGCGCGTGCCGTCGGCCTGGGACAAGTGGAACGCCGACGTGGCCCTGGGCCTGACCCCCGATGCCGACACCCTGCTGGAGCTAAGCGCCGGCGCCGGCGACGGCGAGGCCCGCTACGGCGGCCGCGGCATGGACGGCACGCAGTTCCGCCGCGACAGCTGGGGCCTGCGCCTGGAGAAGACCCGCCTCACGCCCTGGCTGGCCAAGCTCGAAGCCCAGCTGTACTCCAACCGCGCCGACCACGTGATGGACAACTTCACGCTGCGCACCTTCGCGCCGGGCGGCGGCATGTCCATGCCCATGGCCAGCAACGTCAAGCGCGACACCAGCGGCGCCCGCGTGGCCGCCACGTTGCAATGGCAGCAGGACTGGCAGCTGGTGGCCGGGCTGGACGCCATGCGCAGCCCGCACGAGAAGCGCAGCGGCACGCCCAGCCAGCCCTACGGCGGCAAGCCCTGGCAGCGCGACGCCAAGTTCGAGAACCTGGGCGCGTTCGCCGAACTGGCCTGGCAGGCGCAGGCGGACACGCGCTGGGTGGGCGGCCTGCGCCTGGACCGCGCGCAGGCCTGGCGCTACCCCGTCGCCAGCGGCATGGGGGGCATGGGCGGCGGCATGGGCGCCGCGGCCGGCGCCGACCACCGCACGCGCCCGGCCATGCCCAGCGGCTTCGTGCGCTGGGAGCACACGCTGTCGCCGCAGGGCGCCTCGGTCTACGCGGGCCTGGGCCACGTGCAGCGCTTTCCGGACTACTGGGAGCTGATCTCCCCGGGCAACAGCGCCGCGAACGCCGGCAACGCCTTCGCCACGCTGCGCCCCGAGAAGACCACGCAGCTGGACCTGGGCGCGCAGTGGAAGGGCCAGGGCTGGCAGCTGTGGACGTCGGCCTACCTGGGCATGGTGCGGGACTACATCCTGTTCGACTACGCCGGCATGGGCTCGGCGGTGCGCAACGTCGACGCGCGCACGGCCGGCCTGGAGCTGGGCAGCAGCCAGCGCCTGGGCACCGCCTGGACGGTGCAGGGCACGCTGGCCTATGCCTGGGGGCGCAACGCCACCGACGACCGCCCCCTGCCCCAGATGCCGCCGCTGGAGGCGCGCCTGGGCCTGGACTACGCGCAGGGCCCCTGGAGCGCGGGCGCCCTGTGGCGGCTGGTGGCCGCGCAGCACCGCTACGCCACGGGCCAGGGCAACGTCGTGGGCCGCGACCTGGGCGCGAGCGCCGGCTTCGGCGTGCTGTCGCTGCACGCGGGCTACCGCCTGAACGAGCGCCTGCGGCTCACGGCCGGGGTGGACAACCTGCTGGACAAGAACTACGCCGAGCACCTGAACCTGGCCGGCAACGCCGGCTTCGGCTACCCGGGCGGCGTGCGCATCAACGAGCCGGGACGCACGCTGTGGCTGCGCGCGGACGTGAAGTTCTGAAATCCGGCAGCACTCAAAATCGATAGCTGCAGGCACTTTCCATTCCTTGGTTTCAGGTTAGAACAAACAGAAATCCATTGAATAACAAGCGCTGGCAGCTATCTTTTCGATAACGCGCTCCTCGTGTTGGCGTGAGTGATTTTTGTATTAATACAAAATTATTTCACTGATACACTCAAACGCGACACCAACCACGATTGCGCCGCCGGCCTCCAGCCCCACGGAAGGCCCCGGCCGGTTCGCCATGGAGCGCTGCATGACCCCCGAAGAGCTCGTTCAGCAGAATTGGAAGCGCCGCGACCTGCCCGGCTTCATGGGCCGGGCGGGGCCGCTGTGGACGCGGCGCGAGGGCGATGCATGGGCCTACGCCGTCCTCGCGGACGAGGCGCACCTCAACCCCGCCGGCGTGGTGCACGGGGGCGCGCTGCTCACCCTGCTGGACCACGCCATCAGCAGCGTGGCCTGGGAGGCCTGCGGCCGCCTGCCCTGCCTGACGCTGCAGCTCAACACGCATTTCATCGGCCCGGTGCGCGCGGGCCAGCTGGCGCAGGCGCGCGCGCGGGTGGTGCGGCGCACCGGCACGCTGGTCTTCATGCAGGGGGATGTCTCGGTGGATGGGCGCACCGCCCTCGCCGCGCAGGCCCTCATGAAGGTCGTGCGCACGCCGCGGGGCGACGAGCCATGACGGACGGCGCCCACGCTCTAAGATCGGCGCTGTCTCGCCGCCCCGCGCCATGACGGCCGCCGCCGCAAGCTGGCTGGGGCCCTTGGGACGGATCAACCCGCGAAGCTCCGCCATGCCCGCAAAGAAACAGGCCACCGCCTCCGACAAGAAAAAACCGGCCGCGCGCGCGGTGCGCGTGCGCCCCGTGCCCGCCGTCAGCCGCTCCATCGCCATCCTGCGCCTGCTGGGCCGCGTGGGCCAGCCCCTGGGCGTGAAGGCCATCGCCGACGAGCTGGCCCTGGTGCCCAGCACCTGCCTGCACATCCTGCGCGTACTGGTGGCCGAGGAGCTGGTCACCTGGGACCCGGCCACCAAGCGCTACGCGCTGGGCAACGGCATGATCAGCCTGGCGCGCAGCGTGCTGGACCGCAGCGGCTTCCCGCAGCTGATCCAGCCCGTGCTGGACCGCCTGGCGGGGCGCTTCTGCGTCACGGCCATGGGGGTCGAGATCACGTCCAGGGACACCGTGGTGGTGCTGGCGCTGTCCCACTCGAACCAGCCGTTTCGCGTGCACACGGACGTGGGCAGCCGCTTCGACACCCTGGTCAGCGCCACGGGCCGGCTCATCGCGGCGCATGGCGGCGAGAGCTGGACGGAACTGCGCAAGAAGTTCTCGCAGATCCACTGGGACAAGGCGCCGCGCTTCGACACCTGGAAGAAGGAAGTGGAACTGGCCCGCGCGCAGGGCTTCAGCGTCGACCGGGACAACTTCATGGCCGGCCTGACGGTGGTCGCCGTGCCCGTCTCCACCGCGGGCGGGCGGCTCGCCTACACCGTGGTGGTCGTGGGGCTGAGCAGCCAGCTCACGACCGTGGCCACCGACCTGCTGGCGCAGGAGATGATGCGCGAGGCGCGGGAGATCTCCGGCCTGCTGGTCGAGGGAGTCTGACGCGGGGAGGGCCCGTATCGGGCCCTCGGTCTTCTCAGTCCGCGCGGATGCCCGCCGCCTGTATCAGCGGCCCCCACTTTTTGCGCTCGGCGCGCGCGAACTCGGCGAGCTGCGCCGGCGAGCCGCCCGCCGGCTCGAAGCCGAGGTCGAGCAGTTTCTGGCGCGTCTCGGGCCGCGCCAGCGCCTTGTTGAGCGAGGCGTTCAGGGCGGCGATCACGGCGGCCGGCGTGCCCTTCGGGGCGTACAGCGCGTTCCAGGCGATCACCTCGAAGCCGTCTATGCCCTGCTCCGCGATGGGCTTGACGCCCGGTACCAGGCCGCTGGGCCTGGCCGACGTGACGCCGATGGCCTTCACCTTCCCCGAGGCCAGGTGCGGGCGCAGGGCCGTGGGCGTGTCCACGATCACGGACAGCTGGCCGCCGAGCACGTCGGTCATCGCGTTGCCCGAGCCCTTGTAGGGCACGCCGAACAGCGCCGCGCCGGTGCGCTCCTTGAGCAGCTCGACCACCAGGCGCGCGGTCGTGCTCGGCATGGCGACGTCGGCCGACCTGGGGTTGCGCCGGACCGCCTCCAGCAGGTCGTTCGCGGAGGCGAAGTGCGCCCCGGCGTTGGCGGCCAGGACCATGGGGAAGGTGCCCACCAGGCCGATGGGCTCGAAGTCCTTCTCCGCGTCGAACGGCACCTTGGAGTAGAGGAACTGGTTGAGCACGTGGGTGGCGTTGGTGCCCATGGTGAGCGTGTAGCCGTCGCCCGGCGCCCGCGCGGCGGCTTCGGTGCCGAGGTTGCCGCCGGCCCCGGGGCGGTTGTCGATGACCAGCGCCTGGCCGAGGTCCTTGGCCATCAGGTCGGCGATGTAGCGGGTCGCGATGTCCGTCCCCTGGCCCGCCGCATAGGCGACCACGACCCGGATGGGCTTGTCGGGGTAGGCGGCCTGTGGGCCCTGGGCGTGGGCCCCGGGCGCTCCCGCGAGGAAGCAGGCCGCGGCCGCGAGCACGATTGCAGGTTTGCGCATGGTTTTGTCTCCTTGTAGCTATCTTCAACGGGTTCTCATGCCGCCGCGGGCACGGGTGCCGCGCCGCTCGCATGCAGGGCCTGGCGCTGCGGCGCCGCGAATCCCAGCTCCTGCAGCACCTCGTCGGCGTGCTGGGCGAAGGCGGGGGGCGGGCCTCCCGGCGCCCCGGGCGTTCCAGCCAGCCGCATGGGCGCGCGCAGGCCGGTGTAGTTGCCCGCGCGCACGACCATCTGCCGGTGCGCGCAGTGCGGGTGCGCCAGCGCCTGCGGCACCGACAGCACGGGGCCCGAGGGCACGCCTGCGCGCATCAGGGCGTCGCACAGCGGGCCGCAGTCGTGGCGGGCGATGGCCGCCTCGATGGCGCTCCGCAATGCCTCGCGGTGCGCGAGGCGCGCGGTGTTGGACGCGAAGCGCTCGTCCTCCACCAGGCCCTGCAGCCCCACGTGGCCGCAGAAGCGCCTGAACTGCCCGTCGTTGAGGATGCCGATGAACAGCTCGCCGTCGCGCGCGCGGAACTTGTCGTAGGGCGCGATGTTGGGGTGGGCGCTGCCCAGCAGCCCGGGGCTTTTCTGCGAGGCGAACCAGTTCGACGCGTGCGGCAGCAGCAGGCTGAGCGCCGTGTCGTACAGCGTCGCCTCCACGCGCTGCCCCTGGCCGGTGCGCGCCCGCGCCAGCAGCGCCATCAGGATCGCCGACAGCGCCACGTAGCCGGTGAGGTGGTCCACCACCGGGATGCCCACGCGGGTCGAGCCCGTCGCGGCGTCGCCGTTGATGCTCATCACCCCGCACAGGGCCTGCAGCACGGCGTCGTAGCCGGGCAGGCCGCCCAGCGGCCCGTCGGCGCCGAAGCCGGTCACGCTGCAGTACACGAGGCGCGGGTAGGCCGCGGCCAGCGCCTGCTCATAGCCCAGGCCCCAGCGCTCCATGGTGCCGGGCAGGAAGTTCTCGATGAGCACGTCGGCGCCCTCCAGCAGCCGGTGCAGCACCTGCTGCCCGCCGGGCGTGGACAGGTCCAGGCTGATCGAGCGCTTGCCCCGGTTGAGGGCCGAGAAGTAGGCCGCGTGGCCGTCCAGGTCGAACGGGGGGCCGAGCTGGCGGGTCTCGTCCCCGCCGGGCGGCTCCACCTTGACGACCTGCGCGCCATGGTCGGCCAGCATCTGGGTGCACAGCGGGCCCGCGAGCACGCGGGTCAGGTCCACCACTTTCAGGCCATGCAGCGCAGCGCCCATGGCCGTCAGCCCCGCGAGGGCAGGATGACCACGCCGCCGCCGACCACGGAGAGCTCGCCGTCCTGGTTGCGTGCCTCCTGCTCGATCTCGACCATGTGCTGGCCGTTTTCGATGAACTTGCGCTTCACGCGGCCCTTGATGAACAGCATGTCGCCCTCGGGGTTGTGGCGGCGGATCTTGCAGCTGGCCTTGTGCAGGAAGCCCGTGTCGCCCATCCAGTTGGTCAGGTGGTGCGTGAGCCACGAGGTGCGCTCCGGGCCGTAGTCATACGCGCCGGGCGCGCCGACTTCGAGCGCGAAGTCTTCCTCCCAGTGCACGCGCTCGGGGCAGTCCGGGATGCCGAAGCGGTTCTTGATGCCCACGCCGGGGTGCGCGTCGATGAGCTTCCACGCGAGCTTGTTGGCGCGGATGTACAGGCCCCCCCAGCCCTGCGCATAGGCGATGAAGCCGGTCACCGTCATCGGGCCCTTGAACATGGTGGGCAGCTCCTCGCCTTCCTTCACGTCCTCCCAGTAGCGCGGCGTGGCGCCGCGGATTTCCTCGTTGCGGTAGAGCTTGTAGGCCTCGCCCAGCTCCTCGTCGGTGTAGCGGCGCGGTTCGCGCGCGCGCACCTCCTGGTACTTGGTGCCCTGCTCGCGCGCATGGTCGCGCTCGGTGCGGAAGCACCAGCTGTCGGCCTCGGCCACCTTGTCGCCGGTCTGGTTGAAGAAATCCACGTGGTAGATCTGCTGCACGGCGCGGCCGGCGAAGCGCGTCTGGTGCTCGATCAGATCCTTGAGGTGCGCCTCGGTGTGGATGGCGTCGTTGCGGCGGATGGGCTTGTGCCAGGTCCAGTCCGCGCCCGACCACATGGCGTGCACGCCCGGCAGGCCGCCCACGTAGCCCGAGACGATGCGGCTGGTGGCGAACAGGAAGCTCGGCAGCGCCACGATGCCGCCGTAGTGCGTCTTGGCCGCGTAGTCGGGGTCGCACCACAGCGGGTTGTCGTCGCCGATGCCGTGGGCGTAGTGGCGGATGTTGTCGCGCGTGGCCTCGTAGCACCAGGGCTCGACGGTGTTGCCGATCTTCTGGCCGATGCGCTCGCGCAGCTCGTCGAGGCCGCTTTCCGTGATCTTGGGGAAGCTGCGCTGGGTGGTGGTGGACATGCTTGTCTCCTGTGGTGATGAACGGTTGTGAAAGGGAAACGGTCAATGCGCGGCGGTCGCGGCGGCGGCTTCGCGCTCGCGCAGCACCTTGCGGTGCACCTTGCCGGCGGGGGTCTTGGGCAACTCGGGCACGAAGGCCACGTGGCGCGGGTATTCGTGCTGGCTGAGCTTGGAGCGCACGAGGTCCTGGATCTCCTGCACGAACGGCTCGCCGGGCGCGCGGCCGGTG